>MDTC01057571.1_pt1 | contig 18036 bp, 12 predicted proteins | sample 811181 | NCBI WGS metagenome assembly MDTC01 (sample SAMN05326644, study PRJNA326480) | marine metagenome | isolation source: seawater | place: Pacific Ocean: North | collected 2011
GTATAATGTGGATTGTCATCTTCTGCAACAATGTGAAAAGGTATGGTTCTCATATCATCTTGGTGTTGCCACAAAGATTCGATAACTGTTCTATTATCGTCAATAAAGTATGCATTTAAAAATTTTGCGTTTTCAACCATTATGTTCTCTCCACTTTTAGCGAGTATGTTGTGTCTGTGTTAATCGTGCCGCTAGGCTGAAGCTGTGAAATGTATTCGTCTGGATCTGTATCGCTCGGATCTGTAACTCGATCTGCTTGAGTCGAGCTTTCAAAAAATGTATCAATCATAACAGATCCTTTTGTTGTTCCGGAACCATTAATATTAAACCGAAGCATATAACCAGGTTCAGCATAAATGTAATGACGAATCAATCTTTGGAAGTATGTATCAAACTCTGTAGTTGTCATATGTCTTAATCCGACAGTTCCGTCAATAATCAAAGGTGTACGATAGGTTTGTGCAAATCCTTTAATTCTTTTTAAATAATAAGTGTTGATTGTATTTGTATTTGTGAACTGTTCGCCTGCTCCGGTAAGCAAAGGATAATTGCCAAACCCAACAGATCTTGTATCTGTATAAACAATTCCTAAGTTGTCTTGATTTGATTCAGATAGCGTTGTACTAATACGATAAGAACCTGCTGCTAATGCCACAAAATTATTTCCAGTTACCATACCACTTACTACAGGATCGATAAATGTATCGACAACATCTTGTTCAGTCATTTCATGAACGCCATTATTGCCATCAACTCGCACAGGCTTTAGTGTATAAGCCGGCTTTGTTTCTGTAGTATCAAAGCTTTGTTGTATTTTATCATAAAATACATCATCTATAACAACAGGGTCTGTAGCTGTACCAAAGGCTGTATCACTTAAATCCGCGGATGTGCCAGTAAAATATCTTCGATCTCTCATCTGTGGTGAGATACTTCCACCTGAAGACACAACAACAAGAGATACAGTTGGATTAGAGTAATATAGATAACCAATCTGTCTAAGTTGTTTTTGATATTCACTAGATGTACATTCTTTAATTCTAATATTGTTATCTGATACTAGAGGTCGATAAACTGTCATAATAAAACCTTTATGCTACTGTTGGATCGTTACTCGTAGATAAAAAATATCCGTCTAATACTATAGTTCCGGTTTCATCTTTTACTGTAAATCGCTTTGCATTATCAAGTTCATATCGATCGCTATCCATAATTAATTTTGTAACTTCTAAATTTGTTATGGTTGCACTATCAATCACTGCGCTATCGATATCTGCAAACCCAGCTGTCAAACGATTTACTCTTGCCGAATCAATTGCCAAAGATGTAATTGTTGCATTTGAAATTGTGGCGCTATCAATAGTTAGAATTGCTCCTGGATCTACGCCGATACTATCGACATTAATTGTTGCAAATCTTGCACTATCTGCAGTCATCAGTCCGGTTACGTCTAGATTCCGAATAGTCGCTGAGTCTATCGTAGCACTGTCTGCTGTGAGAGTACCAACTCGAAGTCTTTTAAAGGTTGCAGAATCTCCGTCAAATCCTGTAACTAGCAATGTGCCTGGAGGAGTACCGAATAATTTATTGTTAATACTATCAAAACTTATAGCCAACTGATTCATAGCAGAAACTAAGTTTGAATCTGAATTTAGAAAAAAGGCAGCATCTAAATCATCAAGATCGCCCATAAAATCAGACATGAGATTTGTCTTGGCCATAAAGGTGCCAATTGCATCTACGAGATCTACGTGTATTTTTCTAGCCATTTTGTATTCCTTTAGATACTATCTATATCGAGTTGGATAGCCGCAAAATAATTTTCTGTACTTGTTGAATCAGTTAATAAGAAAGGCCTTGCGTGTTGAAATGTAATCGGTCCTTGAGAATCATTTAAAGTCAATCGTTTAACTCCTGTTGTACCGATTGTCGCCTTTGTAATATTAACACCTGAATCGCCACCACTATCCGATATAAACTGACCAATAGTAATTTTACTTAATACTAATGCACTGTCAACTGTAACATCTGTACCTTTCATTGACAAATTTTTAAATCTTATAGTACTAGTACTATCAAGAGCAGTAAGCCTTCCTATGACTCCGCTGTCTCCAACATACAAGCGAGTCATAGACATACTGTCTGGATAATTATCTAATTCTATTACAGTTAAATTTCTAAATCTGGTACTGTCAGAGAAATAATCATGACTGATACCACCATCAGAATCACCGAACCATAAATTTGCTGCTTGCCCTTGAAAATCACCGGGACCTGGCATAGCGCTATCATAATTGTATAAAGACCTAACTGTAATTTTATCAAACTTGCCAGAGTCTGCACCGATTTTTGCTTTAAATCCAGTGATCTTTTCGGTACCATTAATTAAGCCATCAAGTATGTTTTTAAGATTATCAGCAAAGAGATTCATGCCGCTGACGAGATTTGAATCTCGATCAATTAGACCTGAATAAGGTGGATCTCCAGGATCAAATGTAGTATCAAGATCATCTAGATCTCCGATATAATCGGACATCTCGTTGACTTTTTGTCTCCATACGTCAATTGTATTTGCTAAATTGATTGTGACTTTACGTGCCATTATAACTTCTCTAAGATCTGTTTCATCATATGTTTGAGCTCAGACACGTCAGTCTTTAACTCTTGGAGTTCCGCCTGTTTTTCTTTCCATGCCTTCTTTCTGGCTCTTGCTGCTTCTATCTCTGTCGAGTTTGTATTCAATACAACACCGTCTTCATTTTTAATTAGACCTTGATGGCCGTCAACATTTTTCCATTTCATTATACACTCAATGCGATCGCTCTTAAATCCTTAATAATCGGTACCTTTGCTGAATTTGTTGATGTCATTACAATTTTAAGCTGAAACTTTGTAAATGCAGGAAGCTGGCCACCCTGTCCGCCAATTAGATATTCATATTCTCTAAAGACGTTTTGATTTTCATCAGGAGGATTGTTTCCTTCTTCTGCTACATATGTCCATTGTTGTACATTAATTGCATCTGTTTCAGTCGCAACTCTCCAATACAATTTTAAACCTGCTGCTTTAGGTCTATGTGCTGTAATAAAGACTTTAAGTCCTACTGCTGAATTTGCGAGTGTTGTAACTTTAGTAATATGCTTTGCCGCAGAAGACCCGCGCTTTGCATCTTCTTCATCTACAAAACTCATTGGAACATTAAATCCACTTGTTGCAGCAGAGTCTTGATTGTCAATAATGTTATCTACTAGAGTAAGAGAAGATCTTTGTAAATCAATCATAGGAGCAACAAACTCATTGTCTGTTGCCATTCCCATTCTCATTGTTGCAGTTTTTGCTCCTACAGCAATTTCATCTTCTGCAATGCTGTCACATGCAACTACATAGTTATGCTCTAAAGCATAGTTATTTTTGTTAAGATTGATTGATGTAAATCCTGCATCAACCTGATAAGGTGATTCGGTACCAGCAAATGACTTACCACTAGTGCCTTTATATGAAGCAAAGACATTTGTGCCGTTTGGTTTTAGTAAAGATATGTGTGGCCAAACAAGTGAGTACGGAATATTCTTTGTGCTTTCGACCAAAGATCCTCCACCAATAGCACTTGAATCTGCTGTTGAGTTTGCTTTAAATTCAAATCCACTCGCATCTATCTTTGTAATTGTATGATCACCGTTAACTGTTAAACCACCAACTGTCGCAGCACCGGTAATTGAGACTGTATCATTTACTTGCAAGCCGTGATTTATATTAGTGACTCTGACATCACTATCACCTGCAAACGTTTGAATCGGATTTGGATTTAGAAGTTTGCGTGGAACACTGGCATTATTTAAGAAAGCCGTAGCAGATCCTGGTGTAAACTTCGCTCTTATTAATTCAAATTTAAGATCTTGTTTTTGATCGGCAGAAAATGTAGCACCGTTTTGAGAGTAGAATAAAGAACCAAGATTAGGATTAATATTTACTCGAGCAGAGGCGGAACCTATAATTTGCTCATCAATCTCTGAAATATAAATCTCATATTCTGGTGTTTCTGCATATACAACGATAGCAAAATCTGAAAGACCCTTCAGATAAATAGGCTCATCGAATTCAAATGTTGTTGCAACAGTCGCATCAGCAGAAGTATTTACATCGCTATACTCGACATAGACTGTGGATCCAGGTACAATCTCCACATCAGAAGGCATGCCGTTTCTCATCGGTCTAAGGTGTAAAGAAACAGGAAGCTGTAAGTTGGCTGTTGGCGTAAATGTAGATGCAAAATAGAGATTTATTTTTGTTGCATATATACCTCGAGCCTCGTCAACATAGAAAGACTGAGCAATTGGATTTTTATTTCTCTTATAACCGAGACTGTTTAAGGACATTATAACCACTCCTCTTTGAGTTTCATCACCATTGATTTGTATATATCATAAGCGTTCTGTGAATTTCCATTATCAATTTCAATAATGGCTAAATCAATTTGCTCACCTATCCAATTCCAAGTTTCATGTTCCTCTGGTATTGCAGCAACAATTGCAGGAGCAATTTTATAATATTCATTGAGATCATCTGAGTTGCGTCCACCCATAAATGTATCACGGAATTTTCTAAGTTTTGTTAGTGTTACGCCATCATCAGCCTCACCTCTACGTTCAACAATTGCAGTAGTAATGAAACAGAAACTACCACCACCGCCACCGGTGTCTGGATTATCTGGACGACTTGGAGGAGCATCTGGTGTCGAAGGTGGCCCGCCAAATTCACCGTAATAACCAACACCATAATCATCTGACGGATTATTTGTCCAAGAACTACCGACACCATTTTGAATCGTAACACCTTGTCCGCTGTAGTTGTCATCACCTCCGTCATTATTATGAGTATAAGGTAGTGCAGTATTAATAGACGTCTTTGTACCTTCAACTTCGAGTATGCGAGTTGATAAAACATCTTGATGAACTGTATCTAAGAATCCTTGTGCAGTATAATTTGCTCGAGCAATTGTGCCAGAAACTTTTTCATCGTTAATGTTGACATCCATTAATTTAATTTCATGCACACCAGCTCTAAATCTGAAAGTATCGTTATTCGGAATTTGGAATGATATTTCAACTTTACCTGCCTGATCTGTTTCGAGTGCAGAAGATCCATCTCTATGAGCAGTTTGATTCTTTAGACGGTTACCAAAATCTTCTGTAGTTTCAGAATATCTTTCGAATGGCGCTTCTCGAACAAAGTCTGCCATATTTTTGCCATCAAAGAATAAGAACACAGTCGCGTTTGGTCTTAATCCATTTGCTTTAATGCTTACAACTCTAGATCTAATAAATGGTAAAAGTGCAACTTGAAGTACTCTTGATCCAATAACCTCTTCAACGACTTCTTCTGAAATAACTTTATTAACCGTCTTAGACTCAAAATTTCTACTTGTTTTTGTAATAGTATTTGTCTTATCACCGACTTCAAGATCTTCAAGATCTTTTCCTCCCCAGTTCCATTCCCAACTATTCCAGTTAGCAGCAAGATTAGTAGAAAGTTTTGTTCCACCATCAATTACTGTTCTAGATGCTACGTTAGTGTCTCTCCATTCATCTGAAGCAGGAGATACCACTAGGTTTCCGTCATACACTGAAGTCGTATATGGATTAATCTCTACAGCCTTTGTCGCAAATGGCTGATTGATATAGGTTTCATCTGTGAAATTCATATAGACATTATCACCTTTACGAACCACGCCAGTAGAATTATCAGAGTCGAAGATCATACGAATATTATCTTCACTAAAAGCAGGTCGCAATATTCCTGATGAAGGATCAATTGATGCTCTATATGAAGGATTCGAAAGATCAGCTAAAATATGAGTTGTAAAGTTATCTACAAAGAATCCTGATTTAGTACGATTTAGTCCAGCAGAATCAAGTACTTCAAAATTACTTGTTTGAAGTTCGAGCATACTTAAAGAAGCAATCTCTTCGAGATCTTGGATTCTCCTATCTAAGAAGTTAATGTCGTCCATCGTATACCGACGATGATCGATCTTCTTTACAGATACATCATTCTCATCAAGAGTGTTTGGATTTAATCTAAAATTATAAAGCGGAAGAGTTCCACTTGGTGCATCTGGATATGCTGGATTAAATGCGTCTTGACCATTAATAATATCAAAGTTGCCTTCGCGATCTATTACAAGTTTATAAGATCTTGCAAGATAATATGTATTATCAGAAGTAATCAAATCACTAGGCTGAGGAAGATACGCAATATTCGCTTCTGTAAAATTACTTGATGCATTAATCACAGGTCTCATATCAATCGCGTCGCGTAGGTTAAGCTTTATCCCACTTGAGAATCTGTAATCCGGAATCTCATCATAGTCAACAACACCAGTATAAGAGTTAACGGCAAAGAAGTTACCTGCACCATGTCCAAAGTGATCAAACTTTACATAAACGTTTCCTGAAGGAGCCGTTTGACCAGATTTTAGAACCATACGACCGAGACCGTAGAAGTTATCTCTTTGACCGTTATCGAGTTCAAACTTATATGACACATCGGTGCCATCAGAATCAACAAGAGTTGTTCTATGAACTCTGAAAATATCTGGAACACCGAGATTAATAAACTGTTCGCCTGTTACAGAGTTTGTTGATACAGTTGTTGTTACAGTTGCATTTGTTGTAAGTGTCTTGGCTCGTACAACAGGTGAAGATGTTGATGCGTACACATAAGCTTTAATTGGTGCGCTGGTTGGAAGTCCAGTAACTGTTGTCGTACTTGAACCGGTTGTAAGTCCACCTAAACCGCTATTGGCAAGCCGTCCGCCATTTGCATCGTCTGTAAAGAACAGCCAATCACTTGCATTATCAAGTGTGTAGTTAGTAGGCACTGAGATTGTAAAATTACCTGCACCATCTGAAGTACCTGATCTTAAAATCTGAACTTCAATCTGTTGAGGATCAACTGTTTGTGGACGATTGAAAGGTGTAGGATATATAAGCGTGTTATTTAGTGGATCACCAATAACTGTATTTGTACCTGATTGAATTGGATTGAAATAGTTATCAGAATCTGTACCAATCGACTTCGCATCTCGGAAGTTCTGTCCTGCATTCATTGCAATATCAAAGATGTGATACCTTATGTTTGCTCCATTCTCATGTACGGCTCTAACTCGTACTTCACCAATTTTGTTTCCATCAAAGTTACGAGCATCCATAATATCTTGTGCAGCAAATGTCTTAATATCTGGACCACCAATGGCAGAGTCTGATAAGACATCAATAAAGTTTCCATAATTTACTGGAATAAATTCGCCTTCGACTTCAAGTGTTTCAGCAGGTTTTAAGATTCTAAGATCTGTTGGTGCAAAACGTGCTGCGCGATATCCATCAACAACTACAATACCATCACTTGCTTTTAGAAGTAGATGTGAATTTGCAGAGTCTGGATCAAATGACATTCTAAATGGTTTTACGATATAGTCACCAGAGTTTTCACGAATACGAGTCGCAACCATATCTCTTGGTATATTATACTGTAAATTTTGTTGAGCTGAAACGGCAGTAAAGATAGCTCCCTCTTTAACCGTAGCGACATGAATAAAATTTTCTGATGCTGTTAATGCAGCTCTTGTAGTAAGTTCTAATTTGATATAATATCTGTGAGCACCTGGAGCAGAAAGATTTGGTAGCGCACCTTGATTATCGTATAAAGACTGATCATCATCTTCTGTAAATACAGACTGAGTAATTTTAAAACCGACATCCGCATCTGGTGCGTCATCATATTTTGAAACAATAGTTGTTTGTGATTCTGTAAATACAAAGAATCCTTGAGTGAAGTATATACTTTGACCGACAGTTGCACGAGTGCCTTTACCAATAGCTGGATTTGCCACAGTGTTTGTAATTTGTACAATACGTCCACTTCCTAGGCTTTCGCCTGCCTGGAATCTAGGTGAAGTATTTGTTATCGATGAGGAAGACGTATTTACATATCTTAAGAAGTAAGTAACAGGATCTGTAGCAGTCGCTGCAGCAATTTCAAGTACTTCCGCCTGTACACCAGATGTAACGCCTGTTAAGACATCACCAACGTTTGCAACTGTTGATGTCGAAGTATTATCGAGCTTTACAAATTCATATCCTGTATCAATTGAAAGGCCACCTGGTTTTACAACGGCGCCTTCTTTAAAGATATTATTACCGAAGCGTTCAACCTGCTTGTTAATAATTGTCTGCATCTGTGTAAGTTCACGAGCCTGCAGAGTTCTACCTGGATTAAACAGGATTCTATAATATCCTGCACTGTCGGTAAAATCATCTTTATATCGAGTATCAAATAAGGTATCGGTATATGTAATTGCCATTTTCTAGCCCTTAGAATTGAATAATAACTTTGATGTCTTCTGCTTGCGAAGTTGTACGTGAAACAGGCGCTCTGTTGTCTATGTATAGTAGATCTCCGGACTGTTTATCGACTTGAGATTGTATTAAACTCGAATCGATAATGCCTTGACCGGCTCCATTGAGCTCTTCAATAACTTCACCATCTTGAAACGGAGTAAATCCAGTTTCGTCTGTTTGGTGGTAATAAATTTCATTTGAATCAATAAAGTCGACATACGCTTGTGCGTTTGAAGTTTGACCTTCGAGTATCTTATCGACAGTAAAGTTTGTCACAATGCTTGAAAGAGTCATATGATTTAGAGCGTTACCTGTTGTATTTGTAAAGAGGTTTCCGTTTTTATCTCGTGGATTTTTCAATAGACCAATTTGTCTAAAGTCCTGATTCACATAGAAATTACTGTCAGTTCCCTCAATCATAGTATGGAACATGACAGCAGAAGACTTAAGATCTACTCGTGGATCAGCACCGACACCCGAATCTGAGAATGGTAAAATTGCTCGAGCTGTAGCTCCGGAGCCGCCACCTCCACTGATTGTTACAGTGGCTGTAGAGTAACCACTACCATGTGCAAGTGTAGAACTATCTGGATCCATTTGTATACGAGTTACTTCTCCAGTTGCAGAATCAATTACTGCCGATGCCGATGCTCCTGTACCAAATCCTCCGATTGTAACAGTTGGATTTGATGTATAATTCTGTCCGTTTGATGTTAATACGATCGAAAGAACTGCTCCACTAATTGCATGATCTTGCACTTCAGCTTGTTTTAACTCAATACCAGTTGAATTTGAGTCTGTGGCACCTTGTAATTTAACAGGAATAAAATTAGATGATTGAAATTTTTCTTGATCAGCCGCAGAAATTGTATACATAAATTTCCATACATATCCATCTGCTGTACGGAAAGAATGTATATTTGAACCAGTTGGTTCTACAGTTGATGGCTGTGCAACACCTTGTTTATTACGACCGACTTCAAGACAAACATAAACTTGATTATTATCAGTTTTTACGTAATAAGGAAGTGTTGGATATCCTTGTACACGATCGTCATACGGAGAATAAATACGACCATTTGACCAGTTATTACGTGGTGCTACAAGTGAAGACCCTTGCATTCTTTTAATTGATTGCAAACCATCTCTAAAATCTGATTGAGTTTCAGGATTATTAGTTGGAGTCGGAACAGTTTCGAAAGAATCCCACTGTTCTGATCGACCAATACCTACATAATAGTTTGCTGTTCCTAGCGAGAACTGGTCAAAGAAGTCTCGAGCAATCTGTCTTTTAAGTGTATCTGTAATTACTGCTGGCATTTTCTATATCCTATTAAGTACTAATTGCGGCGCCAAGCGCAATACGCTTGTAAGAACCTGCATCGCTATCAAAAACCGCAAGACATGGATTACCTGATGCGCCATTTGATACGAAAATTAATTTACCATGTTCACCTGTTGGAACTGTATTAACTGTGTAATTTCGAAGATCAACTTCAACTGCACGCGCTTTTACATAATCAGAATCAACTGTAGCAGGTATATCATCGGCAGCAATCATATCTCTCTTAATTGAGAACCATCCTTGATCATCGTATAAATTAAATCGATTTGAATCCTTATGATAAGATATTGATCCCTTACCTCTGAATTTAGACAAGTTAATGGTTGAGGTAAGACCAGCAGTATTGACTGTAGGTACTGCTAATGTTCCTGTATTATTAGTTGAATCAAATCCAAAATTAAATACGGTTTGATTTGTAACCAGTTCACTTGTTACAATCTCATCAACAGTGGCAAGTTGAATTGTGTTACCACCAAACAGCAAGCCTCCACCATTTGTAGAAGCATAGCTTCCTGTTCTGTCCGGACCGGTAAGAAATCCTGCACCAACAAAGAATCCGTTTGATGAATCTATAGAAACGTTATTTTCGCCTAAAGAAACCGGTTGTGAGAACGTAAAGTTTGTTCCATCAAATCCAAGTCTTTCGCCTGCAAGATGAATTGTAGTACCAGAAAGATACAGGTCTTTCCACTTAAAGTTTGAATCACCTAAGTCGTATGTGCTATCGACAGATGGAACAATGTGGCCTGCATGTGCTGTGAGGTTTGGTGCATCAACTCTTAAATTGACATATGCAGAATCGACAATTAAAGCTACTTCGGCAGAATCAACAGAATTAGATTGAATAAGTGTAAGAGTGCTGGCAGAATCAAATGCTGTACCAGTAAGCAGTGAAATATAAGTAGAATCAACAATACTTGTAATGTCAGCTGTAAGAGCGACAGTACCTGAACTATCAGGCAATACAATTAAATTATCACCAGTTGGATCGATTACACCAAGTGATGTTTCATGTGAGTCTGCTGTAACACCTTCGAATACAATGACCTTTGTTCCAAAGGCGATACCGTCTAGACCGCCTGCAGAACCAGATGCAACTTGTAATGCCGCAACATCTGTATACAGCTCGTCGAAGTTGTCATTAATTTTAATCGCACCAGTCCGGAGATCATCACCAGTTCCATCATTACCGGATGTGCCTATGTCGATAATTTGTCTTGCCATATCTTATCCTATAAAACTATAACTCTATTTATAATAGAAATCATCACTTTCTAAAATATACTCTTGAACTAAAGTCATCTAATGTTGATGAGAAGCGAATTGCAGATGCATTTGCTGAATCAGCAAAATCGTCAAACGATGCATAGAATCCGCCCCATTCATAAACCTTATTGTAGTATTTTTGCACATCTGCAATCGTAAGACCAGGATAGTCATTAAGATTGCGATATATGCTATAACGATCACGCAGTGTGTCACTATCAAGACCATCGTAAAGCGGTGAAAGAGAAGGCGGTTCTGATAGTGCACCAATTACCTCACCTTCTGCATTACTCGTAAGAGTTGCTTGTGAGTGAAGAAGGCTTCTACCTGTATTTGGATCAGAAATCGATTCTACTGTACCGATAGTTAATTGAGGCTGAGCTTCGAGTGTAACGGATGCTCCGAGAAAAAATCCAGCAGGATGTACAAAGTTTCTATAAAGTTCTTCCCATTCAACAATTGGTAAAGGTGCTTTAATTAATGTCGAAAAGATTTGATTTATTCCACCATCTTGTAGCTTAAATCCTTCTTCTTCACCTATTGATGATTGTGATACTCGAAACAGTTTTTCTTTCGGATATATAATTTCAATTTCTTCTTGGAAGAAAGCTCTAAAGAAACCATGTACAGAATATTCAGAACCTTTAACTCGAAAGAAATTACCGAAGTTGCGAAGTGCTTCTCTTGGATTTGTGAAGAAACTGTTTGAAACACCAAGAGCAATCTCATCAAACATAAAGTCAAGAAATTCAAGTTTTGCATCTTCAACGTCTCGAATTGTTTGTAGCTCTTGAATAATACCGCCGAAAGTATCTGCTGAATCAAGATGTTCGTAATATGCATCTAAAAAAGTTACGAGATTCGGATAATCTTCTCGAAAATGTTCTGGTAAAACTTCATCTACCAGACTCTTTCTTATATTTGTACCTATGCGACCGTAGTCGCGAGTGGTCTGTGCAAAACCTGTATGAGCCATTATGTCACCACTAGAGTATTATTCTGTCTGTCAATTCTTGCTGTTGCAGATGTTTCTGTCTGATCGAGTCTTAGAATGTAGTTACGTAAAGGACGAATCACAGAAGGATTATCAGGCGTTACAGAAACTTTAATGAATGTATCACCACCAATAAATCCTTCAGGCGCAAAGCCAATAATATCAACTTTACCATTTACACCATCATACTGTCCTACATTATCAAGTAAAACATTACCATCAACGTCAATAATTTGCAATCGATTTGAATTAAGTTGATTTTTGATAGATGCAACTGCTCCGTTAAATTGGAAGATTGAAGAAGATACCGAATGTACTTCATCATCTGGATTTACAATTTTCATTGGGAAAGCAAGCGCATGAGATTCTGTTACTCCTATTGTAGGAGAAAATCTTAACTGTGCTTTCACATCCATTCTGCTTGACAAGATCGCTGTATCTAAAGCATCAATCTCTGTCAAGAGATTACTGCGTCTAAATATTCTATTGAATGCGTTAAGATTTGTATTAAAATAACGATTAATAAAATTAAACACACTTATTTCGGTAGCAGCTACGGTAAAACCTGTTTCTGCAGGATCAAAGTCAAAATCAGTTTGAAGCTCTAAGAAAACATTTGTAGGTTCAACAAATTTTGTTGTCATTGAAACAACTGAAAGATTATCCGTAAAGTTTGTAACGATATTCGCCTGTACAACATCTTTAGTTGTTTGTGAAGTATTTACTGGGAAATTTAATGCAACATAGACTGCGCCATAATCAATCGGTACATTTTGATCTCCTGACCAAACATTACAATCCGTTACTTCAGGGAAGTTACTAAGAATAATTCCCTTGTAGTCAAGCGCAGTTACAAGTCTTTGTTGTGCAGCATATGCAATAGGTGCAAGCTGACGTACACTTTCAATCGATTGTTTAAATGCGCCACCTGTCGATTCGTTTGTTGTTGCAACACTTACTGTATAATTAATTCCATCTACATTAATATTTGATCCAGAAACAAATACGTCACCAGCGTTTGCAGCAGGTCCTGAAGAAGAAAGATAAGTTACAACAACTTTATTGCCAGGATCTGGTTTCTTACCGAAAGATACTCCATCTCCAAAGTTTACTTCGTAGAAACCATTTGGTGCTTCACGAATTGAATATACAGTTGAATCTTTATCGATTGTATTTGCTTCAGATAGTTTTGTATATGTAACAAAGTTAGAAGAACCTGCAGTATCAAATACTCTGACTTTTGCTGTTGACGTATCAATAGTTGTATCAGGAATAATAAAGACCTGTCTTTCATCTGTTTCTCCAGACAAAAACGTTTTAGTCTTTTGAACTCCCTCAAAGATTGGTATGTCAGCAGATCCAGTAGATGTTTGGAATTGATATAAACCTGAACCATTATCTCTTGCAAAAAATGTTTCAAGTGTTGTAAATGTATAGGTAATTCCATCAATCGAAGAGTTGAATGTAAATCCATTCGGCAGCTGTATTTGCGGTGGTCGACCTGCCACACCAGAAAGATTAACTGTAAGATTCACTAACGCTTTTGCTGTAGTGCGAGAACGCACCTGATATCCTAATGTTTCTGCATGCGAAACAACTGATGATCGAAGCTGAGCTGTCGGTAAGAAAGCTTCATTTAATGCAAAGTTTGCAGTTAAACCATTAATATGCGTATTGTATGCTAACACGTCTAAAATGTTATTTAGACCTGACGCATCAAAATCATAGTCAGCAAACTGTTGATCTGACTTAAGAAAATTTTTCAGACCTGCTTTGATATTTTGAAAGTCAAGATCGGTTGATTTTACGGTAGTTGCCATTTATCTGAGCCTCGCTAATGAAACATCTACAGATACTATTTCATTCGTATTTACAACCTGAAATTGAATTGTTGCATCAAGTGAATTACGGTCTGGTTTGAGATTTAAAGAAATAGAAAGTACTCTTGCTCTCGGTTCATAATTCTTGATAGCATCTGCTATTAAATCTTGTATAAAGTCTGGATCATAATCTGTATCAAGTGCAAATAATGCACTGTTTAGATTTGCTCCAAAATTCGGCTGAAAGGGTTTTTCATACCGACTTGTAAGTAATAAATTTTTTACAGACTGTTTAACGGCAGCAGCATCTACTTTCTTAAAGATATCTCCTGAAGGTCGAGCTGTAAAAGAAAGGTCAATATCAGTATATTGTCGAGCTCTTGTTGTAACAATCGAGCTAGATAAATTACCGTCTTCAATTGAAAATGCTTTAACTGCCATCTAAAAATCCTTTGAACTATTTATAACAGTTCTATAAGTTCGCCGTTCGTTTGAACGTAGTTATTATAACGAGTTTCGATTTCATTTTCATATACAACAGTCCATTGTGCTGTTACAGTTGGCATCACTAAAATAATTTGTACGTTTAATTCTCCATTCGGATTATAAGTATCGTAATCGAGTATCATCTTTTCGAAATTATAAAAATCTTTTATATGTGTTGCAAGATCAAATGTATGCTGTATCGGTATTATACCATTACGATCTCTAAGTTCGTATACAACACACTGTCCCTTTGACATTTTATAATTTAAACTATCAACTTCGAGTTCCTCTGTAGGTGTATAGAATCCTTCGACCACTTGTAAAGAATAACGATTACGATCGTTTAAATGTTCTTGAATTGAATACATAAATTCTGCATGCAGATAAAGATTCTTTGCAATTTGTACTCGCTCTGTATCGTCTGTAATTGCATTTAATGTCTGTGGATCACCGTGTCCACCTAAGAATCTACCGACTTTAACTCCCTTTGCCAGAGCAGTTTTTGCATCAATTACACCGTCTCGTATAAATTGTGCTTCAGGATTATAAAGCTGAGAGGGCACAAGAGTAGTTACTTTTCTTAAATTATTTGTAGCTTCAATTTTTTCTGTAGGATCTGTGCCAGGAAATAATGTCTTAGGATCAACTTTACGTGCAGAACCTTCTGAGTTTTCGATTCTACCTATCTCAAATCCGCTTGGCTTTTGATCTATATAAGATGCAGATAAAAGACCTTCTGCTTGTGCACGACCAATAAATCTTGCATTACGTGCCGTTAATGGATCACGCAACTTTGATCTGACTTCGCGTGTAGTTAGAGTTGCTTTTGATATTCCACCGTATTCTGTAGATTTATTGATCTCATCTCGAATTACATCACCTACATCAATATCTACAATGCGATATCCGTATCCTGTTTGTGTAAGATAATCGTTCAGCCATGATGCATCAGGCCCAGGTGCAGGGAAAGATGTTCGAATGCTTGTATCAGTATCAACGTGTGTATTGGATCCTGGGTTTCCAGCCACTCCTAATGGAGCTTGACCTGCAGAGGTAGCAAAATCTGCTTGATTGGCATCATCTGCCTTACCAGTTAAATCTCCGCTAAATGTTGGTGCGGTAACACCGGCCGTAAATGTGGCCGATGTTCCGTAATAGTTTTTAGCATAATAAAACACATTATCACCGCCGATCATGCCGGTGGTAGACTGTACCACCATGTCATTCGCTGCTAAGTTTGCGTTCTTTGTCGACATCGAAAATTCAGATTCAGATGTAATGAGTGTATCTTCACCTGCAAACTGATTGATATTTTTTTCGACTCGAGTTGTATGGTCTCCTTTTACAATAAGATTATTATCAGTAAGGATAGTATCGGTATTTGTACCCAGTACGAAGCTTGACTTATTTTCAGTAACGCTTGTTTCATGGTTCTCTCCTACCTTTTGCTGGTAGTTACCACGTATATCTTCGCGCTTATCTCCATGCACTTTAAGATTGTAGTTTCCACCAACCTCTACGTCCATATCACCGCTTACATTAAGTTTTAAATTTCCATGATAAAAGATTTCGCCATCACCTTGGACTATAACTTTCTGATCTCCACCAGTAATCTCAATGCGATTATAACGAGTATTGATAATGACAGTACCGTCAGGTCTCATATCAATACCTGAACCGGTAGAGTGCTTAAATAATACACGCTCGCGACCAGGTGTATCATCGTACTCTGTAACGTGTCCAGCAATTGTTTCACGAACTTGATTCAAAGGATACTCACTAGGCGGTAGATCTTTAATATTAAGATTAAGATCAGTAGTAGATCCACCGTATATCAGTTCATTCTGCTCTAGACCACGAGCAGCAAAGTTTGTAGAAGCTACATTAAGATACTTTTCTCTTGGAAAGATACCGCCGCTTAGATCTTTGTAAGGCGATTCGACATACTTTACATCTTGCAGAGCATCTGCTACTTGTTCATCATTACGATCATCAGCCATCTTTAAATATTCCTTTTACAGAGTCGAATACTTTATTATTCTTAAGATTGTCAAGTTTAAATTGTTGTGTTGATTTAAGCAGACCATCTGATTGTGTTACGCTACGTGCAATGTTTCCAACAATACTTCCAGCGATATTGCCGATTGGTCCGCCAATTGCATTTGATATTAGGCTTTGCGATAAACCTGGTAAAGCTGAACTGAGTGAAGTTCCTGCAGCAAGCTTTGCAATTCCAATTTGTGTAGTCAGACCACTTCCTGTTGCCAAATCAAGAGCTGCGATTGAACTCTTCTTTGTCTTAAGTAGATCAAGTGCACGCTTTTGACTGTCTTGATATTGTTGCGGTGTAAGCTGAGGTGCTGCTTCTCTGTTTTTTAATCCTGCAATTCTACTAATACTCGGTCTTGCATTAATTGTATGAGGCTTTGGTGGTAGAACAACATTTTTAGGTTTTGCGTCAACAAGATCTTTTGCAGGTGGTACCACCGCCTTTTCATTTTCTTCAGTAACAGAAGGCTTATCGAAGGAAGATGCCATAAAGTCTCTTACATTAAAATATGGTACGTTTGAATATGTTACATGATCATGCACATCTTTGAGACCTAAGATTTCTATGCCTGGAAAATCGATTGCTACAACTTTTAAAAGCTTTTGTACAATTTTAAGTTGTTGCTGAGATATTTTATTACGCCCACTTCCAGATCCTTCAATAAAGATATGAAGTGAACCAGGGAATACATTATCTCCGACAGGTTCCTTTCCGAATTCTTTTGGTATTTCTTGATTAAACGGCGTCATAATTTTAATGTTACCGAGTCTGTTTACAAACAAATGTGCAGGAAAGACAAATGTCTTTGGATCTGCTGTAACAGCCGCCTCTCCAAACTGTTTGACAAGTTTTTTACGAAATGCAATGTGTATATCTTCTGCTTCATATTTCGTATTCAATTCTTTAGCGTGATGTCGAATGATTACATTTGTAAACTCTCTTTCCATTGCCAAGATTTCTGCTTTTAAATCACTTCGACCATATGACATTGGTAATAAGTAAGTGCCACCTTCAGCAACACCTAATTTACTTTCTCGTTCAGCGAATCCTTCAAATGCCGGGTGATCTTTACCAAATTTACCGTAATTATAACCTCTTAATTTGGTCGCAATACCTTTGTAACCATTTGTTCTTTGACCTGGTTTAATTGTATCTGGCAAGCGCTTTACAAGTTGATTTTCAAGTTTTGATTTTGCTACAGATAAAGCAAGATTTGTAGTACCGTTACCGTTCATCAGGTTTGGAGTCGGTATTGTAGCACCTGTAAGATCTTTTACAAAGTCTGTTCCTGCTGATTTAATCGCTTTAAGTGGATCTGTAAACTTACCGACAGCAGAAGAGTTCTGTGAAGTTACTTGTGCCATAATATTTCCGAATGAGCTGCCTATAGAACCAAATGGATTAATTGAACCAAATGGCTTTCCGACTTCTACTGAAACCTGTATCGATTTCTTTGCAACTTCAGCACCTGCTTTAGCAGCAACACCGCCGCTTAATTCAGTCTTTACTGCATTTTTTGCCTGTGAAGGTATAGGAGATGATTCAGCGATAGCAGCTTCAATTTGTCTATCATTTAATTTTACAATAGACTTAAACGCCTTTGTAATACCTTTCGGTGATGCTTGTACAATTGTTTCATTTAGTACAGCAGATTGTCCGCTTGTTCCACCAGTCAC
>MDTC01097394.1_pt1 | contig 18035 bp, 25 predicted proteins | sample 811181 | NCBI WGS metagenome assembly MDTC01 (sample SAMN05326644, study PRJNA326480) | marine metagenome | isolation source: seawater | place: Pacific Ocean: North | collected 2011
ATTAGCATCTAATATAACTGCTTTACTTGCTACTGCTGTTCCTATTGCAGTTGCTCCAATATCTAAAGCATTTAATTCACCAACAACTGCAGTAATACCATCTAAGACATTTAACTCTGTAGCTGTTGCAGTTACTGCTACATCTTCATTTATTTTAGGGGATGTTAAAGTTTTGTTTGTCAATGTATCAGTTGATACAAGAGATACTAAAGTTGAACTAGCACCTGCAGGTAACAACATAGTATTTGTAACACTTGCTGAATGAGGTTGTGCAATAAGTATTTGACCATGACTATTACTTTCACAGTTAAATTGTATAGCACCTGAATTATCATTACCCTTAACAGTAACGTGACCCGTACCATTTGGTGCTAATTCTAAATCTGCATTTGATACAGTAATAATATCATTACCATTTAAATCTAAATTACCACCTAACTGTGGTGTAGAATCTTCTGATACATTAGCTATAGCACCTGAGGTGGCAAGACCTGCTACTACAGCACTCCTTGTAATTTTTTTAAGACCTCCACCTGAAGTATCTAATGCTAAAAATACATCATCATTTGCTACTGTAGATATTTCGGATAAAGAACTTACAGCTATAGAATTAAAGTTTGTACCATCAGCAACAAGAAGGTTACCTGCAGTGTTTGTACCCATGGTAATATCATCGCCAGATACTGTTAAGTCTCCTGCTATTGTTAAATTTCTAAGTCCTGTTAAATCTTTATTGGAATCAACAATAATTGCTTTTGAAGCAGATACTGTTCCTGCTGTAATATCATCAAGTAAATTTAATTCTGCTGCAGTAGCTGTTACTCCATCAAGAATATTAAGTTCTGCTGTTGTAGAAGTAACACCATCTAATAAATTTAACTCTGCTGCAGTTGATGTTATATTAGTGCCTCCAATATCAAGAGTAGTCATAGAAACTTCTCCTGCAACTGTTAACACACCACTAGATAAAGTTAATAAATCTGTATCACTAGTATGCCCAATGGTTGCTCCATTAATATTAATGTTATCTATAACTGCTTGTGTAATAGCACTATTAGTACCTAAGGTAACCCCATCAATACTACCACCATTAATGTCTGCAGTATCTGCTACTAAAGCATCTGTGGTAATAGTACCATCAAAATAAGCATCTTTAAATTCTAAAGAACTTGTACCTAAATCAATATCATTATCAGTAACAGGAACAATAGCCCCATCTTGAAATCTAAACTGCTCTACGGGATTTGAAGATACTTCTACAAATACTCCAAATCTATTACTTGAAGTGTCTACTAATATTTTATTATTAGCATCTGCGTCTGCTACAATAGGTACATAACCTCCTTCTCCAGCAGTACCATCATGACTATGACCTGTATTTGCTGAAAAAGCTGATTGTATCTGATTGTATTCATTATTAAGATGTGATGCCTCAATAACGGAACCATCAGTAATATTTCCTGATTCTTGTCTTGTATATGTTGTTCCCATTTATCTCCTTCCTCCGGGTATAAATTCTAATTGATATCCCTTAAATGATATAGGTAAGTTAGTAGATAAATCCTCTACCCTTAACGCTACTGTAAATCCGCTTCCTTCTACTGACTGTCTAAGCAAACTTGCTCCTGATGAACCATAAACTCCTACTCCATAAGTAGATGCATTTAAGCCATAAACAGCAATACCTGAACCTGTGGTTAACGCATAGGCAGAAGGTTGAGGTATATCAGGACTATCAAAATCATAACGAACTTTAAAATTAGCTGTAACATTTCCGTCATTTTCATAGTTCCAAATAACTCTTTGCATACTTTTTCTAATACCGGGGTCACCCATAGTCATATCGGGTGTTCTATAAAAAGCATCAATATTTTTTTCCGATGTTGCTCTAGTAAATGAACTTCCGGATTCTTGTTTAAAAATAAAACCATCATATCCTCCTGATATAATAGTTTCTTCCGAATTAATAAAATCAGAATCAGAACAAGAAACTTTTAAACCTACTGTTTCTGCATACTCAAAACCTGTCCCACCCTGAGCAGTACCTTTAATTACACATATAATTCCTTTTGAGGAATCTTCTGCTTGGTCATTAGAAGTAGGATAAAATAATCTGTATTGGGATTTTTTTCTAATAATTACAGAATTAAGATTATGAGATGTTACTGCATCTGTTATATTTTGTATTTGTTTAGATATAGTACCTAATTCTACGTCACCAATTTTATCTGTACCTGCAATAGTTCTTAATCCATCGGGTGCAAGAAATATAACATCACCACCAAATTCTTGTATACTTCTACCATCAATACATCCTATTTTTCTAGTAACAGGTTGTAATTGAAAATCTGAAGAAGTATTACCTACAAGTTTAAATATTTCATCATTACAAAAAATAAATAAACTATCACGAAAACCTTTTAATCCTGTTATTGTAGAGTCTACTTTAATTTCTCCACCACCACTATTAGTTGTAAAATCATTGGTAGCAAAAGGAGCCATAAATTTTAAACTTTGGGGATTACTAGAATCACCTGAAAAAAATATGTGATTTTTAAATACTTCTACAAATTTAAAATTAGCACTTCCTGTAGCATTTACATTAGTAACACTATAGCTTGTATCTATTATTCTAGGTGTACTTGTTGCTGAACAAATAACTATTTTATTTGTACTATCAAAATTAAACTTTTTAAACTCATAATTTGTTGTAGGTGTACCTAATCCTGTAACTACAGAAGTCCAACTACCACTACCTGAAGATGCTCTATGTATACTTCCACCTCTAGCACCTAATACTACATTATTAAATAAAGCAGACATTACCACTCTTTCTGTAGAAGATGAAACTTGAGGAACAACATTAGTATTAAATTTTGTAGTACCTAATATTTTTTTATATCCACCTGTAATATCAGGTTCAAAATTTTTTAGTTCTAATGCTTCACCGGGAGACATAGAAAATACGTCTTTGTTAAGTGTAAGCCCTCCTGAACAACTGACTTTTGCTGGAGCAATAGAAGAAGTATCAGGCATTAAGTAGTCAATCCTCCTGAAGATACAGTTCTAAGATTAACTCTTAAATCTCTGACATAATCAGGCTTGTTTAACATTTCTATTCTAATTCTTTTAACCCCATCTTCATATTCTGCATTAGCTATATTTGCCATAGGAACATCAGAACGTAGTTTATATAAATAGTACTTTGCTCTGTTTACAAGAGTTTGATGATATCTTTCAGGCACTGTAGGAGTATCGTCAAAGGCGCTTAATTCTGTATGAGTTTTAAAGTATTCATAGTTAATTGAATAGTTGTCTTTGTTAGGAATAGGAGTTAGTCCAAAACTTGTATGATTCTGTGTTCTGTATACAAAGTCAGGTCTCTCATAATTTACTCCTATATCAAAATCTCTATGTGAATGGTCTCTTAAAAAATTATCATAAGAAATATATCTTAACTTATATGGATTAAAGTCTTCTGCTATTTTAACAAAGTCTACATAATAATTTGCAGAACTGCTATTAGCTAAACCTACATAGATAGTAGAAGTAGTTGGAGTAAATACAGTATTATAAACAGAGCCTTCACCTAAATGAGTAACATCTATATTAGCATTAATAATACTAGAGTCTCCTGAAGAAGTTCCTACTTTTAAATTTACTGTTCCTCCCATTACTCTCATAGCAATTTTATGTTGTCTATTAGCTGTAACACTAACAGCTTGAGTAACTTCTGAATTATTTAATAATAGTCTACCATTACCTAAAGCAGAATATGAAGGTGAACCCGATACTGTAGTCCAGTTAGATATATTACTAGTAAACTCACTGTTTGTAATAACCTGTTTAGGCTTTAAATAAAAAGATTCAAAATCAACTTTTCTCATATTTGTAGGTAGAGTATATTCTTGTTGTCCTACTACTGTATCTTGAGTAGTAGATTCATGTAACCATGCCCACTCTACTTCTGCGTTATATAAATCACTTATTGCTTTATTAACAAAATCTTTAGCAGAAGTTTGAACTCCTCTACTAGCTCCAAAAGAACTACTAGTTAGTTCAACCTCATTTAATTCTCTTAACACATTATTACATAAAGTTAAGTAATTCATTTATAACCATTTCCTTTTTTGTTGACGTTTAATTCTGCTATCTTTTTGAGAATTAGAAACTTTAATTAAACCTTTTTCTTCTAGAATATCTCTTTCTTTATATCCTTGACTAGCTACATTACCCAGTCTTTCTCTTAGCTTATCTTCACTACCACCGCAATCACTAATGCGAAGTACTTTAGGAGCAGAGGGTAATCGTATAATATTTCTTTTAACGGGAATATCTCTATCCTCATAAGATAAAAATTCCTCCCATACTTTTTTTGTTTTTGTGTTTTCGTAAACGTATATTGGCATATAATTTTCTATATATTAAAGGGGGATATATAATCCCCCCTTAGTTTAATAATACTTATGCAAAAGTTGATGTTTGTGCATCAGCATCGGTATGTGTTGCACCATTATCTAGTGAAATAACACAAGCCCATACTCTTACTTTTCCATTTACTGCGGCTGTAGCAATTGTTGCTCTAATAGCATCAGCAGCGGAATATGCATAGTTAGCATCTAACGTTACTTTTTGTCCTGCAGCTTGTAAATTTACTGCGGCTACATACTGGTCTGCATCTACACTATCTCCTAGTGCAACTGTACCTGAACCACTACCTGCTGTAAGAATATCAAAACCTGCAGCTAAAACTAAAGAATTAGCTGGAATAGGTAAGATATCAAAAGTATCGCCTGAAGCATTTGTAGTAGAAGAAAAATCTACTACGTCTGATATTACTCTTGGTATACTAGAACCCCTTGATGAAGGGATGTTAGTAGAAGTAATACTACTATTGTATGCTGTCATAATATTTTTTCTCCTCTATTAATCAATTAAAATGTGTTCTGCAAGTAAAGCTTCTGTTCTTAAAACTTTTCTTCCAAACACGTGTAAACCACGTACAACATCTGCAAAAGAATCAGGGTCTCTTACAACTTCAATTTTTGCAATGTGATTTGCAGTTGAAGCGGCAGACATATGACCTGACATAATCTTTTCATAGTTAGATGTTGAAGAAGCAGGTAAGTTATTACTCATATAAAGAGTAAAGCCACCTATGACTCCTTCGTATACTTTACCATTTCTTAGTACTCCACCTGCGTCTCCTGAGAAACGAGTGTCAAGTAACTTAGAATCAGTCTGTTGTAGTTGCTCATAAAAAGCAGGTGAACCAATAAACCATCTGTTTTCAAATGGAATATCTGCTGCGTTAAGTCTCTTAGAGTGATTAGCCAATACATTTAATGGGTCAATCTCTGAACTTCCAAAACCTACATCTTGTCCTGAGCCATCTGAACCAACTGTGGTTCCTGCACCTGAGAACATATTTGATAATACGTTTTGGTCATATGAGTTCTTAAGAGCATATGCACCTGAAGAAGTAGCTACACTCTCAAAATTAACGTGAGAATGTCTTTCTTCAATGTCATCTACTTTAAATGCAAACGCACTAGCTTGGTCAACAACCAATGTAATTTGGTCATCAGTTAAGTCTTGTGGGTTTACTACTGAACCTCTTGTGTAAGCTTGTACACTTACTACAGGTTCTTTGATAATTTTCACAGTATCGCCAAAATTTTCAATTTCTCCAGCATAATCTGTATTTGTGATATCCTCAACAACAGACGCTCTTCTGAAGAACTTTTGAACTTTTTGACTATATATCTGAGGGATAAAATTATCGTTAGGCAAGTTTCCGTAACCGGAACTTCTTGATATTGCCATGTTATTACCTCCTAATGGTATTTATATAGTGTTAAGTTAAGTTGTAATCCTACCTTCTCTTTTAGCAAGGTCGATTTCTTTTTCTAACTTATCAAACTCATAAGGTTTTAGTTTAGATATTTCTTTTATACTCCAAACTTTTTTATCCTTTATTTTGTTTTCATCGCCAGTACGAGTTTTAGTAACAGCTTTTGCTGCTTCTGCTTTAGCTTCTGCACTAGATACTTTTGCTTTTTTAGATAAACCTGAATCCATCTTGTATAAATCAATTGCTCTAGCAGCAAGTTTAGAATTATCAAAATTGTTGTATAGCCAATTTTTAATCATATCATCTTGCTTTTCAGCCCACTCATGAAATTCATCACTGTCTTTTATTTCGTAAAAGTCAGGGTGTAATTTTAATAATTCCACTTCTGCTTTTTCTCTAGATAAATTTAGTTGAGTATTTTTTAACTCTTCTAATTTAGTCTCAACAGCTTTTGTTTTTTCATCAGCTTCCTCATATGCTAATGTTTTCATAACATCATACATTTCAGGATTATCTTTTCTCCAATCATCTAATTCATCTTTAGACATTTGGGGTAGATAGGCTTTTTTAGTAGCTTCCTCAACTTGCTTTTTAAGTCTTAAAAGTTCATCCTTGTGCTTAGATATAGTAGAATCATAGTGGCGTTTAAGGTCATCGTACCTTTTTTTAAACACCTTATCTTCAGCACTTGCAGGGCGTTGGTCATCGGGAGTAGCCTCAGAATTTTCTTCGGTGTCCGTACCATCGGTAGCTGCACTCTGAGTGTCGTCATTATCTTTGTACACATCCTCACGATTTTTATGTTTGTAAGGTCGTGGACTTGCTAATGATTCTGATTTAACTTCAACCTTCTTATCGGTTGACTCTAAATTTTCTTCGACAGCTTCAGTTTGCTTATTTTCTTCTTCGTTCATATTAACTCCTTAAAGTTACGTGGGCTGCGAACGGAAACAGGTAGCACTTATTTTGTAGTAAAAATAAGGGGGTTAGGTTATCCTAAGTAGCCCTTGAAACATTAGAGAAATTCTAATGCTTTCCTACGTTTGTAGAAACTTTTTATGTACCGGGTTTAGTTGTTCCGGATTTAACAGTTCTAGAAGGAGGACCTGAAGTTTTAGCTTTTCCTGAACCTTCCGTAGAACCTGTTATAGAACCTTTATCTTGTCTATTAGGTTCTCTATTTTTCTTTTTATCTTTTAATAAATTATCTAAATCTTCTATTAATTTTTTACGTTCTTCATTCTCTACTTGTTTATTGTTAGATGATGTATCTGAAGAAGGTTCATTATTTTGAGATGATTTTAACTCTGCTAATGTAGAATTATATTGGGCTTTAAATGTATCAGGATAGAAATCATTACCAAATATAGTTTTTCTATCTAAATCTAAATATTCTCCAGTATAAGCAGCAATAACAGCAGAAGTGGCTCCGTTACTTCTTTTTTGTAAAGCATTTAATATAGCATTTTTTGTATCATCATCTTTAGCCATGTTTATTGCCATTTTAGAAATAAATTCATCTTGTTCTACTCTATCTAATTTTCCTAGTTTACCTTGAAGTTCTCTATTATCTGTTAAAGCTTTAGAAACAATAGGAGCATTAGTTATATAATTATCATATTTAACTTTATCTAGTGTAAAATTATAAGTACCTTCAAAACCTCCGGGTAAAATTCCATTTGTATCTTTTATGTTATTATCTGAGGTTATAATACCGGCTTCTATAAAGTTCCTTACAGTACCTTCCATCATACCTTTTTCAGCAAATTTCATACCTCTACCTAATAATCCTAGAGGCGGTACTACTTTACCTAATTTACTTTGTTGTAATCCATAACCACCTTTTTCATCTATAGCATCAAAATTAACAGTTAAAGTATTACCATTAATTTTTAAAGCACCCTTAGTTTCATAATAATCATAAGTTTCATTACCCGGAGTAAACATACTAACTATTCTATCTGCTGTCTGCATAGGGTTTTGTCCGGGACCAAATCTTTCATTATCTTCTCTTGTACGTTTTTCTAAAGGACTTTCTCCAGTTCTTTGTTGTATAAGAGGTGTTGCAACTTTAACACTTTCACTAGGAGTAGGCACTGTAGGAGTAGTACTTGGAATAGTAGGAGTAGTAGCTTCTTTATAAGTTGGTATAGGTGGAATAAAAACTTTACTTTTTTTTACAGGCTCATACTGCTGTGTCCATTGATTAGTATCTTTATTAAAATTAAGCTTTAACTTACCTTGATTATATAATCCGTAGTCTTCTACTTTCCCAGTTTCTTGACCTAATACTTTTGATGTTTCTGTTGCCATATTATTTATTGTTTAATTGCTCCTTGAGGGCTAGGGTTTGGCGAAGAGAATTCAGCTTCCCCTGTAGTCGGAACACTTCCAACTCCAATGTTGCCACCTCCAACGCCCGTTGCGTCTGCTGGATTTGCTCCTGCAGGTATTCCTCCAGTACTTTCCATGCCGGGGAATTGACTAGCATTCCCAGTTGTTTGATTTCCATCTTGACCTCCTGTCATTTTCATATATAGAGCAGCTTGTTCAGGGTCATTAATAACTTGGTCAGGGTCAATATCCATAGACTTAGCAACTTCTTTAAGTATAGTGTGAAACTTTACAAAAGGGGCTAATGTAGGATTTGATGCTACCTGCATAAATGTCATTAGTCTCTGAGACCTTACTTCTTTTTGCATTAAAGATGATGTACCTTTTGCTTTAATGACTAAATCTCCTCTAATATTTTTTGCGTCTTTATTAAATTGCATATTCCATGCAAATAAAGACTCACCTAGAGGTCTTAAAATATAATCGTCAATATTTTTTATAACTGTTTTTATACTGAGTGCTGCTGCACCCATTAACATAGACATACCTGCCGCTGTTCTTGTTGTACTTTGTACTCCTGTTTGACCATGAGAATAAGAAGGAATACCAGTAGATTCATCTGCTAATTGTCTAAATTTATCAAACATCATTAAATTTTCGTTAGCGGTATTAGGGAACTTTAAACCATGTATAGCTGCTCCTGTTTGTCCACTTTGTCTTCTGAATATTTTTCCGGGATATACCGACATATCTTGTCCCGGTACTAACATTGTTTCATCAACGTCAAATACTAAATTTCCTGCTAGTGCTAAGTTATCAATAGCCATTCTTGCATGACCATTCATAATCTGTTGTGAGTCATCCATATTTTCAGGAACACCTACACCAAAAAATTGATAAGGGTTTAACTCATAAGGGCATACCATAAAAGGTAATCTTGAAGGAGTGAATGGATTAATTACTAATCTTAAAATATAACCATTACATACCCATGCATTAATATCTACTTCATTTAATACGTCAACATCATCATCGTCTATCTGTAAACCTGCTTCTTCCGCAAGTTCTTTATCCATTTTACCCCAATACTCTAAAACTTCGTATCTATCTTTTTCGTAGTCTGCTTCATTTTCTCTATCCCTTAATGAAGTTTCATAACTACGTTGTTCATAGTTTGGACCTGTCATTATAGCTTCTTTAATTGCTTCTTTTCTAAAGAAAGGTCTATTAAGTAAATCTCTTAAATTAGATGCACTTAATTTATGTCTTTGTATAACATAGTTACAGTCTTCTAAAGATGTAGATTCAGGGTCTTGATAAAAATCCCAACAACTAACTGCTTCTACTTTAGGAACACTTTTAGTTTTAGGATTATAAAATAGTTCATCAGTGTTTTCATCTGTATCCCAACTATGAAGTTTTTTTTCATAATTAAAAGGTCCCTTTAAAATACCTGTACCTAATAATACCATTTCAAAAATAATATGTCTCATAGCAGTTGTAGCTGAAGATTCATCTAATTGGTCATGAATCATCTGTTCCATATTTTCTGCAGCCTCTCTTGCAGGTTCAAGTTGAGGCATTGTTTTTAAATCAGGTGCTGGACCATCTTCAAAAGGTAAAGAGCCATACTCTTCTTTTAGACCACCTAAAATATCATTGATGGTTGTACCGGGTTTAATTTCTTTACCATCTCCCGGAAATCCATAAGGACTCTCGGGTTCAGCCATATCAGTTTTACTTTCAGGTTTTAAATGTGCATATTTAGAAACTCCACTAGGTAGTACTGTAGGTTCTATGCCTACTGGAAATTTACCTTGAGAAAATAATACTTCAATAATTTGACCATAAGCAGCTAAGACTTTAGTTTTTGTAATTTTTACAAATACTTTAGATTTTTCATTTTCTCTAAATGCTAAATCTGGACCATAGATTCCTCTATAGTTTCTGTAGGCTCTTAGCCATCTTCTTTCATCAAATAATCTATTATCTTCAGACTTTTGAAATTTATCTCTTATTAATGCACTTAAACCATAAAGTTCACCTTCTTCTTCTTCAAGATGTTCTATAGCGTCAGTACTAGTATCTATGTCGTCTTTACTTACCATTAAAAAATATTACTTAGAGTTCGCCTTGTGAATACTTCTTAAGTAATGATTTATCTAAAGATACTTTACCTGTTTTAGGATATTCTACGTTTACTCCACCCTCGTATGCATCTTTTGGAAAAGCACTACCTTGGGTTAAAAGACTATCTTTAACAGCAACGTCATTAGCTGTAGATAATTCTCCTTGTTTGTAAGTTTTACCTAACTCAGATTTAATGTCCATTGACATTTTACTTTTTGTCATCATTTTTATGTTCCTCCTGAACTTTGCTTTGTATAAAGCTTATTAACCACGGATTGTCTACGAATACAGTCGTAATCCCATTTGATAATGTGTTTACTATGTTTTCTTCCTTATCACTTAATTCTTCTGCTAATCCCCATTGATACACTATTCCGTGAAGTATTTCATGTATTAAAGTATTAGCTTGTGATATGGCATCTTCTTCAGAAGATACTGAAATAATACCTTCTTTATAAAGAAACTGTCCTACAGACTCTGTTTGAGTATTCCAAACTCTGTCATTAACTTCTAGCTTATAATTTTTATAACCTATTTTAATATTTTTAATTTTTTTAATATCCAAAACTTTTATCTACTGGTCTAAATTTTGTTTCTCTTGATAAAGGAGAATGATTTTGAAGACTGTGAGGATGAGTGGGTCTACTCATACAACCATATCTTAAAGCATCATAGGCATGGTCTTCTGCTTTAGTATCTACATCTTCACTATTGTTTTTATCTAATGGTAAAGCAGGTAAAGTTCTAATTAAATTAGTACAATTATTTAAAACATATAATGAAGGCTCTTCTGTGTCTTCATTTACTTTTAACCTTTTGTGAATTTCTATTTTCCCATTAACACGACTTCTAGGACTTCTATCTGAGGGTCTCCACCTACATCCTTCTTTAATCATTGTTTCAGCTATACTAGGACCAATATCTCCTCTGTTAGCCCAAGTAGATGAATCAAGAATTCCATAACGAATGTACTCACCATTTTCTAATTCTAAAACTTTTTGTGCAAATTCATCTGCAGTAATACGTTGCGTATATAACTCTCTGTATACATACATGGTATTATCATGGTCTACTGCAAACCATAAGCAACAAGCAGGTGAACTATATCCCCAGTCGGCTGCTCTAAATTTCATCCAGTTATTAGGTATATCAAAATTATCTAATATATGAATATTTTTACTAAACTCAGGAAAACTAGAATCTTCAAATGCATCCCAATCACCTTCTAAAAATTGTTTTCTTTGTATTTCAGGTAAAGATGATAGCATAATCATGTAGTCATCTGTTTGCATTAAATAAGGATTATCTTGTAACTTAGCAGGAATAAATCTTCTTGTTATAATTTTTTCTCCTACCATTGTAGGAACTTTTACATCAAAAGATTCATTAGGTTCACCGGGGTCAACAAACATTTTCTTAACCCAATGAGAACCCACGTTTCCGGGGTTACCTGTTGCCCTAATATAAACTGGTATTTCAGGGTCAACACTACGAAGAGATGAGCGAAGAAAATTATATATATCTTCGCTCGGATATTGCGGTAACTCATCTATTCCAATCCAAGTATATGACTGTCCTTGGTAACGTAGTACATCTGTCAAATTTTCCGCATATCCAAACTCTATTCTAGCACCTGATGGAAATCTCCATTCTTTTTCTTGCTCTCTCCACTTAGCACCGGGATAAGCTTTAGGATAAAGATTAAGAGAATGATTTATAATATCTCTTAGTTCAGGCATTGTACGTCTAATAAATAGACCTCTATGTGCTGCTTTGTGACAGAATCTTAATGGGTCAATTAATAACGCATAAGATTTACCACCACCTCTAGCCCCTCCGTAGAATACTTCTCTTTCAGGTGCTGCTAAAAATTCTGTTTGTGGTCCTTCGTTTGGTTCAAAGATAACTTCTCTATCTTGAATAACTTTTTGTATACTAGGTGTAGTATCTTCAATATCTTTTGTTTCTAAAACTGTTGATACTTTTCCTTCTAAAGCATTATCAATATCTTTAAGTTTTTCTTTTTTTGTATGATATTTATTTTGTTCGTTTTTGTATTGGTCTCTTGCTTTAGCTAGTTGCTTATAAGAATTATGTAAGGCTTCTGTTGCTGATTTTTTAGCTTTGGCAACTGAATCTGAAATTTTTGGAGATGCTGCTTTTCTTTTTCTACCTTTTGATTTAGGCTTAGGTGGTTCTACCAACCTCGTAGCATTATCTTCCGTAATCCCATGCCCGTCACTTTTCTGTTTGTCTTTCTCATTAACCATTCTGCAACTTCCTTATACGAGCAATTTTGTAAATATTTTTCTGCTTCTTTTAAAGCGTCTAATTCTTCTTCTATAGGAACTAGAGTATTTTCATCAATATCGTCAACTTTATAACCAAAAGGTATAACTCTTGCTTTACGCCTTCTTGATTGATAATTACTTTGTTGTTCCTGTTGTTCCATCTTTAGGAGGTAATATAAATATTCCTGTGGCTTGTTTTATATTCATATCTATTCTTTCTTTTTTAGAAACTCCCACTCTATCTAAAATTTGTTTAGCTGCTTCCATTCTAATATTGACTCCGGGTGTAGAACCATCTTCGTCTAAGGCATTTATCATGCCTAATGCAGCTTTAGGAGAATGAGCAGCTAATACTTCTTCTGCTCTATTGATAATTTCGTCTTTTAGATTTCTAACTAGTTCAGGGTAGTAGGATTCAGAGTATCCTGCAATTTCTGCAGCTTGTCTAGCATTTCCACTAGCTTCTCCAAATAAAGCAACTAGAAAAGATTTTTGTTGTTCTGATAATTCTGTTTTTTTAGGTTTATCTATATTAAACATTATACGCACCTAATTCTCTATTATACACACGATTGAAGTAGTTGTAAATAAAAATATGCATTATGCTACTCCTTTTTTGTGTTTTTGTGATTTAGGAGGTGATTTTTTACTTCCACCCTTACCTGCCCAAAATAATTTATTTGCCCAATAAGCAGCACTTCCTTTACCTCTTGCAATATTTGCACCATGCCTAGCTTTAAAAGATGCTCTAGCTTCAGGAGAGTAATTATGACCCATCTTTTGGTCACCAAAGCGAATAATCTTTATACTTCCACCTTCTCTTACAGCAACAATGCCTTTTTTAGTAGGGTGATTAGGAGTTCGCTTTGGTTTATTAAGACCTGATAAGCCATATTTCTTAAGTTTATTCTTGTCTGATTCGGATAATCCTGACATATACTAATTAAATTTTTGGTTTTTAACTTTGTTTTTAATTATGTTAAAAGATTTTCGATAGGACTCACCCATTCCAAAACTCTTTTTTCTAGTATTTAACTCATCCTTAAGTCTTTTCTTTTGCATACTTGTAATATTGAGAGCATCAATCTGACTAGATAATTTTCTAGCATTAGATTTTAAATCACTAATATTATTACCTGTAAAAGATATATTTGCCCCAAAGGTACCACTTCCTTTAGGCTTAGATTTTTTGTCTTTAAAACCTGATGGTACTGACCTTACTTGTTTACTGCCTAGCATATCATCTAAACTATATGCCTTATTTTTTTGCATATTTTGTTTATTTTTTAAATCTTTATTAGATAATACTGTATTAGTAGATGACTTCTTAGTATTGCTACTTTTACCTGCTAAATTTAAAGGGTCTGCACCTTTTGATTTAGTCTTTTTTCCACCTTTAGGTAAAAAGGATATAGCTGTTCCTACTAGAGAAGCACCTATAGCTGCATTTGCAATTTTTTGGCCAAATGGGGTTTTTTTAGTAGTCTTATTTACTCTATCTAACATATTTTTGTCTTTTTTAGTTAGCTTAGGTTCTTTTTTAGGTTTTGTAGTAGTTGTAGTAGCCTCTTTATTTCTTGTGTTAAAGTTTTTAGTGCCTTCTTTTTTCTTTAATTCCTCATCAAAAGAATCTTTTTTATTAGTTTTTTTACGAGGGTTTTTATTAACTGTTATCTTCTTTTTAGGTGTTGTATTTTTATTAGTTTTAACTTTTGAAGGTCCGCCCTTTCCTCCTATATTTTTAGTTGTAACACTTTTATTTTTATTGGCGTTCTTGGCTTGATTTATTAAAGCCTGAGTTATTCTTTTCTTATTTTTCTTTGCGTATTGTTTAGCAAGTGCCAGTCCGCCTCTTTGTAAAAGGTATCTTCCTAGTACACCTACTGCTATTAGTGGTAGTGCCATTATTTTTTTCCTCCGTTTTTATTCCTTTTAAAGGAACGATTTTTAGTTTTATTTACTACACGTAAATTATCTTTTTTGTTATTTTTAGGATTACCATCCTTGTGGTCAACATCTTTACCACTTCCCTTTTTAACCTTGCCTTCTTTTTGTAATTTACGTCTAGCCTTGTCACGGGAAACTCTTTTTTCTATCTGCTCTTCTTTACCTTGATAGTTTTTATATTCTTTTTTATAATCTCTGCCAGTAGATTTATTTCTAACTCTTTTCTTTTTACTTTTCTTTTTATCTTCTTTATCTGACATTAATACTAAGGTGTTTTCTTTTTAAACATTCCTTTACTTATATCTGAACCTTTATTTAAATAACTATAATCATATCCTTTATTTACATATTTTTTACCTAATTTTTCAAATACTGGTAAATTTTCTACTTTTTCTTGTTTAACTTTAGAACTAGGTTTCATTTTTTCTACTTTAACTTTATTTTTTTTTAAAAAAGTTTTAGCTTTAGATAGCGCAGCTGTACCATACTTAGAAATAAACTTTGTCGCTCCATTTATAAATAGATATCTTGCCATAGCTAACATTAGTTTAATGCTCCTTGTATTAGAGCAATAGCAAGTATTACTGCTGCTGCACAAATAAATATCTTTGTGTTTCTTTTTAATTTATTCCATTGTTCCATTATTTTTTCTTTTATATTTTGTATCATCCTATACTCCTATATTGTTTTACTTTGTTAGCAATTTTCTTTGGTTGCTTAACAAACTGTTTTCCTTTTTTGTTTCCTTCAGCTTTGGCTTTGTTAGTTGAAGCTTTTTCTGATGCTGTCAAAGAAGACCATGCGGATTTAGGTAGATATCTTCTTTTCCCTTCTGAGGGTTTTCCTGACGATGTTGTCCACTTTTGTTTAGTCCATTCACTTAAACTATACTGTGGTTTTTTTAGTTTCATTAATATGATGTTTTTACTGGCCTTGTATTTTTGTTATTTGAAAAACCTTTAAATTTATCATCATTAGAACTTCTTAATGCAGTAAAATCTTTCCCATTAATTTTATTATAGGGAGGTGCTGCTTTAGCTATGTTTTTTTGTTTTGGTGTTAATTTTTTATCATACATTAGTTTTTCCTTTTATTTTGTTTTTTGTTTTTTTAATTTTACTTTAGCTGCCTTTGCTAAACGTGCTTGTTCCATTTTACCTGATACCTTTGCTCGTTGTTCTAATACAGTTAGTATCTGAATCTTTCTAGCATAAGGTTTATTAATACGCATAACTTTTGCGATTGTATCCTTTGCATCCTGTACTGTTGCAAATTTAATACTAACAGTATCTTTAGGATTTTCATCTGTATATAGTCTTCTACCTGAACCTTTTGGTTTCTTGCCTGTCCCTACTTTAGGGTCTGTTTTTTTTGCCATTAGTCATTTTCTTTATATGCTTATCAATAACTTTAGATTGGTTTTTATGCATTTTTGATGCTTTAGTTAATGCTTTTGATACTTTCTTTAGTTTATCTACCATTTTTATCTTCCTTGCCCCCTATACTTTTTATAAGACCTACGTTTATGTTTATTGAATGTGGACATCCCTAACTTACCTCCACCTATCGTAGTCTTTTTAGGTATAGACATAATACTAGTTATAGATGTCTGTGTCTTTCTTCCCATTAACTATTTTCTTTCAGTTCATAGAAATAATTAGTATCATCACCTGCTGTCCATTTACTTTCTGTTTCAACATTATATTCTAGTGTGGATACTTTAAAATCTGGTACTTTTAATTCTGAAGGTGTTAAAGACTTATCATAAAATAAACATCTATTGTTAGGTTGTGCTGCAAAATGTTTATTATCTAATTCTAGTATATTAAAAGATTTATGTTCTTCAGGTATTTCTGAATATCCACTATTCATAGTGTTTACGTCAGAATGACAATTATCAATAGTAAACAGATACTCACCCATATACCATTTCTTTGAAGGGGCTAAGTATTTTGCTTTACACCCGGCAATACTAGACTTTGATATTACAGTCATATGATAGCTAAATGCATCCCATAGTTCTAATTCTTCTAGTGACAAATCTAAATCTGTGGGTTCTGATACAAAAGCAGAAATAGGCAGTTTATCGTACAATGCTCCATACTCAGGTAAGTAGGTTTCAAAGTATAATGCTCTACCTTCTATAGATTTACAAGTAACCCAAACACCTTCGACAAATTCACCATGACCTTTTTGATGGTCATAGAGATATTGTTTTTTAACCCACACTTTTGTAGGTGGTAAATTAGCTACTAGGAATGCCATCTTTTATTTTAATTGTAAACCTCGGTATTTTCTTAATGAAATCACGTCTTAGTCTGATATTAAGCATTTTATTCAAACACTTTTTATCACTAAACGCTCTAAGTTGATAGATTAACTCCATAAGCTTTGCATCTGACTTATTGTGAGTATGATATAATATATCTTTATGAGATATTGTTAAATCTGTAGTATTAGAACCAAAATAATTATCAAAATGTACTCCAGATTTACTGGTGACACCAATATAATATTCTCCAGTTTCATAATAGGTTATATAAACTTTGTATAGTGCTTTTTTTGGCAAATAAGAGGGTGTGGGCTAGGAAGTATATCCTCCCCCTGCTGCTTTATAGGCTTTTGCTAACATTTGTGCCTTACGGGCTGACCACTGACCAGCCTTACCACCTTTAGTTCCAGCCATTATCTTATTAAATAGCCTTCTTCTCATAGTAGGCTTAGTGTAATTACCTGATTGATTGACTTTACTTTTACTTTTTTTGTTTTTTGTATCTTTACTCATGTTTTATAACAATATTTTCCTAATTATTATGTAGTTTCAAAGGTTTTTGTAATTATTTTGGGGACTAAGGTAGGTTTATCCGTGAAAATCCTGGATATATAGGGTATTTTAAGAGTGTGTGATTCATTGGATTTACCTTAATCCATAATTATCTATTATAGCGTCTGTGAATAGTCTGTCAAACAAAATTTTAATAAATTTTTATCTTGACGAAATGGCACACAGCATTATAATAGTAATTGGGTTCTACCCCGTACGTACACCTATTGTACCCCTAAGGTGGATATTAATTTTAACTCGAAAATACTACTCTAAATACACCCTTAATATCGTGCCAAATGTAGTTTCAATGCTATTCCTGATATTTTTGTACGTGATTGTATATGTAATATACCCACCTCCCCCTAGCCACCTGCATACCCCTAGTAAATAATAAAAATATTTACACTAGTAATATTATTTGTGTAGTTATAAAGAATATAAATAAATAAAAACCTAACACGTGTTAGGAATACTAAATAAAAAAATATATAAAGTAGTTTCCCTGAAATATATTTATAGGTATGGTCTAAAAATGTATTCAATGTAGTTTTAAAATATAAATACCTAACACGTGTTAGGAATAACCCACGTAATTATAATTAAATTAGCTATTGATTTAGGCGTGGATTAACCTAAAATAAATTTAAATAAA
>MDTC01227382.1_pt1 | contig 18033 bp, 12 predicted proteins | sample 811181 | NCBI WGS metagenome assembly MDTC01 (sample SAMN05326644, study PRJNA326480) | marine metagenome | isolation source: seawater | place: Pacific Ocean: North | collected 2011
ATAGGTCGGGCAGGTCATGCTGCTGCGAAGAGTGATTACGGCATTGTGCTTGGCGGCGTTCGCTTTAGCGGCTATATTTTTGTTGCCGATATGGGGTTTCGCTGTGACGTTTGTGTCGCGGCAGGTGCTGGCGTTTATGAATGGTCGGGTTTTTTGCGCGTTCCGAACAAGGCTCTGCGTATTGGTTATGTGGCGATTTACGCAGCAATCATTGGCTTAATTTTTGTCAGTGAAGGGCTTTACAGTCCGATTATTCAGACGGTTGGGGTGGTTTGGCTTGGCGCGATTGTCCTAGTGTTGGTTTATCCTAGGGGTCGTAGTCTGTACACCCGCTCCTGGCTTATCGGCCTTGTTGGGCAGCTGCTTATGGTAGGCGCTTGGTGCAGTTTAATGGCGATTCGCGAAATGCCATCAGGGCAGTACTGGTTACTTTGGTTGCTCGTATTAACTACCGCGACAGACGTCGGGGCCTTCTTTAGTGGTCGTGCGCTGGGTCGGCGTAAATTGGCGCCTTCGCTGAGCCCCGGTAAGACGTGGGAAGGCGCTTTCGGAGGGCTTCTGCTGGCGTCGAGCATGTGTCTTACCGCATTGTTTGTATTCAGTGAGTGGTCGATATTCGCTGCCTTGATACTGACCATTGGGCTCATAGTGGTGGCGGTATTTGGCGACCTTTTTGAAAGCCTGTTGAAGCGGGCGACTGGGCTCAAAGATTCTGGTGGTTTGTTGCCGGGGCATGGAGGTGTTTTGGATCGTATAGACTCAATCATTGCGGTATTGCCGCTTCTGGCATGGGCGCTTTTAACATGATGGATTGGCTGCTTTATCCGCTCGCGTTTGCCGGTTTACTGGGCGTGCTCGTAGTGGTGCATGAGTTCGGCCATTTCATTGTTGCGCGCTTTTCCGGTGTCCATGTTTTGAGTTTTTCTGTCGGCTTCGGTAAAGCGCTGCTCAGTCGAGTCGATAAACGCGGGACCACCTTTAAACTCTCGATGATTCCCTTAGGCGGTTATGTACGGATGTACGATGATCGTGATGACGCCGAGAGCCTGCAAGGAATGGCGGCGGTGCCGGCCGATGCGGTGGCGCATTCGAGTTTGTCACCGGGCTGGAAAATCGCCATTGCCGTTGCAGGGCCGCTGGCCAACTTTGTTCTTGCAGCAGTGGTCTATGCGTTGCTCTTTATTGCGGGTACCACCGAATATGCGCCGACTACTCAAGCGCCTAAAGTAGACACCAAGCTGGCTCAGGCTGGACTGAACGCGCCGGCTCGGGTGGTGCGGGTCGACGGTGGTGACGTTGCCGGCTGGCAAAGTGTGCTCATGTCGCTCAGTGATCGCTTAGGTGAAAGTGGCACGATTGAGCTGGAGGTGCAAAATTTACGTACCGGTCGCGGCCAAACGTTGCAGTTGCCCATCTCCACGTGGTTGCAGGGAGAGGCTCAGCCTGACGTTCTGGGCGACTTAGGTTTGCAGCCGGCGTTGCTGAGCGTTGTTGGCAATGTTGTAGACGATTCACCTGCCGACCGCGCGGGTTTACGGGCCAATGATTGGGTTATTGGCGTGAACGATCGCGAAATCAGCAGTTGGCGTCAGTGGGTTGATGAAATTGTTGCGCATCCGCAGATACCGCTGATAATTACTGTTATTCGTTCTGGGCAGGAATTGCAATTGTCGGTTACGCCGGCCGCGCGAACGACCTCGGCGGGCGATACCATAGGGTTTCTTGGCGTGGGTCCAGCGGTTATCGAAGTGCGCTTTGAGCCCTTACAGGCGTTTTGGAAGGGTGCTGTTGAGACTGTCGATAAAACGGTTATGACGCTCAGCATGGTAAAGAAAATGGTTGTAGGGCTGTTGTCGGTGCAAAACCTTGTTGGTCCCGTAGGAATTGCACAGATTGCGGGTGATACCGTTAAAACGAGTTGGCAGATGTTCTTTGGTGTTATGGCACTTATGAGCATCTCGTTGGGTGTTTTGAATCTGCTCCCCGTGCCATTATTGGATGGTGGCCAAGTGGTGCTTATAGTGATTGAAGCCATTAAAGGGTCGCCCGTCTCTGAGCGTTTGCAGCAAGGGGCAGCGCAGCTGGGTCTGCTGTTGGTTGGGATTATGTTTGTGCTAGTCACGTTTAACGATCTAACGCGGCTATTTGGCTAACCATTCGTTCTGCGAATATAAACAGGAAATAATTTTGCACACTTTCTTTGTGTTTCGCCTATGGAATTTGTTCATGGTGGCGATGATGTTGGCACTGTTAAGCTCCGGTGCGGTGTTTGCCGCCAGTTCGACCAATGAAAGCTTCCAGATCGACAGCCGATTCGTTGTAGAAGATGTGCGCTTGCAGGGTCTCCAGCGAGTGTCCGCGGGCACGGTGTTTAATCTGATTCCGGTAAGTGTTGGTGATGCATTGGACGGCGTCGGGATCCGTTCGACCATGCGTGCACTGTTTCGTTCGGGCTATTTCAAAGATATCCAGTTGGCTCGCGATGACGGAGTTTTGATCGTTACCTTGGTTGAGCGCCCAGCGATTGAGTCCATTGAATTAGAAGGCAACAAAGCAATTGAGTCAGAAGCGCTGTTAGGTGGGCTTGCGGAGCAGGGGCTCAAAGAGGGCGAGATTTTCAAACAGGTTACGCTGGAACGGATGGGCCTAGAGCTGGAACGACAATATGTTGCTCAAGGACGCTATGGCGCAAGTATTGATACGGATATTGAGGATCTGCCGCGTAATCGGGTCAACATTAAAATCATCATTGAAGAAGGCAAGAGCTCTGGGATCCGTCACATAAACGTGGTCGGCGCAGAATTGTTTCCGCAAGAAGAGTTGTTGGATGCGCTAGAGCTGAAACACCCGAGTTTGCTCTCATTTTATAAGAATGATGACAAATACTCCCGAGAGAAGTTGTCAGGAGACCTAGAGTCGCTCGAGGCGTTCTACAAGGACCGTGGTTATGCCGACTTTAATATCGAATCCACCGAGGTCAGCATTACCCCCGACCGCCAGCAGGTGTACATCAGTATTGCCGTGGACGAAGGCGATATTTACCAAGTCAGCAAAGTTAACTTGGTGGGCGAGCTCGGTGATGTCAAAGCGGAAGATTTGCGCCGGTTAATCATCGTTCAAGAAGGTCAGACATTTTCTCAGGCGCTTATCACAGCCACCGAAGAGCGATTGACCAACGCGTTAGGCAATGGCGGCTTCACCTTTGCGACCGCCAGTGGGGTGCCCAAATTGAACGACGACCAGACGGTGGATGTGGAGTTTTTTGTGGACTCGGGTAAGCGCGCTTATGTGCGGCGGATATCGTTTACCGGTAACGCTATGACCCAAGACGAGGTGATGCGTCGTGAGTCGAGGCAAATGGAGGGCGGCTGGGCCTCCACCGCACAAATTGACTTAACCAAGGTGCGCTTAGAGCGGCTGGGGTATTTTAAGGGTGTTGAGGTGGAAACGCCGCAGGTGGCAGGTAAGGACGATCAAATTGACGTGAACTATAGCGTTGAAGAACAACCGTCGGGATCCATTTCCGGAACGCTTGCGTACTCTCAGGGGTATGGATTGATCATTGGTGGAAATTACCAACAGTCGAATCTGCAGGGTTCGGGCAACAGTCTCAATGTCGGGTTGAGCCTGTCGCAATTTCAGAAGTCGCTGAATTTCAACTACTTTGATCCGTACTTCACTATGGACGGCATCAGTCGCGGCTATAACGTTTTTCTTCGACGGCTAGATTACGACGCCCGCAACATCGCGCGGTACAGCACCGATGCGGCTGGCCTCGGGGTGAACTTCGGGTTGCCCATCAGCGAAACGCAGCGGATCAATTTTGGGGTTCTGGCGGAATATACGGAGATCACGGAGGGCTACTACGCGGCTCAGGAAATTACTGAGTTCATAAATATTAACGGCTCCACGTCGGTGAACCTTAAAGCGAATGTTTCGTGGAGTCGGTCAACGCTAAATCGCGGCATTTTTGCAGATCGTGGCACCTCTCAATCCGTAGCGGCGGAGATTTCGGTGCCGGGCAGTGATCTGCAGTTTTTTAAGTTTATATACAACGGCGAGCGCTATTTCCCTATCACTAACAGTTGGACCCTGCGTTTGCGCACCGAGTTGGGGTATGGTGGCGGTTACGGCGATACGCCGGGATTGCCGTTTTACGAGCATTTTTATGGTGGTGGCTTTGGGTCGATTCGCGGATTCGAAAATTCGACACTGGGTCCGCGAAGTACGCCGCCGCTGGATGCTGAAGGTAACCCTGTATATTTCCGCGACAGAGATGGCGATCCCTTTGGTGGCAATCTGCTGGTTGAAGCAACGGCCGAACTGATTTTCCCGATGCCGTTCGTCGACGACAACCGACAGTTTCGGCCAGCCCTGTTCGTGGATGCGGGTAACGTTTTTAACACCGACTGCCCAGCGGTCAGCATCAATTGTTTTGGCTTTGATGCTGACAATTTCCGCTATTCGGTGGGTCTGGGGGTGAGTTGGTTGAGTGGCATGGGACCATTGACGTTCAGCTTTGCGAAGCCGTTTCAGACCCAGCCGTTTGATGAAAAAGAAATGTTTCAATTTGAACTTGGGCGCACTTTCTAACAGAGCTGGTATAGAATGCGCCGCTTGTTAGCCGACAATTTGTAATTAGGAGAGAACGATGATCAAGAACGTAATGGCAATGTTGGTGCTCGTAAGCGCGACCCTTGCTCCCGCTGCTTTTGCAGAAATGAAGATCGTAGTATTGGATCCCGTTCGCGCAATTCTTGAAAGTGATGAGGGTAAAGTTCTTGTCGAAGCTGCAAATAAAGAAATGGAGGCTGAGCAAAACGAACTGCGCGGTATGGCAGAAACGCTCCAGGCGCAGCAAACCAAGTTGCAAAAAGATGGTGAGATTTTGAGCGATGCCGATAAGCGCAAGATCATCAAAGAGATCGAAAGCATGCAGGCGGATCTGCAGTTTGGTTCACAAAAACTCCAAAAGACTGCCCAAGACAAGCGCCAAGAAATCCTTCAGACCTTAGCGCCAAAGTACGATACGGTCCTCAAAGACCTGATCCAGATCGATCAGATCGATATGATTTTGGCCCCTAATTCTCTGCAATACGCTAACGACAAACACGACATCACCCGTCGGGTAGTTGAAAAGCTCAACGAAGCCCGCGATTAATCAGGACGCGCCCCATCCGCGACTGAGCCGCCGTTGATGGCAAGAACTCTTAACTTAGGAGAGATTGCAGAGCATCTCGGCGCGCAAATCGCGGTGGCAGACGCGCTATCACAAAAGTTCGATGCCGAGACGCTGGCGGCTCTGCCCGTCAGCGGCCTCGGCGCTTTGGCTAATGCTCAGCCCGGACAATTAAGCCATTTGTCTGGCGCAGCTTACCGTTCGCTCTTGCCCGAAACCGACGCCAGCGCCGTTATATTGCGCGAGCAAGACCTACAGCAATGTCCATGTATCGCACTAGTGGTGGAACAGCCGTATCTAGCGTTTGCTAAAGCGTCGGCGTTGTTCGCGGTGCCGTTGTCAGTTGATGGCGGCATTCACCCCACGGCGATTGTTCACCCCTCGGCCTCGGTCGCCGCTACCGCGCGCCTCGGAGCCCATGTTGTCATTGGTGCTGATGTAGTGATCGGCGCAGACGTAACCGTACACGCGAATGTCAGCATCAGTGATCGCGTTACGGTAGCTGAAGACGTAGTGATCATGAGTAACGTCAGCGTCTATGCGGATGTCAGTATTGGTCCCCGCTCGGTCATTCACAGCGGGTCGGTGCTTGGATCGTCGGGTTTCGGCTATACCCCAGATCAGAATGGCCATTTGCATCCTATAGAGCAGTTAGGCGGATTGGTTATTGGTGCAGATGTGCGTATTGGCGCAGGTACTACGATCGATCGAGGCGCCATAGAAGACACCGTCATCGAAGACGGTGTGAAGATGGACGATCAGGTGCATATTGGGCACAACTGCCGAGTCGGCGCGCACAGTATTATTTGTGGCTGTGCGGGCATGGCGGGCAGCACGGTGATCGGTAAACACTGCGTCATCGCTGGAGGCGTCGGTATCGGCGGTAAGAATCCGATTACATTGTGTGATGGGGTTACGATCAGTGTAATGACAACGATCACTCAATCCATTGATAAACCTGGCGTGTACTCGAGCGGGGTGGTGGCCAGCGAGCACGGTCATTGGTTACGCAACGCGTTGCGTTTCGGCAAGTTGAATGATCTATTCAAACGGGTAAAAGCGATAGAAGAGCGGGAGAAAGACAATGAGTGACGTCAAAACAATCACTGATCTGTTCGAATATTTGCCTCACCGCTATCCATTTTTATTGCTCGACCGGGTTACTGAAGTGGTAAAAGGCGAGTTTATCCGTGGTTATAAAAACATCACCTTCAACGAACCCATGTTTACTGGGCATTTCCCCCAGCAGCCGATCATGCCCGGGGTTTTGATACTTGAAGCTATGGCGCAAATTTCTGGCGTTTTGGCGTTTGAAACTAAAGGTACGCGACCCGCCGATGGCCGCAACTATTTGTTTGGTGGGGTCGATAAGGCGCGGTTTCGCCGACCTGTGGTGCCCGGAGATCAGTTAGAACTGCACAGTCGCTTAGTGGCGCAAAGAGCCATGATGGTTAAGTTTGAATGTGAGGCGCGTGTCGACGGCGAACTCGCATGTTCCGCCAGTTTATCTGTTGTTGAACAAATCAACGAAGGGGTTGAGGCGACATGATTCACGCCAGCGCCATAGTGGATCCAAGCGCAAAATTAGGTGTTGGAGTCAGTATAGGTCCGTGGTCGGTCATTGGCCCGGGCGTTGAGTTGGCCGATGACGTAGAAATCGCCTCACATGTAATTGTTAAAGGACCATGCCGAATAGGCGAGGGTGTGAAGATTTATCAATTTGCCAGCGTCGGTGAGGCTACTCCGGCATTAGCCTACGCCGGTGAGGCGTCGACCCTCGAAATTGGTGCACATACAATCATCCGCGAAGGCGTCACCATCCACCGTGGTATGAACAAAGGCGGCATCGGGCGCACCGAGGTGGGCAGCCATTGCTTGCTTATGGCCTATGTTCACGTTGGTCACGACTGTGTCGTTGGAGATCATGTGATCATGGCCAATAATGCGTCTTTGGCTGGGCATGTAGAAGTCGGCGATTACGCTAATTTTGGTGGCTATGTCGGCGTACCTCAGTTTCGAAGGATCGGCGCGCATACCCACATTGCAGCGATGAGTATGGTCACCAAAGATGTGCCGGCTTATATGACGGTTGCCGGGAACCCAGCGTTCGCGGTGGGTATGAATACGGAAGGCATGAAGCGCAGAGGCTACAGTGGCGAGACGATTGACTTGCTCAAGCAGGCGTACAGAACGGTTTACCGAAAAGGTTTGCGTGTCGGTGAAGCCATTGACGAATTAGCGCTGCCGCGACAGCAGTCCGCGGAAGTCGAACAGTTTGCGGCGTCGGTAGAGGCCTCTGCGAAAGGCATCATTCGAGGCCGGAACAGTCATTAAGCGGCCTGTTCCCAGTTATGACCATCAAAATAGGCCTGCTGGCTGGAGAACCTTCGGGCGACAATTTGGCGGCGGGGCTTATGGATGCCTTGCGCGAGCAACTTAGCGCAGGAGAAAAGATTGAGTTTGTAGGGGTCGGTGGTCCAGCGATGATGGCCCGAGGCCTGCGTTCTTTGGCGGCTTTTGACAGCTTAGCGGTCAATGGCTTCAAAGAGCCGTTGTTGCGGTTGCCGCAGCTGTGGCGACTGTATCGTCAACTCGCGCAGACGTTTAAAGACGAAGCCATAGACGCGTTCGTTGGTATCGATTTTAACGTCTTTAACTTTCTGTTGGAAAAACGCTTGCGTAGATCCGGCATCGTAACTGCGCACTATGTCAGTCCGTCGGTCTACGCCTGGCGCAAGGGTCGTACTAAGAAGGTCGCTCAGTGTGCGGATCTGTTGTTCTGTTTGTATCCCTTTGAACCGAAATTCTATGCGGGCCTGCCGCTGCGCGCGGTCTTTGTTGGGCATCCCCTAGCGCAAGCGATCGAACTTGATGCAGGCAGTGCGACCGCGCGTCGTCAGTGCCGAGCACGGTTGCAAATTGATCAAGAGGAACTGGTGATTGCAGTGCTGCCGGGCAGTCGCAGTAGTGAAGTTGCGTTGATGCTTGAGCCCTTTTTGGCTGCGGTACGGTTGTTGTGTCAACTGTTCCCGCAACGGCGCATCAGTGCGGTGATCCCCTGTGTTAATGCGGCGCGCCGGAGTCAGATCGAAGCCTTGTTACCGCCGTTTGCCGACTTGTCGGTCCACTTAGTGGACAACGATGCGCGGTCTGCGCTGGTTGCCGCGGATGTTGCGATGATCAAATCCGGTACCAGTACGCTCGAGGCCATGTTGCTGGGCCGTCCAATGGTGGTGAGTTATAAGTTGGGTGCGCTCAGCTACCGAATTGCCAGCCGGCTCGTCAATACGCCCTACATAGCGTTACCCAATATTTTGGCTGGCGAAGAACTTGTGCCAGAGCTTATACAAGACGCGGCAACGCCTGAGGCGCTGGTGCAGGCGTTGTTGCCCCAGCTTAACGAACAAAACGGATTAAAACGCAGCGCAGACGTGTTTGCCGAAATGCATCGGCAATTGCGCGACGGCGCCTCGGGGCAGGGAGCCAGTGTTACCGCTGCTTTGGAGATTTTAAAGCAGCTAACGCCGCACAAACGTTAAATTACTCTACAAATGAAACGGGGGTGTGCGCTAAGCTTGGGGCTGGATTCGTACGGAAGAGCGGAGGGGTGTTGCCTCAGCGACAGCAAATATTGGAGCCCATCGATGTGTCACCCTATGGGGTTCTGGCGGGCGTCGACGAAGTCGGTATTGGGCCGCTGGCGGGAGCCGTCGTCGCGTGCGCGGTGATTCTTGATCCAACCGTACCGATCAACGATCTGCGAGACTCTAAACGTTTATCAGAGAAAGCCAGAGAACGGTTGGCCGAGATTATTTGCAGGCAGTCACTGAGTTGGTCACTTGGGAGCGCAAGCGTGGCGGAAGTAGACCGTCATAACGTGCTCGTCGCGAGCCATTTGGCGATGCAGCGTGCAGTCGCGGGTTTATCTGTCACCCCGGATACGGTGTTAGTCGATGGTAATAAGACCCCTGATTTTGGCTTGCCTGCTCGGGCCGTTGTCAAAGGCGATCAGCGTGTGGCGGCGATAAGTGCGGCCTCGATCGTTGCTAAGGTGACTCGAGATCGACAATTGGTGGAACTCGCAGCACGTTTTCCGGGCTACGGCTTCGAACGTCACAAGGGTTATCCGACCAAGCATCATTTGCAGGCCTTGGCGGCACTTGGCCCCTGTGAGGCTCATCGGCGCAGTTTTGCGCCGGTGCAACGCGCTGCTAGCCCAGGCACTGAGCTATGAGTTTTGCGTCCGCCGAATTCGTGCATCTGCATGTACACAGCGAATACTCTCTTGCGGATGGTTTGCTGAAAGTCAAAGATTTAGTGGGTCGTGCGGCGGCGACCGGTATGCCGGCGGTTGCGCTTACTGACCGCAATAATCTGTTTGCCTTGGTAAAGTTTTTTGAAGCCTGTATGGCCCAAGGGGTTAAGCCTATTTTGGGGGCGGAAGTTGCAGTTCAGGAGACCGCCGATGGCATCGCTGAACGGGTGCTGCTGCTGGCCCGCGACCTCGAAGGCTACCGCAATTTGTTGGCGCTCATTTCGGCCAGTTATACGACAACAGCGCAGCGCGGCGTGTTACAAGAACAAGAAATTTTTGCGGCGAAGGCGGGTCTGATCGTTCTGTCTGGCGGGGTCCGCGGGCATTTGTGGTCCCTGCTCAATAACGGTGATACAGAGCAAGCACAGCAACGTGCACAGCGTTGGCAAAGCCATTTTGGTGACGCTTATTATCTTGAGCTCACTCGGTGTGGTAGGGCGGACGAAGAACAACATCTACGCCAATTACTCTCCATTGCTGGACACAGCGGTATCGGAGTTGTTGCAACCAACGATGTGTGTTTCGCCGAAGCGCAAGACTTTGAGGCGCACGAAACCCGAGTGTGTATTCACGAGGGTCGGACCCTTAACGACGGACGACGCGAACGGCGCTATAGCGAGTGGCAGTATCTGCGTTCGTCGCAGGAAATGGCCGATTTATTCCAAGATGTGCCCTCGGCCATAAGCAATGCCGTAGAGATCGCAAAACGCTGTAATGTCGAAGTCGCCTTGGGCACCTATTATTTGCCTGACTATCCGATTCCGGATCAGCAAACCCCTGAACAGTATCTTTTGCAGTTGTCCACAAAAGGATTAGACGAGCGTTTAGCGGCTGGTGGGCCCGCGGATGAATGGACAGAAGCCGGCTATCAAGAGCGTCTGCAATTTGAGCTCGATGTCATTAATCAGATGGGCTTTGCCGGTTACTTTTTGATTGTGATGGAATTTATTGCCTGGGCGAAGCAAAACGACATTCCCGTGGGCCCCGGTCGTGGTTCAGGCGGTGGCTCTTTGGTCGCCTATGTGTTGGGCATTACTGATCTTGATCCTTTGCAATATGACCTGCTTTTCGAGCGCTTCTTAAATCCCGAGCGGGTGTCGATGCCCGACTTTGATGTGGACTTCTGTATGGAAGGTCGGGATCGGGTCATTCAGCATGTCAGCGACATGTACGGGGTGCAGGCGGTCAGTCAAATTATTACTTTTGGCACTATGGCGGCCAAAGCCGTGGTGCGTGATGTCGCTCGCGTGCAGGGTAAGCCGTATAGTCTTGCTGACAAATTATCTAAGTTGATTCCTTTCGAGGTAGGGATGACCTTAGCTAAGGCCATGGAAGAAAGTCAGGAGATGGCCGACTTTGTCGCCACTAATGATGAAGTCAGTGAAATCATGGACATGGCGTATAAGCTCGAAGGCATCGTACGCAACGTTGGTCGCCATGCGGGTGGTGTGGTGATCGCGCCGTCGGCGCTGACTGATTTTGTGCCGCTCTACACAGAAGATTCGGGCGGCGGTTTAGTTTCGCAATACGATAAAGACGATGTTGAGCGTGCAGGCCTCGTGAAGTTCGATTTCTTGGGCTTGAAGACCCTAACAATCGTTGATTGGACACTGGAATTGGTGAACCAACATCGGCAATTTGAGGGCGAGTCGGCGCTCGACGTTGAAGACATTCCGATTGATGATCCCGCCGCTTTTAAGCTGTTGCGTGCTGCAGAAACCACTGGAATTTTCCAGCTCGAATCAAGGGGCATGAAAGATCTAATTCGGCGTTTGCTGCCGGACGGCATCAACGATGTTATAGCCTTGGTGGCGCTGTTTCGGCCGGGGCCGCTGCAGTCTGGTGCAGTGGATGACTATATCGATCGTAAACACGGCAAGGCTGCTGTGGCCTATCCGCATCCGAGCTTGCAGCCTGTTCTAGAGTCGACCTATGGCGTGGTGTTGTATCAGGAACAGGTGATGCAGATCGCACAGGTGCTGGCAGGCTTTTCGCTTGGCCAAGCAGACCTGTTGCGGCGGGCGATGGGGAAAAAGAAAGCCGATGAAATGGCCAAAGTGCGTGAGCAGTTTCTACAGGGCACCGGCGAACATGACATCGCGCCTCAACTGGCGAATGACATTTTTGATCTGATGGAGAAATTTGCAGGCTACGCCTTTAACAAGTCCCACTCGGCGACTTACGCTTTGGTGAGTGTGCAAACGGCTTGGCTGAAAGCGCGCTACCCAGCGCAATTTATGGCGGCTAACCTTTCTGCCGATATGCAGAATATTGACCGAGTTGTGGTGCTAATCGAGGAGGTTCGGCGCATGCAGTTGCCGCTGCGGCCCCCGAGTGTCAACGACAGCGAACATCGCTTCACGGTCAAAGACGGTGCGGTGGTGTACGGGCTAGGGGCAGTGCGTGGAGTCGGTGAAGGTCCTGTAGCCGCAATTACTGCAGCTCGACAGGCGCAACCGTTTCAAGATTTAGATGATTTCTGCCACCGCGTCGACAGTAAAAAGGCCAATAAACGAGTGCTCGAAGCGTTAGTCGGCGCAGGTGCGATGGATGATTTTGCGTTGGCGAATGAGGATTTGAATCAGACTCGAGCGCGGTTGATGGAACAGGTGCCAAGATCGGTACAAGGCGCCGAACAAACGGCGCGCGATCAAGCAGCGGGTATTTCGGACTTGTTCGGTGGTATGCAGCAAACGGGGCCCCAGAGTTGTGCGCCCGCCGGGAGCGCCGCGACTATGGCAACCCTTGAGCGATTGAATGAAGAGAAAGAGACCTTGGGGTTGTTTCTTACGGGGCATCCGATACAAGAGTATGAACATGAGTTGCGACAGTTTTGTCGGCGCCGACTCGATGATTTGAAAGCGGCCAAAGATCCGCAATGGATCGCGGGAATGGTGGTAAATGTACGCACCACTAAAAGTCGGCGTGGTGTGCCAATGTGTTTTGTGCAGTTGGATGATCGCAGCGCGCGTATTGAGGTTTCGCTGATGGGAGAGACCTTTGATAACTATGCGGCGAAGGTCAACAAAGATCAGTTGTTGGTGATCGAAGGCGAGGTTCAGTTTAACGAATTCAGCGGTGGCCTGGCAGTGCGCGGCAGTCGCGTGCTTAATATTGATGAGGCGCGTCAGCGTTTCAGTAAGGGGTTAGAAATTGACGTCACTGAGGTTGAAATGCCAGCGGATTTACCCAGTCGTTTAAAAACCCTATTGGGCCCGTACCGACAAAACGACCGGGCTTGCCCGGTACATGTTCTATATCAGGGTCAGAACGCGGTAGGTCGGATCAGTCTTGGCACCGATTGGAAAGTGGCTGTGAGTGACGAACTGTTGCATGCCTTGCGATCGGCTTTTGGTGATGGCTATGTGCGCGTTCAATACGCTGCCGGAGCGGATGCGTGACATGATCTTGGATGCTTTGGACGCGCCCGCGCTTGAGCAACATATACGCGCGCACTTGCAGGCGCTACCGCAACACCAACCGCTTCCGCAGAAGTTCTGCGTCGGGTTAAGTGGCGGTGCCGACTCGACGGCGTTACTGGTCGCTACGAGCCGTATCGTCGGTTCTGGCAATGTGCGGGCACTGCATGGAGATCACCGATTACATTCTCAATCCGCGGAATGGGTTGCGCACTGTCAACGGCTTTGCGACGAACTCGGCGTTGAACTGGTGATAGGGGTCTTGCGGTTGGCGAAGGGCAATGTTGAAGCTGCTGCGCGCCGAGCGCGGTATGACTTTTTCGCTGATCAATTGCAGAGAAATGAGACGCTATTGCTCGGTCATCACAGTCAAGACCAACTTGAAACAGTGTTTATGCGTCTGATTCAGGGCCGCAGTTTGTTGCCAATGCGGCTTCACGGCCACTTGGGCAAAGGAGCGTTCCTGCGGCCGCTGCTGGCGCTGCAACGCGAGCATCTGCTGAATTACTTAAGCGCGCAAAAGATTACTTGGATAGACGATCCGAGTAATTGTGATCAGACACTGACGCGCAATTTTCTGCGACACCGTATTCTGCCCCTGTTGCTGCAGCGCTGGCCCTCGCTTGCTGAGGCTGTTTATAGAGTGGCCGAATGGCAACTGGGACAAAATGGCCTGCTGCACGAGCTGCTTAAAGAGCAAGGAAACGAAGTGAGCGTTGCAGAGCTGCCACAGTCTGCGGCAAGCCGAAGGGCGTGGTTGCGTATTTTTCTAGAGTTACGCGGTCACTTTGAGGTCACCGACAGAGCTCTGGATGAATTCTGTCGTCAGAGCCAACAAGGCGCAGCTGCTCAACTCGATTTGGCTCCGGGGGCTGCGTTAATGGGCTGGCGTGACACCATTTATTACGAGGCTGATATGTCTGTATATGCCCCAACCGAAAAATCCAAGCCAGCGCGCATAGAGCTTGGCGAGACATGCCAATTTTCGGGTCGGCATTGGACGCTAAAAATATCTGATCCGCAGGCTTTAGGCGGATTTTACAGTCCCGGCCCGCTATGGCTGAGCACGCGACGCAAGGGTCTGAGCATGTTGTGGCGCGGTCGTCAGGTCGATACCAAGATGTTGCTTCGAGAGCTGGGTGTGCCACCGTGGCGCAGAGAATCGCTGCCGTTGCTGGTATGGCAGGATGAAATTGTTGCGGTATCAACGCTGGCTGTCAGCGAACGTTTTAGCGACCAGCCAAAAGGTGCGGCAACAAAAGGTTCGTACTACCGACTTGTGGTTGCCCATTAGAGGCTGTTAAACGCATTGTTTGCCTGTATCTAAGGCGGTATAAAATTACGCCGAGAATTAGGGTAATGATTGTGGTTATAGGGCGCTTTTGCTATCTTGCAAATCCATCCCCCCAAGAACGTTTGTGATCGATTCCCGATCATTGTTTGATGCTTGGAGTAGGGATGGAGTCCTATGACACGTTTTATTTTTGTTACTGGTGGTGTGGTTTCGTCACTGGGAAAAGGGGTTTTAACCGCCTCCCTCGCGGCCCAGCTTGAATCCCGAAATCTACGGGTTAACGTGCTCAAGATGGATCCGTACATCAATGTTGATCCAGGGACTATGAGTCCAGTGCAGCACGGCGAAGTGTTCGTTACCACGGACGGGGCTGAAACCGACCTTGACCTTGGACACTACGAGCGTTTTTCCCGTGCGCGGATGACGCGAAACAACAACATCACCACAGGCAGTATCTACGCAGAGGTCATTCGTCGCGAGCGTCGTGGCGATTATTTGGGTGGTACGGTGCAGGTGATTCCGCACATCACTGATGAAATCAAGCGACGCATTAATCTCGTTACCGATGATGTCGATGTTTTGATTGTTGAAACCGGCGGTACGGTAGGCGATATCGAGTCCCAGCCGTTCCTTGAGGCGATTCGTCAGTTGCGTATGGAAGTTGGGCGTAATCGCGCATTACTGATTCATCTGACGCTGGTTCCGTATTTGCGTACCGCTGGCGAGATAAAAACCAAGCCCACCCAGCATTCGGTTAAAGAGCTTCGCTCCATAGGCCTGCAGCCGGATATCTTGGTATGCCGCTCTGAGGCGGAAATTCCGCAGTCCCAGCGTAACAAGATTGGACTGTTTACTAACGTTGAAGAGCGCGCGGTGATTCCTTTAGTCGATATCGACACGATCTACCAAGGACCCATAGAACTGCACAACCAAGGGTTGGACGACTATGTGGTTGAGCAGTTGCAGTTGGATTGTCCGCCTGCCGACTTGAGCAGTTGGGAGCGCGTTGTCGACGCGCAACTTAATCCCGACAAGAACTTGAAGATCACCTTCGTGGGTAAATATTTGGAGCTCCTCGATGCCTATAAGTCGTTGATCGAGGCGTTAACCCATGCGGGAATTCAAACTCGAACCAAGATAGATATCCGTTATTTAGATGCGGAAACGCTGGAGCGCGAAGGTGTTGGCTTGCTGGAGGATGCCGATGCGATCCTAGTGCCTGGAGGCTTTGGAGAACGTGGTTTTGAGGGCAAGATTCTTGCGGCGGGCTACGCCAGAGAAAACGGTATTCCGTATTTGGGTATCTGTTACGGCATGCATGCGGCGGTGATCGATGTGGCGCGCAATTGTGCAGATCTTGGCGGCGCACACAGTACAGAAATTAATTTAGAGGCGGCGCATCCTGTGATCGGCTTGATTACCGAATGGACAGACGACACTGGAGAGCTTGAACAGCGTGATGCGGACAGCGATTTAGGTGGCACCATGCGTCTGGGGGAACAGGTCTGCGTCCTTAATCAGGGCAGCTTGGCTGAGCAGGTCTATGGCCAAGGAGTGATTCGCGAAAGACATCGCCATCGCTATGAGGTCAACAATCGTTATTTGGATCAACTTGTGGCGAACGGCTTAGTTGTCGCAGGTAAGTCCGAAGATGGCGAACTGGTGGAAATGATCGAACTGCAAGGCCACCCTTGGTTCTTAGCGTGTCAGTTCCATCCAGAGTTTACGTCGTCGCCAAGAGACGGGCATCCGTTATTTTCGGGCTTTGTGACGGCGGGTCTGGCGCATGCCGCTGCTGCTGCAAAATAGCCAATTAATCGGGAAGACAAATAGCCATGCAGTTATGTGACTTTGCGGTTGGAGATGACGCACCGCTGTTCTTTATAGCCGGACCGTGTGTGATTGAATCCGAAGCCTTGATCTTGGATACCGCGAGCGAGCTGAAAAAAATAGGCGAGGCGCTCGGTATAGCGGTTATTTTTAAAAGCTCTTTTGATAAAGCCAATCGTTCGTCAATCGGCAGTTATCGCGGACCGGGGATCGAAGAGGGCTTGCGCATCTTGCAGCGGGTGAAAGACGAGCTCGAGATGCCGGTGTTGACCGATGTACACGAAGATACGCCGTTGAGTGAGGTTGCCAGCGTCGTCGACGTATTGCAGACCCCGGCGTTTTTGTCTCGGCAGACAAATTTTATCGTCAATGTTTGCGCTCAGGGGGTACCAGTCAATATCAAGAAAGGCCAATTTTTGGCGCCCCTGGACATACTGCAAGTGACCAATAAGGCCAAGTCCACAGGCAATGAGCAGATTATGGTGTGCGAGCGGGGCGCCAGTTTTGGCTATAACAATCTTGTTTCGGATATGCGGTCTCTGTCGCTGATGCGGCAAACGGGTTGTCCGGTGGTGTATGACGCGACGCATTCGGTACAAATGCCTGGTGGATTGGGCGATGTCTCTGGTGGGCAGCGCGAAATGGTGCCAGTGCTCGCGCGTGCAGCGGTTGCTGCCGGGGTTGCGGGGGTATTTATGGAATGCCATCCGGATCCAGCTAAGGCCCTGTCGGATGGGCCCAATTCTTGGCCACTGCATAAGGCCAAAGCACTTATGCAGCAACTCATGGACATAGATGCGGTAGTGAAAAGTCAGCCCCGTCTCGAAGACCAGCTGGCCGACTTGGCACCTCAGCCATAACGCAGATCTCGCGGAGAGAAACGATGAGCAAAATAGTATCGGTGACAGCACGCGAAATCCTTGATTCGCGAGGCAATCCAACGGTAGAGGCCGATGTTGTAACCGCCAGTGGCCATATGGGTCGGGCGGCAGCGCCCTCTGGCGCCTCTACCGGCAGTCGCGAAGCCCTTGAATTGCGCGATGCAGACGGCGCACGCTATATGGGTAAAGGCGTCAGCAAGGCGGTGGCGTTCGTAGATGGGGAGATCAACGCGCGGCTTCAAGGCCATAATTGTCTCGACCAACAGGGATTAGACGAGGCATTGGTGGCATTGGACGGCACCGACAATAAAGGCCGTCTCGGCGCCAATGCGACTTTGGCCGTGTCGTTGGCGGCCTGTAAGGCCGCGGCATTGACCACCGAACAACCGTTGTTTCAGCACATCAATACTTTGGCGGGCAAGCCCACCATGCGTATGCCGTTGCCTATGATGAATATTCTCAATGGTGGAGAACATGCGGACAATAATGTCGACATTCAAGAATTCATGGTGCAGCCGGTTGGCTTCAGAACCTTTTCACAAGCGTTGCGCTGTGGCACGGAAATATTTCACCAGCTAAAAAAACATCTGCAAAGTATAGGCTTGTCGACGGCCGTCGGTGATGAAGGCGGTTTCGCGCCTAATCTTGAATCTAACGCCCAGGCGCTGGAGGTCATCAGCCAGGCTGTTGCTGCGGCAGGTTACGAGGTTGGTCGCGACGTCACTTTGGCGATGGATTGTGCTGCATCAGAATTTTTTGAAGCGGGCGAATATCGCCTTAGTGGTGAGAGCAAAACCTTTGATGCAAATGGATTTGTAAGCTACTTGGCGGGATTGTGTAACGAGCATGCCATTGTGTCTATTGAAGACGGTATGGACGAGAGTGACTGGGCGGGCTGGAAAGCCCTGACCGAGAAGTTAGGGGCCAGCACCCAACTCGTTGGTGATGATTTATTTGTCACCAATACGCGAATTTTAAAGCGCGGTATTGAGGAAGGCGTTGCCAACTCCATTCTCATTAAATTCAACCAAATAGGCACTTTAACTGAGACCCTACAAGCCATCGATATGGCCAATGCCGCAGGGTATACGAGTGTGATCTCCCATCGTTCTGGA
>MDTC01075738.1_pt1 | contig 18028 bp, 19 predicted proteins | sample 811181 | NCBI WGS metagenome assembly MDTC01 (sample SAMN05326644, study PRJNA326480) | marine metagenome | isolation source: seawater | place: Pacific Ocean: North | collected 2011
CATAACTCGCTACAAGCGAGCACCTCGAGCAATCCAAATCATCCGCGAACATGTGATTCATCACTTGAAAGTTGGCGAAGATGAAGAAGTTTGGATTGACCCTAGCGTCAACGAACATATCTGGTCTCGTGGAATCGAGAACCCACCTCGCAAGATACGCTTGCAGGTTACTCGCCACGATGAACCTGATATTCCAATCGAAGTTAAATTGTTTGAGGAGTGAATAATATGGGAAATATCCGACCAAGTTTTATCAAAATACGCGCTATCCATCTTGTTGAAGACCACGGTGAGAAGTTCACCGATGACTTTGATCACAACAAGAAAATGGTCCAACAACTTACCGATGTTGAATCGAAGAAACTTCGCAACTGGATCGCTGGATATGTCACTACATACCGCCAGCGCAGAGTTGACTGAGTGAGGCGATAAATTGCCAGTGCGTGTCAATTGGGACCGCACCCCCGTTTCAGTCCATCATCGTTCGAAAGAGGTTCTTGAGGCACTCATACTACACCTGAAAAACATCCACGGAATCCGAAAGCGTTCTCTTGTTATGCCTGACCGTGAAGAGGGTGGCTATCTCTTCTTTCTTTACCAACCTTGCAACCCTCGTTGGATTTTAGAATATGTATATTCTTCAAACGTTCAAGAGGAGGAATAAGCATGGGTGACCGTCAAGGCCTCCCACTTCCAAAGAGAACTTATTCTCTTCACATTATTCTCGTTGGCGCCTCGCATCCAGGGAACTTAGGGGCAATATGCCGTAGCATGTTGAATTACGGTTTCGCTTCGCTGCGTTTGGTCAATCCTGTTTGCTCACCTGACGACATTGAAGCCCGAAATAGGGCGAAACATGCTGGCCGCATTCTCGACTCATGCCAGATATACGAGTCTTTGGAAGATGCTACATCTGATTGTTCGCTCACTGTTGGAACATCAGGAAAGCGAGAGATTGGAACAAAGACAACGTTCCGACATTTCATGTATCCTTGGGAATTGGCAGAACGCCTTGATAATTTCACAGAATCAATATCGCTCGTTTTTGGTGAAGAAGGAATGGGACTCTCAACAGAAGATTTGGCACTCTGTGATTTCCTTGTTACTTTACCAACCTGGGAAGGATATCCTATCGCAAACCTTTCTCACGCCGTGAATGCCTGTGTATACGAACTTCACCGTTCAACAGTTCATCTTAAACAAGGTGCAGACCCGGGAATTCCAGACATCGTTCCTCTCGAGAGGACTATGAATCCTACATTGAAAGACATCTTAACACAGGGCATTTTTGAAATGGGACAAGCGCTACCAGGTAATGATGATCGAAAAATAAGTTTTTCACACAACCTTCGAAGAGGGATTATGCGCTCAATGCCAACACAGGATGAAGCAACTCGACTTATTGGTGGTATACTTGATGCCACCACCGCACTGCAATATGTCGATGGTAACAGCGAGTGGAGAAGTAACCGCAGGCGTAAAATCACTCCTAAAGAAGAAGAGTGATTACGGAATCCATGAAGCTGTGCTTTTGGGTGTTTCACGAACGTGCATTGCTACAAGTCGCAGACGATTACCATATGCTGTTGCAATATGCGGCTCCACCTGCTCAAATGCCCATTTTGCTAGATTTTCTGCAGTTGGAATAAAGGGTACAACAACGGTTCTGTGCTCATCACCCATAACGGCACATGCTTTTCGAGCCGCATCGTCCCCTTCATAGACCACAAAAGCATGATCGACTACATCGTGGACATAGGTCATGAGAATATCGCTCACATCGGAAAAATCCATGAGCATTCCTTCTTCACTCACTCCAGATTCTTGGACTGTATCACCTTCAATTTCTGCTTCAAATCGATAGCGGTGACCATGCATGTGTCTGCATTTACTCTTGTGGTTTGGAACACGGTGTCCAGTATCAGTCTCTACGAATCGTCGAATTCTTGTTGTCATTCATCTCTCTCCTTGAAATCTAGTGATGCAGAATTAATGCAATAACGTTGACCGCCGAATGCCAGAGGCCCATCTTCAAAGATGTGTCCAAGGTGAGCGGCACACTTCGAACATTGAACTTCGATTCGTCGCATTCCGTGGCTGTTATCTTGGATGTGTTTAATTCCCGCACGTGGATGTTCTGTATGGAATGATGGCCAACCACATCCTGAATCAAACTTCATTTCGGATGTGAACAGGAGATGATTACAGCAAATGCAATAGTAATTCCCACTTCTTTTCTCGTCCCAATACATTCCAGTGAAAGCACGCTCTGTTCCACTTTCTCGTGTGACATAATACTGCTCTTCTGTGAGTCGTTGGCGATACTCCTTGTCGTTATGCTCTTTTTCCACCTTCAAAGCATTCGCTAATACTTCATCCCATGAAGTTTGATACTCGACTGGATCTGCAAGGCCCAGTTGATGGAATGCGAGTATGCGTTCAATGTCGGCACCGCTTCGACCAGAACTTCTTCCTTTAGCGTCTGGATTGTAAGATGTGTTGGTGTTTGCAAAAACAGTGTCGAAATTAAGTCTGAGCTTATCGGTTGCATTCAGTGCATCTTTCAAGATGGTCACCTTATCGCCTTCGAGGTATGGTAGCTTGAATTCTACCTTTTCGCTGTCCCAATTTCCTATCGCAAATGCATGTTCGATGGCATTGTAAAATTCTGGGCGGCAATCTGGATAGATTTCATGGTCACCTGAATGAACCCCCAATGCAATCTCCACTCGGCAGTTTTCACGAGAAGACACCGAAAGTGCGTATCCATACAGTATCGATGCAAATATTGCATTTCTGTTTGGAACAACTGTTGATTTCATCTGTTCAGCCTCATAATGTCCTTCTGGAACATCCTCTCCACCATCAATCAAGGAACTTTCAAAAATGCTCATTGCACTGCTAATGTCGACAATTTTGTGGGCGACATGAATGTCTTTGGTTTGCAAATATTCGATATTCAACTTGGCACGCTCGAGTTCCACACTGTGTTTTTGCCCATACTGGTATGAGATGCAATCAACCTTGTATCCATCAGCAAGAAGCCGAATTAGTAACGCCGTAGAATCCATGCCACCCGAGAGGGCCATGACTGCACGTCGCATTAGTCAACACCCATCCATTTGTGTGTTTGCAGACTCAATCTCCAAGGAGGTGATTCTTTGACGACTGCTTCTGTCAAGGCAAAGTTTTTTCCGTTCCATTCAACAGATTCTGTATCCATGTAGCAAGGTTGAAGGAAATGGTGCGTGAATCCTTCAATGAGCCCGTCATAAAGGGAGAGGTCTTGACCAACATATACGCATTTCAGTTCATCGCCAGTCTTTTGCCGAATTTTCACGCCAGGATACATTTGGTCTTTTGGCGAAATACAGATCCAATCTATCAGGCCTTCAGGTATTTTTATTGTACCATTTGATTCACATGAGAGTTGATATCCGCGTGCTTTGAATAAGCGATGCAACGGCCATAAATCATTGAGCATTGGCTCCCCCCCAGTAAAAATAATTCTTTTTGATGGATATTTCATCACTTCTCCCAAAATATCCACTGCCGGCATTTCATTGAATGTTTCAAAATCTGTATCACACCATTCACATTGAAGATTACATTTGCCAAAGCGAATGAATACATGTGGGATTCCAGCATGAGCACCTTCACCTTGCACGGAGTGAAAAATCTCAACAATTTTGTAAACCTTAGCAAGGTCTGTCGCTGAATCAACAGGCTGAGAGCCTGACAATTCACATGAAGGTGCCAACATTGAAACACCTCAGAGTGGACGTGCCTGAATCAATTGCATCAGTTCTTGACGAGGTTCTGCCTTTTCGAAAAACACTCCCCGCATTGCCGAAGTTGTCATTACTGAATTTTGTTTTCTTACACCTCGACAGCGCATGCATCCATGTGATGCTTCAATAATCACTGCAGCCCCGAGTGGATTCAAATATTTTTCAAGATCGTCAGCAACACCCTTCGTAATACGCTCTTGGTTTTGCAATCGATGAGCATGAGCGTCAACTATTCGTGCCAACTTACTAATTCCAACGATTCGATCTACGGGAATATATGCAATGTGAGCCCTTCCACTAAAGGGTTGAAGGTGGTGTTCGCACGTTGAATGAAATTCAATGTCTCTTAACAGCACTATGCCGTCATAGCCTTCACCGTTGAATGTCGATTCAAGAAGTTCTTTCGGGTCAGCATTGTAACCAGAAAATATTTCATCCCACGATTCAATAACCCTTTGAGGTGTTTTCTCCAACCCTTCTCGCTGTGCATCACCCTCTAAGTATTCGAGCAATGTTTTCACTGCCTCTTCTGCCTGATTTTTCGTTACCATTTCAATCAATTCCTTCCATGTCGAGCGTCGATTTCGTCCAATTGGTCGAGAAGTTTGCGGCAAGCTGTTCGCACTGCATCTGCCAGACTGACAAATTTGTGTTCGTCTCCAACATGCTTGCGAAGGTCTTCAACCAATTCAGCAGGCATATCCAGTGAAATCTTCGGCATAGTTTATCCTCATGCCAAGCACATATAAATATTCTTAGAGTAATACTCTAGTATTACGGCAATGATGGTTGAAATGTGCTTTAATCATCTTTTTGAAAGCCAATGTTCAAAGAACCCCGTCGGTGCCATGAATATGATGACTGTTCTTGTTACTGATGCTTTCACTCATCTTGAGAGTCTACGAAATCCTGCAATTCACCGAGACACAGTAGGACTCAAAGACTCCGTCATTCGCCAATTTTTAACGCATGATGACGACCTTTCTATGGCGATTAGCGAGGCAGTTGCTCGTCGAGACACACTTTCACAAGAATTTGGTGAGGAAATGATGAATCTTCCCGAGTCTGAATTAGTCAAATTTCTTCAATCAGATTACATTAATTTTTACAATCCAGCTACAGTCAACCCTTATGTTGCTCTTGCTGCACGAGGCCCTTGGATCATTACCACTCATGGAGCGGTTCTTCACGACAATGGTGGATATGGTATGCTTGGTAGCGGCCACGGTCCTACAGAAGTTATCTCCGCAATGTCTGCTAACTGGGTTATGGCGAATGTAATGACCCCATCATACAGTCATAAGCGTCTAGCGAATCGTCTACAGCGTGAACTTGGCCACACTCGAGGTTCATGTCCATTTACTCGTTTCATCTGTATGAACAGTGGTTCAGAATCAGTAACCGTCGGTCTACGTATTGCCGATGTAAATGCACGAAAAATGACTGGGCCAGGAGGTCGTCACGAAGGTAAGGAAATCATGCTCATGGCTGTAGAGAAAGCATTCCACGGCCGGACAGACCGTCCTGCACAAATCTCTCACTCATGCAAGCCCGCATATGACAAGAATTTAGCAACGTTCCGAGACAGAGAAAACCTCATTCTCGTGCCAGCAAATGACGTGGCTTCACTCGAAGCAGCTTTTGCAAAAGCAGAAGCAGACGGTCAATTTATTGAACTCATGGCAATCGAACCCGTTCAAGGTGAAGGTAATCCTGGTTCTTGTGTTGAGCGAACGTTTTACGACGCTGCTCGGCGTTTAACTCTCGAGCATGGTTCAATGCTACTCGTCGACTCCATCCAGGCCGGTATTCGTGGACAAGGTTGCCTTTCTGTCATTGATTACGAAGGTTTCCAAGATGCTGAATGCCCAGATATGGAGACGTGGTCTAAAGCACTGAATGCAGGTCAGTATCCGCTTTCAGTACTAGGCTTGAACGACCGTGCTTCGGAAAATTACGTTGTTGGTATTTATGGTAATACCATGACGACAAATCCCCGTGCTTTAGAAACAGCATGCGCAGTTCTTGACCTCATCACTCCGGAGTTGAGAGAGAATATTCGCCTACGAGGCATTGAGTTTGTAGAAAAATTGTATTCACTCGCTGTTGAAATGCCGGGTATCATTACTCAGGTTCAAGGAACTGGATTGTTGTTAAGCGCAGAATTACAACCGAAAAAGTTCCCAGTTGTCGGTTTTGATGCTGTCGAAACGTGGTGCCGCAAACACGGTCTTGGAGTGATACATGGTGGTTCGAACGCTCTTCGATTTACACCACACTTCGGTATTACATCCGCTGAGATTGATCTCATCATTGACGTTGTTCGCGATTCTTTGGAACACTTTTCAAAGGCCTAAGACAGTGAAGTTACGATATCTTCGCGACTGAATTGCTTCGAAGCATAATATGCTGCTAGGCTCGCATATATGACTGATGAAACAGCCCAAATAATAACGTGCTCAGTTATCACTCGATTCATCAGTAGTTCGCGTAATGCAAGTAAAATATTTACAACGGGGATTGCAAACCAAAATCCTTCAATTCCATCAAGATTAATGACCTGAGTGAAAAGTGCTGGGAACAAAATCAGCATGAGTGCTGGAGCGAGTATTGAACCTGCTTCTTTGACACTGTGCGACCTCATGGCTAAGGCCAACTCAAAAGCCACAACCATGATTGCGAACAGCATAATCGAGAGGATAATGAGTAGTATAGATACAATTGAAAGTTGAGGGACACCAATGAAACTTGAAGATGCAAGGTATCCAATTGCGAAGAGTAATCCAAATATTTGCAACAGAACACCGACCCCAGTAATAGTGGCTACAGCAAGCCATTTTCCGAACAGAAGTTCCATTCTGGAACATGGTAAGCAAAGTAATGCCTCCAATGTTCCCCTTTCACGCTCACCCGCAGTCATGTCAATAGACGGTTGAATCGCACTCGAGTAAGTCCATATCGCTAGGACAAGTGGTATGAAAAGTGATAAAATCATCCCCGATTGTTCACCAGATGTAGCAACATCACCAGCTGAAATTTCACCATCCCAGCGTAAAGGGTCGAGTGTTTCGTTGACATCGAGACCACCTAGGTCTATTCTTTCTCGAATCTCAGAGTTTTCCCATTCATTCAATACATTGAGGATACGATATCTCGCTTCATTGGAACGTTCAGAGGTCGAGAGGTGTAGAATTGCATAACCCCATATGTCATCATTCGATTCGAATCTCAAGATTGCATCTGTCGAACTGTTTCTCACACGATCAATGTCTTGCCCAGGCTCTGCAAGTGTCGAAGTCTCAGGAAGTATCTCGACAGAATAATTCATGCCGCTTAAAGAAATATTCTCGGCTAGATTCTCTGGCAGTCCATCTGTTTGAATAATAATCGATAATTCAAGAGCATCAAGTTCGGCAGCCTCGGATTCAAGCAACACGGGGAATAAAATGAACAGTAGTGGGAACATCAGTAGCGGTATGACGATAATTGCAATAATCGTCCTCCAATCGCGAGTGAATTCTACCACCTCCTTCTTCGCAATTGAACGAACTCTGCGAAAACTTCCGTCACTCACTTTCCATCACCTCTTGGCTTGTTGGAGGGGTTTTAGGCGTAAACAAACGGCGCCACCATCCAGTAAAGGCACTTTCTTTGCCGTTGTCTTCCTTCCTCGTTCGAGCCTGATCCATTGTAAGAGACACATATGCTTCTTCGAGAGATTCTGTTTTCGTATCTTCCAACAATTGATGAGGTGAACCGTCAGCCCGAATTTCTCCATTATGGATAATAACTATCCGATCACAAACTTGTTGTGCTTCTGCTAATTGGTGAGTTGAATAAATGACAGTCCCGCCTTCATCACGTAATTGGCGAACAAGTGCACGAACTGTACGCGCACTGGTAATGTCGAGTCCTGCAGTTGGTTCATCAAGAAGAAGAATATTCGGACCGTGAGCTAATGCCCTTAGTAATGCTGTTTTTTGTTTCATGCCTCGTGAGAAACCTTTCGTGTGCCTTCCCAAACTATCCTTCATGTCAAGGTGCTGTGCAAACTTTTCAGTCCTTGCCCAAGCAATTGAATCCTTCACTCCATGCATTCTGCTGTGATAGCGTATGTTTTCCCAGGCTGTCAGTCGGGAATAGAGCCCGGTTGATTCGGGGACGACGCCTAATTCATGACGCATGTTCGCCACCGGTTCGCCGTTACTCAACACTACAGTGCCACTTGTCGGTTTATACACGCCAGCCATCAGTCTCAGAAGTGTTGTTTTACCCGCACCATTACTTCCTACCAAGCCTACAATTTCACCTGAATATATCTCAAGACTAATGCTTTGAAGTGCTTCTACTTCAGCGAAGTTCTTCGTCACGTCGCGAATAGAGAGGAGTGATTTAGCCATGCAATCCCTCATGCTGTAGATTGGGTAAGTTCAACTAAAACTCCACCTGTTGACTTTGGATGGACAAATGCAATCATTTTACCACCCGAACCTTTCCTCGGGACCTCATCAATCATGTGAATATTATTTTCAAGAAGATATGAGATGAGGCCTTCGAGATCTCCTACTCTAAAGCACAATTGCTGAATCCCAGTACCTCTTTTCAAAATAAATTTCCCAATTGGCGTATCAGAAGAGGTTGGCTCAAGTAATTCAATTTGAACTGGATGTTCATGTACGTTGGAATCGGATGTTGAGAAAAAACGAGTAGTTACGCCCTGATCTTCAACCACCTCATCATCCAAGTTCTCAACAAGACCCAGAAGCCTCCAAAATCGACTTCCTTGTTCCAGTTCATTCACTGCGATTCCAATGTGATCAACATGTATCGGTCCAAATTTCATGATTTCACCTCAAAATCCGCTTGGAGCCATCCATGTGCCAAACACATCTCTCATTGCTGAAATTATTTCACCAAGAGTGCAGTCCATACGAACTGCGTTCAATACAAGCGGGAATAAGTTCTCATCACATGCAGCAGCTACTCGAATGGCTTCTAAGCAGGTAATTACTGCTGCCTCATCTCTACTGTTTCGTAAATTCGCAAGACGTCGGCATTGCTCATCACCTACTGATGGATCGAGTTTGAGAACTTCAGTCACCGTTTCTTCATCCATTAAACCGTGATTGACACCTACGATTCTTCTCCTCTCTGCTTCAACATCATTCAAATGTTGATATGCAGCATTGTGGATCTCTCGTTGTTGCCAGCCTTGTTCAATTGCTTTCATTGCACCACCAAGTGTTTCAATTTTATTGATTTGTTCAAGCGCCATATCATGTATTCTTTTCGTCAATGCCTCGACATGGTATGAGCCACCTAACGGATCTACCACATCTGCCACTCCACTTTCTTCGGCAATAATTTGTTGCGTCCTTAACGCCACTGTTGCAGATTTCTCAGTCGGTAGGCCAAGGGCTTCATCATACGAGTTGGTGTGTAAACTCTGAGTCCCACCGCATACAGCTGCCAGTGCTTGGATTGTGACACGAGCGATGTTGTTCAACGGTTGCTGTGCAGTCAAACTTACGCCTGCAACTTGAGTATGGAATCGCAGCATTGACGATTTAGGATTGCTCGGATTGTAGCGTGAAGTCACCAATTCATACCATAAAGTCCTGGCAGCTCTAAATTTTGCTGCTTCTTCAAAAAAATCATTATGGCAATTAAAGAAAAAGGACAACCTTGGAGCAAAAGCGTCGATATCCAGGCCTTTTTCAATTGCTGCTTCTACATATGCCAGAGCATTGGCAAGGGTGAATGCAACTTCTTGGACCGCAGTTGACCCTGCCTCACGAATATGGTATCCTGAAATTGAGATTGTGTTCCATTTCGGAACATTTTCGGCACAATATTCGAAGATGTCTGTAATTAAGCGCATACTTTGCTCCGGTGGGAATACATATGTTCCGCGTGCGATGTACTCCTTTAAGATGTCATTTTGAATCGTCCCTAGTACGTCGTTTGATGAAACACCCTGCTCTTCTGCTACGGCGATGTACATAGCAAGAAGAACCATTGCCGGGGCATTGATTGTCATCGAAGTACTCACTTTATCCAGCGGTATACCTGCAAGCAGTTGACGCATGTCATCGAGTGTGGAAATGGAGACTCCAACTTTACCTACTTCGCCCAGAGACATTTCATCGTCAGCATCGAGCCCCAATTGTGTCGGTAAATCAAACGCCACAGACAGTCCCTTTTGACCACGTTCAAGTAATAACTTGAAGCGTTCATTCGTAGCCTTTGCACTCGAAAAACCAGCATATTGACGCATAGTCCACAAACGTGATCGATACATCGTAGAATGGATTCCACGAGTGTAAGGAGGAGTGCCAGCATCACCGTTGTCAGATGGATTAGCTCCAATGTCTTGGAGAGTTTTAGACGTACTTTGCAAGTCCAAATCAAGACCACTTAGAGTCTTCCAGTCTTCCTTGCGTTGACTGACCATGTACCCTCCATGCAGAGGGGCTTCATCAAGACTCCCACGTATCAGTGGTCGTGATGGCCGTCTGGTCCATGAGCGTGCCCATGTGAGACTTCTTCCTCGCTTGCTTCACGCAATTCCACGATTTCAACTGCAAATGTAAGTGATTTGCCTGCAAGTGTATGGTTAAAATCAGCGGTAATAAGTTCATCACTGAGTTCGACAATGGTGAATGGTGAAGGCCCATGGGGCATTTGAGCAACAAGTTGCAATCCAACTTCAAGAGTTGCTTCGGCTTCTAATTGAGCAAATTGTTCACGTGGGATTTGCAAGACTCCAGTCTCATCCCTGTCGCCATAGGCGCGTTCAGCGGTTAAGGTGAACTCGCGCTTTTCTCCAGTTTTTGCACCAAGAATCTCTTCTTCAAAACCTGGTATCATTTGGTTATGGCCGACAAGAAATGTAAGAGGCTCTCTTCCTTCACTACTGTCAAAAACTTCCCCATTTTCAGGAAGTGTTCCAGTATAATGCACGCTTGCTACGATATTTTTGTTAACAGTTAATTCAGTCATATATTCACCTTCTTGTTGTCATTCGAGAAACGAGATCTCTCATTTTATCGGCGACATCTCTCGGTAGTATTTCTTCCTCTACCTTTAGTTCGATGAATTCTAAAGCATCTGAAACACCCATTCTTTCACCTTTTGCCCATACTTGACCGAGTACATTCGACCGATGTTCAAGAGCAATAGAATCGACATCGAGAAGGTCACGAGCAGCGTATTTGTATTCGAGATATTTTTGCCGGTTAAGTTTCTTTTCTTGCTTTTGCCGACCGCCACCTTTCTTGTCACCGCGACGTCTTTTTCGCCGACGGTCAGAAGATGGTTTTGCAACCTCTGTTTGGATAGTTTTGAATACATCATTTCGTGATTTTTCAGCCTTTTTACTGGCAATTGGAACAGCCGCATCTTCAGAGTCCGGAATACTTTGAGTGGCAGAAACAAACTCAATGACAGGTTCTGCCTCAACCACTTGTATCTCTGGCTGAACTTGGATATTATCACTGCGTTGTGCTTTAGCATTCTTTCGAGACTCTTCAGATTTACGACGCAACTCGGCCATACGATCTTCGCGTGAAACTTTTGGAGCAGATACTTCAGCCTTCTCAACCGAATTTGTAAACGTTGGTTCAACAACTGGTTCATTCGATTTCTTGACTTCTTCAACAGCAGGCTTTGAATCTTGGGTGCCAAGACGGTTTAACGCTTCTTGACGCCTTTTAGCCAATTCATTATGAGCGTTTTTTGGGTCTTGTTGTGGTCGCGGAGTGGGACGTTGAGCGGGAGCATTACGACGTTGATTTTGTGAACGTTCACTCATCCGCTTATTCCGTTGAGCACTTGCATCACGGGCAAAGGGGTTGAATGGTTCATCTTTTTTACGCCGCTCGCCGCTAATGTTCAGTTCCCCCAAACACTTCTCGCCATTGACTCCTTAAAAACAATTAGCGTTTAATCAAAGACTAAACGGCCCATGTCACTTGAGTTTGGTCAGTTCGGAGGTATTGGTCAATCGCACTTTCTTGGAGTGTAGTAATCCTTCCCTCGTTAAGTTCGATATACCCCAGTAGGGCAATCATGGTGCCGTTGTCGATGCAATACATTCGCGGCGGTGCATGAGATGTTGACTCTCTTTCTTCCGTCATCTGCTCACACATTGTACGGAGTCTCGTGTTGCATGCAACACCACCGCCGAGAAGAAGTTCTTTTTTACCAGTGTGTGAAAGTGCACGTTCTGCGATCTCGACACAGGCTGCAAATGAATGCTCTTGCAGTGACCAACAAACGGCACCGAGGTCAGCGCCATTATCGATTAACCTTTGAGCAGCAGTCATTACACCCGAGAAAGCAAGATCCATGCCACGCACAGCAAATGGCAATTCTAATCCATCAAGCGTAGGATTATCCTGATCTCCAAGCCATTCAGCTGCTAGTTTTTCAATTACTGGGCCGCCAGGAAAAGGAATACCCTGAGCACGAGCGAATTTGTCCAGCATATTTCCGATACCTATGTCGAGTGTTTCGCCTAGAACGCGATAACGCCCCTCGAGGTGAGCTATCACTTGTGTGTTCCCTCCAGAAACATAAAGCAAAACTGGATCATTGCAACCGCATTGCTGCCGGCCAATTTCAATATGTGCAACGCAGTGATTGACTCCAATCAATGGCACTTCCAAACGACTTGATATGCCGCGAGCAATTGCTGCACCCACGCGTAAACAAGGCCCTAAACCAGGGCCTTGGGAGTAAGAGACAGCACCTATGTCACTTGGTGACAATTCATATTTTTCGAGAAGTGAAGTGAATAGGGAATTTGCAATATCTTTGTGGTGGTCTGCTGCTTCACGTGGATGGATGCCGCCTTTGTCAGGGCGGACAGTATCTGATGAGGCAGGATATGGAATACCGTTTCCATCGACCAATCCAAACGAAAGCGTATGCGCTGTCGATTCAATTCCAAGTGTCCAAAGAGCCATCTCAATCAAACTACCCAGAGAGCCATTGTTCTTCAACCCTCAGCATACAGCAGAATATATGCGCACCGTTTATGTCGATGCTGGGCCGATAGCCCACCTGTCTGGCAAAGGGTCACTCAAAGGCCATTCGTTGCTAGATACTGACACGTTGGTTTTACCAAAAGGCATGGGCATTGTCGTTTATGGGGATACTATAGAATCGATATCACATTCGGAAGACTTGATCTCAGAATATGGCGCTCCAAACGAACACATCACTGCAGATTCCGATACATCAGTCGTGTCTTTGAATGGAAATGCCATTATCCCTGGCCTAGTTGATGGCCACACGCATTTATTGTGGGCTGGAGATCGTTCGCGAGAACTTTCATGGAGGCACGGTGGCAAATCATACCGAGAAATCTCTGAAATGGGTGGAGGTATTCAAGATACAGTCCGCTCAACTGCATCAGCATCTGATGAACAACTTCTGAAGCTCGGGTATTCGCGCATGCGTAGTGCTCTACGTACAGGGACGACCCACATGGAAGTCAAAAGTGGGTATGGCCTTTCAACAGAATCTGAACTGAGGTTAATTGAAATTGCATCTCAGTTGAAAGCAATGGAGCATTTGCCATCAATGGACCTGACATGGCTTGGCGCACACGATACGCCTGCTGAACTGAACACTGAACAGTATGTAGAACAAATTCTTTCAGACCAATTGCCGAAAGTAATTGAACAAGGCTACGCTCGTTCTGCGGATATCTTCTGTGAACCCGGCTGGTTCAACATAGAACAATCAGAAGACATACTGAAATCATCTCGAGATGGTGGATTGGATTTGCGAATGCATATTGACGAGTTTGTAGATGGTGGAGGTGGTGAATTGGCCGCTGAATTAAGTGTTACAACAGCTGACCATGCATTCCATAGTAGCGATGAAACAAGAAGAAAAATGGAGTCTTCTCATGTCAATACAGGTTTTTTACCAGGAACACCTTACGCATTAGGGACACAATGGCCTGAGTTCAATGACATGATCGAAAATAAAATTACGTGGAGTGTTGCAACGGATTTCAATCCGAATTGCAAAACACTTAGTTTGCCATTCATGGGTTCACTCTTGTCGCAAAGATGTTCCGTCCACCCTCTTGCATCATTGATTGCTGCGACCCGCAATCCTGCTGAAACAACACCTCACACATCCGGACAAGTGCATGGGAGATTGGAAGTTGGAGCAGTCGCTAACTTCAATGTGGTTGATGCTCCTTACTGGGAAGCATGGTGTTTGCAACCTTCGCACACTCCATTCGTTTCAACTTGCATTTCTGGAAAACTCATCTATCATTGATTTACGACTTTATACTTTTTGAAAAGGCAATAATATTTATAATTAAAGAATGGTGTTTAAATGAAAATCAATAATGTTTTGATTGAAACTGTCGTATGTTCTGGCGCACCTGGGAAAGAAGCGAGATTCAGAAGAATGCTCGAAGTTCGCCAGGAATTCAAGCGAAGGCAAAAGGGATGCCTTTCCGCCTGGATTGCTCCCTCTACCGATGGTCATGGATTATTTTTGGTTCAATCTGTATTTTCAGATCAAAGTTCATGGAAGCGAATTTCTGAACTGATTGTTAAGAAGCTCGATGCCAAAGACGGGGGGCTCGAGGGGGTAATTGGAGGCCCTCCTCTCGTCGGACTGTTCGAATCTCCTCTTGAATTACTGAATCTCCACACACCATCAGAAAACGAGTGATTTTTCGTGCATCGTTCTGTCGCATAATGTATGTTATACGACATTGGCCTGATATGGCTGAAAGACTACAACGCTCATTCATCGAATAATGCGCCGCAGCACCCTCTTTAGAAATGCATGAGATGCTACAGGGTGCAATAATTTGAAAAAACCAACGTCAAGTAGGGGGGTTTTGGGGGAAATCCGTTGTATTTTGATTCGTATCGGATTCAGGTGAAAGAAACAGAAGAATCTAAGACGAGCGGCTAGGTGGAAGAGTTGATTCACATGGATGTTGTTGAAGGATTTTGTTTGAAATGCAAAACCTATGGGGTGATTAAGAACGGTCAACTCATTAAAATGAAAAATGGAAGGACTCGTATGGCTGGCGTGTGTTCACAAGCTGGTTGCACTGGCAAGATATCGAAGATCGTTAGTTGAATCAAATACCTTCTACCAATGTGGTTTAATACACCGTTTCAGTCGGAAGGCTACCTAGGGCTCGTGGTCTAGGGGTTTATGACGTCGCCTTGACATGGCGAAGATCGAGAGTTCAATTCTCTCCGAGCCCACCATCAATTCATCTTTCAATGATTTGCACTCAAATGCATTTTAAATGACATTTAATTTTATCGAGCACAGGGCGACATCAATTGAAAAATCAACTTGAAAGGTCTTCGGGTTCTGGGAGATTCAATTCATCTGGATCGATTTTTGCCAAAGGTTTCTCTTCCTCGTCGTTCATTGTAAAATCTGTAGAACCGCCTGACCATGAAGATATTTCTTCACTTTCTTCAAATTCTTCATCCGGTATTGCATGATTGTCAGATAGAGAATATATTGACGGATCGATAACTTCACGTTCCACTACCTCGCTTGCTGGAGGTGCTGCTCGTTCTTCCAAATGTATCCCTGAATGGAATGTTCCGCATTCTGAGCACCGAACACTTCCAGTCTGTTCGATGCAACCGCAAACGGGGCACGAGGCATATCCCTTCAAAGTAGCTAAGGGGTCACCTTCTGGCAATGTATCACTCCACGAACATGTCTTCTTGATATCCAGTGACCAAGTCACCAGTGCCGTCTTCTTCGATAGTTACAGTTTCCTCATCGTCATCGAACTCAACGATGACTCCAAAGATTTCTTCGTCTTCAAATGTCAATCCAATGTGGGATCCGATGTCAATTTCATCGTCACCCTCTGAATCCTCCTCCTCATCAAATTCACTCTCTTCAGAATCATCTTCGAATTCCTCAGAATCGTCGTCACCTTCTTCCGCTGAATCCTCTTCTTCAATATCATCTTCCGATTCATCATCTTCTGAATCCTCCATCTCTGAGTCAGTTGAGCGGGCCTCTTCGGAGTCCTCTTCAACTTCCTTCATAGCCTTAGCACGTGCGCGCCAACCTGGGACGATAACGAAGTGCATGACCATAGAACCGATGAGTCCAGCAATTCCAAGCGCCATGAAAAGTAGACCATCCCAATAGAATCCAGCAGGCATCGAAGATGCTTCACCAGATAATGGAGTGAGGGAGTTTTTACATTCTCCAACCTGAACATCTGGGTCGCAAGGATAAATATCTCCTTCTTCCCAATCGAGGTGGCCCATTTCATAGGCAGTTTCTAGCTGAACATTTCCGCCACTACCATCGACGCTGAGTGGCCCAATGCCCCCCAATCCATTGATTATCCAGAGTGCAATGAACATTCCAAAGGCGAGGTGTATCAGTGGCCAAACTACGTCGTTCCACTTTTTCCCCATCATTTGCTTTTGCATATCAGTTGGGAAAGGTTTGTCTTTCTTTTTGGAGAGGCGCGCCTCATCATCGATTGCCTCATCTATATCCTCTAAGGATTCAAGTGCAGTAACGAACTCAATAATGTCGATAGATCCATCATCGTCATCATCAGTATTGACGAGGAACGATTGTATGTCTTTGGCAGAAACTTCACCGTCAATGAGTCCTTCAATTGTCGAAGTAAATTCGTCTACAGAAACTAAACCATTTCCGTCTTTGTCAAGTGAGTTGAAGAACTTGTTCGGAGAATCTCCCTTCGCGTCCATTGCATCGGAAATTAATTCTAAGAGAGACTGGGGTTCGAAATCTTCTTCATCAAGATCATCTATGAGGTCGTCGATTTCATCGATTTCATCATCATCTTGGTCATCGGATTCATCTTCATCATCAGAAACTTCCTCCTCATCACCGTCATCGGATTCATCATCGTCTTCTTCAGAGTCATCATCGTCTTCTTCAGAGTCATCATCATCATCATCTTGGTCATCGGATTCATCACCGTCATCAGAATCTTCTTCGTCTTCTGATTCATCATCGTCTTCTGATTCATCATCGTCATCCTCTTGTTCAGAATCTTCTTCGCTATCGGACTCATCGTTTTCTATTTCATCATCATCAGCCGAGTCGCCATCTTGGATATCTTTCGACAGCTCTTGGGCCACTTCAGTATCGGAGAGTTTTTGTCCAGTTATTGACGTATGTAATTCTGAGAGGTCGATTAACCCGTCTCCATCTTCATCAATCGTTTCGATAAGTCGTTCAACTTGAGATGGTGGCAAATCTGCAAGATTGAGGCTTAGCAATCCCGATTTTAGTTCGGATGAATCTATCTTGCCATCGTCATTTTTGTCAAACTTTTTGAACAAAATGGGGATAGTAATGCCCGTTTCTTCCAACCATTTCCCAAGAACTTCAACTACATCGTCCGCGACAAATATAGTGCCACAATGAATACATTTTGTTGAGTCCAGAGGTACAAGTCCACCGCAAGCGCCACATTCTCCGAGTGCTTCATCAGATACACCGGAAAAAGACACACTGCATTCAGGGCAATTCTCAGAATTCAATGGAACTATGGCTCTACAGGAGCCGCATTCGGCCATTGCAATTTCTTCATTCGTCTCTTCGGACATTTCCACACCTACTCACTCCACCGCATCGTCGGATATAATGATTCATAGACTTTGAACGATGAACACCACATAACAGGACGACTTAACGGGGGGTGAAAAATTGGAAAAAGGACACATTTACACGACTGATTTTGTTTCGGATGAAGAAGTTCTCGCCTGGGTTGATCGAGAGAGTCAATCTGGAGAAAATCACATTCTTCTGTTTTCGAGATTACCTCACCGGCGCCTTCTTGAACATATTGACATCAACGCCGTTGAAGCATATTGGCTATCAGAGCGGGTGACTGAGGGAGCGATATTGCCCGAGATGGACGGCATACTCGAAATAATACTCAATCATCTTTCAAATCATACAGGCATTGTCATCCTCGAAGGTTTAGAGTGGCTGGTGACCAAAAATGGAGAAGATAATACACTCTCATTTGTCAGGAAACTTAGAGACTCAGCACATAGAAGTACCTGGACGATTGTTTTACCAATCCGGGCATTGGCATTCGAATCATTATGGCTTGCGCGATTACGTCGAGAAGCGCCATCGATTGAACTCACCAAACCAGAGGTGGAGCGGGCGAATCTAGTGGAAATGAACTTGGACGAATCTTCTGTAGTAAATAA
>MDTC01261901.1_pt1 | contig 18028 bp, 20 predicted proteins | sample 811181 | NCBI WGS metagenome assembly MDTC01 (sample SAMN05326644, study PRJNA326480) | marine metagenome | isolation source: seawater | place: Pacific Ocean: North | collected 2011
CCCATATCTTAAGACAAAGTACCATCGGCGCTGAAGGACTTAACTTCCGAGTTCGGAATGGGATCGGGTGTGGCCCCTTCGCAATAATTACCAGGCAAGATCTTATATTATTTTTAGATTATTATGTAAATAGTAGAAAAACACAAAAATTAAGGGAATATTGGTGGGCATGATAAGAATTGAACTTATGACCTCTACGATGTCAACGTAGCGTTCTACCACTGAACTACATGCCCAAAATTAATTAATTTTTTTTGCAATTATCCTCAAAACGTTTGGTTTATAATTCTTATATTTAGCAAAATTTTTTGATTTTTTAAAAAAAATTATTTGAAATTTTTTTTTAAAACGTTTTTTAAACTCTTTTGGTATTATAAATCTTCTATAGTGGTCAGAAAAATACTCATTTTTTCCTATTTTTTTTCCAATTCCAAATAATTCATCGTCTGTTGTTCTAGTTTCTATAAACAAGTATTGTAGATTAGGTTGATTTATTATAGATTTAAAAAAAATTTCTTCTTCTTTGTGATTTATAGTGTGCATTGTAAATCTAGAGTAGATAGAAAATTTATATCCTATTTTTTTGTTAAAATATTGACAAAAATTCACTCGCATAAATTTTAAGAATTTTTTTTTAATTTTTTTTTTATTTCTTCTGATTGCTTGATTTGAAATATCTAAACCAATAATTTTAATATTTTTTTTGTGAAAAAAAATAGTATCTCTTCCATTTCCGCAACCTATATCGAACAAAGTACCTTGATAATTTTTTAAATATTTTGAAGAAAAAATTGCAAATTTTGAAGGTTTACTCAAAATAATATTATTACTATAAAAACGATTCCAATAATTTACTAAATTTTTTCTATCTAATTTCATTATGCTCTTTTTTGTTATTTGGTGCCAGGAATCAGATTTAATACATCTTTGATAGGCATTAAATTTTTATCTGACTCTTTTGATCGGCCATTTTTCAAAATCTCAAAAGCTACTTTTCTCATAGCTGGATACGAAGCCCTTAACATTTGGTTCGCATAAATTACTAGGTTAAATCCATTTTCAGATAGTTGTTTTTCAGTAACTTGATTGTAACTTGAAGGAACGCACACAAGCGGAATATTTTTAAAAATTTTTTTGAATTTCTTTGAAAAACTAAAAACTTCGTTTGGTTTTTTTGACTTACTATGGATCATTATACCATCAGCGCCCGCATCAACATATTTTTTTGCTCTTCGCATCGCATCGTCTAAGCCTTTATTTAAAATGAAACTTTCGATTCTAGCAATGATCATAAAATCTTCGCTTCCTTGGGCCTTCTTGCCAATAGATATTTTTTCAGCAAATAAATCTGCGTTTTCTTGAGTTTGATTTGAAGTGTTCAGATGAAGGGAATTTTTTTTTAATCCTGTTTTATCCTCAATAATAATCGCAGAGATTCCTAATCTCTCTATACTTTTAATCTTCATTTCAAAATGCTCTTTTTTACCACCGGTATCACCGTCAAAAATTAATGGTTTAGAGGTAACATCAAAAATATTGTTAATCACATTCAATCGCAAAGAGTTGTCTACATATTCATTATCTGGTTTTCCCATTGAAGTTGAGTCGGTTAGTGAACTAGACCAAAAACCATCGAAAGTTAAATTTTTTCCTTTATCTTTTATAATTGCGTTTTCACTAATTAAAGCTGAAATAGGGCTATGTGCCTCTATAAATCTCGAAATTTTTTTTACATCAAGCAATCTTCTTAACATTCCACGTCTTGAGTCTGGTGTTACTAAGTTAAGATTTTGAAATTTTGTTAGAGCAGCAGAAGAAATACCTTTGGTATATGGAACTTCAATAAGTTTTGCTTTACATTTTTTTAGCGCTTTAATTGTGTTTGCTCTTAAAGTTCTTTCATGTCCTATTTTCCAATCATCACCATGAATCATATAGTTAGGTTTAAGCTTTATTATGTTTTTCGAATAATCATATTCTTTTTGTGGAATTACTTTTGATACACCTTTCAAATTAATCAAAATTTTTTTTCTTTGTTCATAATTTAAATATGGTATCCTTTTGTATTCAGCTATTGCGTTGTCAGTGATAAGGCCTACAACTATTTTTCCGTATTGTCTGCCAATTTCAATCAATTTCATATGACCATGATGGATGCTATCTGCAGCTAAAGCAATGTAAACTATTTTTGTTTTATTGATTTTTTTCATTAGCTATTTTTTAATCAAATAACACGGTCTGGCAACAAAAGGAAATCTTTTGATTACCAGATTTTTATTTTTTAAAAATTTATCAATACCGCTAGTATCGCCATGTAAATATTTACCTGATGATCCCCTTCCCGCATAATTATCAAATAAAATAATTCCTCCCTTTGAAACATTTTCATAAAAATTTTCTAGAACACATAAAGTAGGTTCTACGAAATCTATATCAATATTTAATAAGGCAATTTTTAAACCTGGATTATTTTTTTTAAATGATGGAATAGACTTAAGAACATCTCCAGCAATTAATTCAAAGTTTTTTATTTTTTTTTCTTTGAGATTTTTTTTTAGTTGGCCTGTGCTTATCGAACTTCCGCCTGCTGTTTTAATCCAAAAATTTCTTTGAATTCTGTCTTCTTTAAAATTTGTTTTAGGATATTTATCACTAAAAACGTCAAACGCTAATAATCTCGAACTGAATTGACTTCCTAAAATTTCTCTCATAAGAGCAAATCTTACAAAAGAAGTGCCTTTAAATACTCCGCATTCAACAATTTCTCCGGGTATATTGGAGGCTAATTTAAATGCTTCATAATGAGCTAAAAATTTTCCTAATCTATCACCAGTCATTGAAAGATGATAAAAAGTTTCATATTCATACATCTTTGCTTTAAGATTTTTTGGTATTTTAATCATATTAAATACTTATATTTCTTTCCCTTAATTCTCTCAAAATTTGGTGGGTAACTAATTCTTTTATTTTTGAAATACTCTTTTCTTAAATCACCGTCTTTTTTGGCATTATAAGTTAAATACATCATTCTCCTAGGCTTTTTTGTATTATTCGATCCAGATCGATGTGGTGTATATGCTCCAAAAAGAATTACATCTCCTGGTGTTGTTTTTAATTTTTCCCATTTGAGTTTTGACACAATTTTTTTTGGGATAGCTGAACTTTTATTTCCAAGTAATCCTTGATTATGTTTTTTTCTCACTACTTCTAAGCAACCGTTTTTTTCGTTAGTTTTATCAATAGAAATTGTAAATGAAATAAAACTTTTAATATTCTTGTAAAGACTTTGCCAAACTTGTCCATCCTGATGAGGCTCGAATCCTTTACCGCCAGGATACTTCCAATTAATTTTGTCTTTAAATAAAATCGTTTTTGATCCAACCATCGTTGATAGCAAATTAAGAATTTTCTTTTTATTTAAAAATTTTTTCATACCTTTGTGATAATCATAAAAATTTTCAGTTCTTGTTAAAAAAGATTTTTTATTATATGTATCTTGATAAATCATTTGCTTACCCTTTTCTGGCTTCATTCGCTCTATACTCTCAATAAGGTTTTTTAAAATTTTTATTTCTTTTTTATTGAAAAATTTTTTAATCTTTATAAATCCATTTTCATCGTAAAATTTTTTTTGACTATTTCTCTCTTTTTTATTCATATCTCAATGTATCTAATATCTTACCTTTCGCATTTCTTTTTAAATGAACTTCTCCAAGATGACAAACAACGCTTCCTTTTAAGTTTGCTCTTGATTTGTAAAATATTACTTTATTATTTTTAGAAATTAATTTCTTTTTTACATATGAACATAGTAAAGGCTGATTTTCGTTTGGGTATATCATTTTATCCCCCATCAATTTAGTAATTTTATTTTTATTTACTATTACTGAATGTTTAAAATCATCATATTTTTTAAGAATTCCATATAAAGATAAAATTGTGTGATATGGACCTGTCATTTTACCCTCAAGGTGATTATGTATATTTAGGTAAAAAGATTTAATTTCAATTTGTGCTGGTTTATTAAAAGCTATAAAACTTCCACCAGTAAGTCCAAAAAGTCCTTTGCATGAACTATAAGCAAGTACATCCGCATAATGGTGATGTTTTTCTAATCCTATAGAAGCTGTAGCGTCTAAAGCTAATCTTGCTCTACATTTTTTTTTTAATTTGTTCAAATTTGATATAGGTAATCTTAATGCGATACTCGTTTCAGTAGGGCATGCAAAAATCCAGTCAAATTTCTCATTAATTTCATTAATTTTATTCCATTTAATACTTTTAACTTTTTTTATATTTTTAAAGGTATTACTATAAAATTTACAAATATTCTTAATACGATCTGAGTAAACACCAGTATCAATAATTAAAATTTTTCCGCTAAAAAAATTAGCAACCAATATTTCTAAGGCAAGACTTGCTGATCCTTGCAATCTTGCAATATATTTATGGCCAGAAATTTTTTTAAGCATTTTTAAAACATTATTTTCTATATTTTGGTAATCTTTATCTCCTCTTCCAAAACATGGTTTAAGATTAATTAAATTTTCACTAGCAAGACTGGCAGGTCCAGGCGTAAGAAGTTGTTTATCTTTATTCTGACTTAATACAAACTTGTTTATGCTCTTTATAGAAGACATTATTTTTTTAAAAATTCCATAAATTTTTTTTTGTAATATATAGTATCTTTTTCAGGTCTTGTTAAATTTTTTCTATGACCTCTTGCACAGATAATTTCAATAAAGACACTCTTTTTACTTTTTAATGAAAATTTAATTTTACTCTTTATTTCTCTTTTAGTTTTTACTATAAAAGATTTATTATAACCCATCTCATTAGCAAGTTTATAGAAATTAATATTTTCAGAAGGTGGCCTATCCCCATCTACAGAGTCATGAGCAGCATTATTAAAAACTACATGAATTAAATTTTTTATCTTAGCACTACTTGCTTGTGCGCCAAGATGCATAAGGGCAGCGCCATCTCCGTCGAGACATAAAATTTTCTTTTTCCTCTTAAATTTCGCTAATCCTGTAGCAATTGATATTGCATGACCCATTCCTCCTACACACATAAATGTGCTATCATTTGTTTTATTTTTTAAATTAATTTCATTCAACTCTCTTGAAAGCATACCAGTAGTAGAGATTTTCGGAATTTTTTTTGGTAAATGTTTACAAACTTCAGATAAAGCTTTTTCCCTAGATAAATAATTTTTAAATATAGATTTTCTATTTAAATTCTTTTTTTCAAAAGACTCTTTTCGAATCAATAAAGCTACGATCCTCTTCTTTTGTTTTGCATACTTGCTTAGGTAGGCTATATCTTTTTCAAAGTTAGATTTTTTTGATAAAATTCTATATTTAATATTGAGAATTTTCAATAACTTTGGAGTAATCAAACCTTGAGTTCGGTGTTGGGGTTCATCTTTAATTTGCTTATTCCTTTTTAAGATTTCTCCTCTCCATCCTATTAAGAAAAAAATAGGGATATTGAAAACTTTTTTATCGGCTAGCGAGATAAGAGGGTTAATAATATTTCCTAAGCCAGAATTTTGTAAATATACAAGAGGGACTTTTTGTGTTGCCAAATGATAACCTATTGCCATTCCAACCGAAGAGCCTTCGTTAGAGGATAATTCATGATTATTTTTTTCAAATTTTGCAAATGAGTTGCACATATCAGAAAAAAGAGAGTCAGGCACCCCAGTATAAAAATTAATATTATTCTTTTTTAATTGTTTTATGAATTCTTTGGAGTTTATCATTTATAACTTTTCGATTTTAAAATTTTTGATGCCTTAACTCTAATTTTTTTGCTACTTATGCCTTTTGTTCTTGGAAATATAATTGTTTTAATACTGAACTTATCTTTCCTATGATCATGTCCTCTAACAATTACATTAATTTTATTTCTTATTAAAAAACTATTAGAAATTAACCAATTTGATGGGATCACTTGGTCAACATACTTTATTGATGAAATTATCTCTTTTCTTTGTTTAAAATTTAATTCTGGGTAAAATCCTTTAAATTTTTTTATTTCTTTGTCTGTGCTCAATCCAACAATTACTTTTCCAAATTTAGATGATTTTTTTAAAAGTCTTATGTGTCCATGATGAATTAAAGTGGCTGATAAATCTACAAATACTTTTTTAATTTTTTTATTCTTTTTCATATTTTTTTAATTTCGATAAGTAAATAAATTGCCAAAAAATATTATTAAGCCTCTTATAAAATAAATATAAAGAAAAAAATGGGTTAAAAATAAATGACCAAAATACAACTCAATTAATATGCAAAATAATATTAAATCAACCGTTTTTGCATGATAATTAAAACTATTTTTAATAAGATTTTTTAAAATTTTCAAAAATTTTTTTTCTTTCCTATCATCTTTTAATAATTTTTTTCGGGCTTTTTTGAAAAATTTATTTCCATAATTTTTAATATCAATAGCTTTTAGAAAACCTGTTGCTGTAGCAAAAAATATGTAGATTTCATTGCCTGATTGGTTAAACAAATAAAAGCCTAAACCAAATATAAAACTATACTCACCAACTAAACCCCCCCAATCATCTAATAATGCTCCAAATTTTGTAGGTTTATATTTTACTCTCGAAAGAAGGCCATCCGTTCCATCAATAGCCACTTTTGAAAAGAAAAGAAAAATTCCAATTATTAAAAGAGTGCTGTTATTTGATCCGAGAAGAATTCCCGCAATAATCCCTGAAAAGGCATATAAATAACTTACATGGTTTGGTTTTACTTTAGTGTACTGTAAAAAATATACAAAAATGCATGAAAGCTCTATATAAAATCTTACTTTAAGACAGGTATAAGGCGATTTTGACCAGCGATCGATATCAAAATTTATTGGGTCAGTTGCAAGAAATTTCTTTTCTCTTCTATAACTAAATTTTCTAATATCTCTATATTTCATTTAAATTATCCCAAGTCTTGATAAAGACAGTTTTAAGAGAAGTTTTAATTTTTTAATTTTCATCATTATCGAGTCTTTTAAATCATGTTTAATATTTTTCTGGGCATAATTAAGACATTTCAGATCATCCTTAATAATAATTAGCTTATTTTTTTTAAGACTTGATATGCTATCATTTCTCCAAACAATGTCCGCTAAAGGTTCGGTTAACACATAAATTTTTGTATATTTTAAAAATTTCAAAATTAACTCGTAATCCACTGCATATTTAAATCTGTAAGGAGTTAATTTGTGATGATTTGCAAAGTTTTTATCAAAAATTATAGTGGAATGGCCCAAAATATTATTAATTAATAATTTTTTTTTAATATCCTCTTGTTTTATTGGTGTCTTATAAAGGATAATTTTATTATGCTTTTTGTCTATTATATTAGCCCAAGTTGCTAAAAATTTTACATTTTTATTTTGTTTGATAAATATTGCTTGTTTCATGAGTTTATTTTTTAAGAATGAATCGTCTGCATCTAAAATTGATATAAAATTACCCTTACATTTTTTTAGACCAAAATTAATAGCTCTTCTTCTACCTAAATGTTTATTTAATTTGAAATAATTTATTCTTCTATCTTTAAATTTTTTTATTATTTTTGCCGTATTATCTGATGAATTGTCATCGATTATAATTGCTTCCCAATTTGTAAAGCTTTGCTTAATAATACTTTTCAAACTTTTCTCAATATATTTTTCCTCATTAAAAACGGTAATAAGAACACTTATCTTAATTAATTTTTTTTTATTTATCTTCATATTTTAAATTTTTAAGTTTCCACCAAGAGAATTTTTTTTGTGGTACTCTCCAATTAGATCCATAAATATATTCTAAATATTCAAAACTTTTTGACGGTATAGAAAATTCTAATCCTTCAAATTTAATTTTTTTAAATTCCTTTAATAACTTTAGCGGCTGTTTATATCCAGCTTCTTTGTAAAATAATTTTTTTCTTATCAAAACTTTCTTTAGAAAATTAGAAAATGGCTGTAGGAACCACAAATTTTTAATTAAAATTTTATACTTTGAATTATAATTTTTTACGTTAGATAGCGCATCTAAAAAGCTCATAAAAATATTTTTGGGATAGCCCCATTTTGTAAATGCTATTTCTTCACCATTTTTAGATTTTCCCATTTGATAAAAATTGAGATCAACTCTTCTACCTCCTATTCTATCAAAAGACATTTGATCATATTTTTCACCAAATCCGAGATCATCTCTATATTGGAATCCATTTTTTTCTAATAGTTCAACAAAATCACTTTTGAAGTTTTCATGATGCCACAAACAAAAATCAATGTCATGATCCCATTCAATAAGTTGTTTATCTCTGACAATTCCTAATAGACTACCTTGACCGATCCAGTAAAATATTTTCTTTTGATTAAAAATAGTAATTACAGTCTTAAAATTTTTATCTACCATTTCTTAAAACCTTAATTTAAGTTCTTTTGCGAATTTCTTGGTCGGATTATTTTCGTATATAGCTAAGCTCCTTGAAAGGTTGCTTACAATTCTTTGTACTTTATTTGATTGCCACCAATTATAAATATTCAAAGGGTTATTTTTATTTAAAAATTTAGAGAGCTCATTTGGGGTATTAAAAAAAATTTTATTTTTTTTTAAATTATTTAAAATCTTTCTAAATTCATCATTTATCGATTGTTTTTTTAGATCAGCAAAAATCAAGAAAGGGACATTAGAAGTAATACACTCTAGTAATGTAGTCGATGAAACTTGAGTAATAATAACAAGATAAGATTTTGCAACACTGTCGTGTATTGAAATATTTCTGGTTTCTAAATTGATTTTTTCTAACTCTAAATTCCATATATTTTTTTCATAATTGGTTAAATTGTTATTTGAACCTAAATTGGTTGATGAGCCAAGTCTGATAACTACTTTTTTTCTTACTTCGTCATTTAATCCATCTAAAAATTTTTTTTGTTGCTTAACGAAACTTCTATATTCCGAAAAATGCAAAATACTAGAAAATAATAAATTTGTATACATTTCAGGCATATCTTGAGGAATTAAAATTTTTAAATCTTTTTTATTGTAATCTTTTATTTTTCTAAATGGTTTTGCAGAACTTTTAATATTAAAAAAAGTTTTAACCTTATCATTTTTATATTTATTTTTTCCCCAAACCAAAATTTTATCACAGGTTTTTTCAAGAAAATAATTTTGTGTAGAATAACTTTGTGTCTGAAATCCACCGCCATGACAACAAAAAATTAATTTTGATTGATAATTTCTTCGTTTTTCAGCACACCAAATTTTAAAAGTATCATCGTAAAGATTATTTACTGACGTAAATATTTTTGGCGGTTTTTTCGCCCAAGGAAGTTTTTCTGAAAATTGAATTATTTCTTTATAATCTTCTAAAAAAGACTTCGGCATATTCTTAAATAATATTGGACGGATCATGTTTAAAAAACTTTTATTTTTTTTTTCTTTAAATAAGGGTCTTTCAATTCTTAATTTTGAATGATTTCTGAATGTATAGGTACTGTTGAGTTTTAAAAGTTTATTAACTTTTAGTTGTAAATAAATTTCTTTTATGAAAGTCAAATATGAATTTATAATAAATATTTCGTTTTTTTTTCTAAATAACATTGAAACTGACGAAAAAACATTAATCATTATTCTTTTAAGAAATAACTTAAAAGAAAAAATACTTTTTCGATTTTTTTGAAATTTTTTTACTTTTTTTCTTTTCAAATTAATGATTTCGATTTTGTTTTTTAAACTAGAGGTAAAATAGCAAAAAAGTTCATTATTAAATTGATGACTATTCATTATATTACTTGCATGTAAGGAATTGGTTGCCACATCCGTATCTTTGAAAATCTTGTTGATTTCTATCTTACTCGAGTTTTTAATATTTTTTATTATTAGATACTTTTCATAAGATATTATTAAGAACTCTAATAACCATACTCCTACAATCTGTTCCCAATAATCACTTGAATGTTTAACATCGTGTTGTTTGTTTAGAAAATCTGTAATTTCAAAGATAAATAGTTTATAAACTTGAATTATTTTAAAATAACTTTTTTTTTTCAATTTTTTATTTTCAAAAGGATATTTGATAAACTGAATTTTTTTTTGTATTTTTTCTAATTCTAAATTTTCGTTACACCATTCTCCAGTAATAATAATTTTTTTTGGAACTTTGAAATATTTTTTTAGTTCAATTGGAGAAGTTATAATTACTTCATTTGTAATAGCTTTTTTGCTTTTAATATTTCTCATTAAATTTACTAAAATCTCCTTCATCTATGACTTTACCCTCATCAATTAAATATATTTTTTCGCAATATTTTAGTGTGTTCATTCTATGCGAAATCATAATTATAGTTTTGTTTTTAAGAGAATTTATATCTTTTAAAATTTCATTTTCTGTAAAAGTGTCCAATGCGCTCGTTGCTTCATCGAAAATCAAAATTTCAGGGTTAAAAATTAAAGCTCTTGCTATTCCTATCCTTTGGATCTCACCTCCTGAGAAGTTTATACCCCTCTCTTTAATTTGATGATTTAATCCTTCAGGTAAATTTGATAGCAAATTTGTTAAATTAGAAATTTCTAAAATATTTAAAATTTCTTTATCCGAATAATATTTTTTACTTAAACCAAATAAAATATTTTCTTTAAGAGTATCATTTAAAATTGATATATTTTGAGGTATTAGGCCAATTTTTTTTTGTAACTCATATCTGTCACTATCAGATTGTATGAGTTTGTCATCTATTTTAAGTTGAATATTCTTGTCTTTTAAAATTCCAGATAATATATCAATTAAAGTGCTTTTGCCTGATCCACTTTTTCCAATAATACCTATTTTCTGATTTTTGCTAATATTTAAAGTAATATCTTTTAATTTAAAGTTCTGATCATTTTTGTAATTAAATTCCTTTATTTGTAAATTTATTTTTTTATCAAACTTAAATTTCAAATTATCAGATTTCTTTTCTCTAATTTGTAAATCACTATAATCCCTATACAAAACATTAAAAGAGGAACTAGAATACTTTAAACTCTGAATGCTATTAAAAATTCGATATACAGAGGGAATAATTCTTAAGCTTGCGACTAAAAATAATGCAACTACTTTGATGATATCTTCATTTGGGTAATTGTTAAAAATTAAGTAAACAAAAATTACTGAAATTATGATTATAGTAAATAATTCAAAGACAAATCTTGGTATTGAATTTAAAAAGTAAAAATTAATATTTATATCATAAAATTTTTTATTTTTTACTTCAAATCGATTTAAGAAAAAATCGTTTCTATTAAAAAAATTAATTTCTTTTATTGACGAAAACCCCTCCTGCATATAAGTTATTCTATCCTGTTCGATATTTTGCCTATCTTGTCCCCATACCAATAAACTTTTTTTTACTAAAAGATAATAAATAACTGATATGAACGCTGAAAAAAATATTACAATAATAGTTGGGATAGTTAGAAGGTATATAAGAAACAAAAATATTCCAAATAATATTACACCCTCTAATATTATTTGAATAAAAGATTGTAAATATATACTAAATAAATCTATTTCTTTTAAAATATTTCTCATTAATTCTGAAGAATTTTTTTGAGAATATTTTTTATAATCTTGTGAAAGATACTTAGAATACAAATTGAAAGAAATTTTATTCACAAATTGAAAGATAAAATTTTGATGTTTCCATGATACAAAAATAGAAAAGATAGTTTTTAAAACAAAAAATATTAAAAAGATTAATAAGAAAGTTGATATTGAAAAATTACTGAAATTAAAGAAATTTTTAAACCAAAATAAGTTTATTTCTTTAGAAGTGTTTTCAATTTCCAAAAATAAATTAATAATCGGAACAATTATAGCTAAACTTGCCATCTCTAAAATTGAAGAAATAGTAATTAAAATTAACAAAAGAAAAAATGTTCTTTTTTGATTTAAATTGAATAAATTAAGAATTCTAAACATTTTTATCTTTTTCTATCTCCTTTTTAAGTTCCTCGTATTCTTTCATTTTTCTTTTCATAAAATTAATTGTAAGCTTAGTTTTTTCTGCAAATCCCTTAGGGGTTAAAATATATGCATAATTAATTTTATTTGGATTTTGTCTAAAATTTTTGATTTTTATCAACCCTTTGTTCTTCAATGCTTTAAGGCAGTAGTTTAATTTGCCTAAACTAAAACCCAAATCATTCGCTAATTCTCTTTGAGTTGACTTTGGATTTGAGTTAATTTTTCTTAAAACTTTAAATTGGTCTTCGTTCTTCTCGCTCATGTTCAATAAATGAACAATTTATATTATAATTATATCTTTTAGTAAATCATTATTTAACTTTTTTTTTGAAAAGAAGATCCTCTACGTTAAACATGATAAAATGGCCAAGAAAAATATGAGCCTCTTGTATTCTAGCAGTATTTTTGCTTTTAATTATTATTGGTAAATCACAAAGATTTTTTGCCTTTCCTCCAGAATTTCCCAAAAAACCTATAGAGAAAATCTTTAGTCTATTTGCTTTTTTTAAAACCTCGATAATATTTTTAGAATTGCCAGATGTTGATATGGCTATAAGAATATCATTTTTTTTTCCTAAAGCTTCCAAATTTCTTGAAAAAATTTCATTAAAATTATAGTCGTTTCCACATGCTGTTATTGTAGATGTGTCAGTAGCCAAAGTTAAAGCCGGAAATGGATTTCTATTAAAGTTAGGTCTTAATCTAACTAAAAACTCTGCAGCTAAATGTTGTGCATCTGCTGCTGAACCTCCATTACCGCAAAGCATTATTTTCCCTCCAGTTTTTAGTTTTGATAAAATTTTTTTAATTGCAAGCTCTATTTTTGTTGAAGATTTTAAGAGAGTTTTTTTTGCATTTAAAGAGGCTTTTATATCATTGTTTAATTTTTGATTTAAATTTTTCATTTTTTTGCAGAACAGAGAATCATAATTTCTTTAGAAAAGAAAATAAATTTTGAATTTTTTTTTAATGAATTGGGAACAAAAATCCTTGTTAAAAGAGAAATAAAATATAATATTTTTGATAAAACATTTTTCTTCCATAGTTGCGGTAATTGAATAAAGTGCTCAGCTTTAATTTGAGAAAAATTTGATGTTTTGTGAAGATCTTTAATTGAAGTTAGATTAAAGGGCTGTTTATGAGTAAAATCATCATAAAAATTTTTTAAATTATGCTCCCAAGAAGGTGTCATGGTAATTATAATTCCTCCTGGTTTAAGAACTCTGTAACACTCTTTTATAATTTTTTCTGGGCTTAAAAAATGTTCTACTACCGACTTATTAAAAACAATATCAAATTCGTTATCATTGTAAGGTAATTTATCTTTCTCCAAATCTACTAATTTAAGACTTAAGGCTGGAAAATGTTTTTTTGCAGTATCATTAATATCTACACCATGTCCCTCTAATCCTAAGTTTATAAATTCATTTATAAACTCGCCTCTGCCACAACAAACATCCAAAACTTTCGAGTTAATCTCAATATTAAATCTTCGAATTAAATGACTTATAAGTTTTTTTGGATATGTTGTAAATGGTTTTTCTTTTTGATCGTAGACAACATCTAAATAATTTTTTGATTTCATTATATTACTATTTTATAAAGAGGATTATTTTAAAAATATTATACAAATTTATTTTCTTCTACTCTGTCGAATTTCTTTTTTTTTAAGAAATTTTCAAGTTTTTTTTTATAATCTTTAAACAAAACTGCATTTCTCAATGAAGTTTTATTTCCTAAAGAAAAGTTAAATGCATTTCTATCTTTATCACTTTTGTTAGCTTCGCTTCCATGTACCACTAGAGCATTGTGGACAATGCAATCACCTAATTTCAATTCCACAAATACTTTTTTAAACTTTTTTTCAACTTTGTGAAGTTCTTCACCATCTAAACACATTGAAGCTCCCAAATTACCCATTGGTACGTGATTTAAGTTTCCGCTTTTATGAGATTTTTCATAATAATATAAACATCCATTCGTTTTGTTAGAGAAAGTTAATGGCATCCAGCAAGTAGCTACCTCTGCCGGCTCCATGCAAAAAAATGCATTATCTTGATGTGGTTTTGTCTCTAGGCCTTGATATTTTGGTTTTGCAAAATATGAAGAATTGAATTTCGAGGATTTTATCTCTGAAAATATACTTTTAAAAAAATTAGATATTTTTTTTGAACTCATTAATTTTTTATAAGAAGGGAGATATTCTGTTAAATTATGTGCACTACTAATTTCTCCATTTTTAAAAAAGTGTATATCCCTTTTTAAATTAGTAATCTGATTTTTATTGACTGCCTCTAAAAGATCTTGTCTCACTTTTTTTATTAAATCGATTGGCACAGAGTCTCTCAAAATGACATATCCGTTCGTATTGAAAAAGTTTTTTAATTCTTTATCCTCTGAATTTGAGTAAGATTTGTTTAAAAAATTCATTATTTTTACAGTTTAAAAATTGTTTATTTAAATATATTTAATTTTTTAATTGCTGTACCATTTCAATAAAAACTCCCTCAGGTGATTTACAAAATACTAGTTTAACTTTTTTATCAGGAGAATATTTAGGCTTTGAAAGAAATCTAATTTTTTTTCTTAGTTTGTTGTACAATAAGTCTAAATCTTTCACTGTTAAGGCAAAGTGTGTCAAGCCAACTAAATTTAATTTGCTGCAGGCTACTTTTTTTTTTGTTTTTGGAGATTTCCAGCTTAATAATTCGACCATACCATTTTGTTTAGAAATCATCTTAACTGTTTTCACTTTTACTTTTTTTAAGCTCATTAAATTTGATAAACTTGGATCAGTTTCATTCATTTGCTTTACGATTTTAAATCCAAGAATTTTACTATAAAAATTAATTGATTTTTTTAAGTTATTAGTAACAATGCCTACATGTCTTACATTTAATGTTGTCATAATAAATCTCCTTTTGTTATCGCTTTATCTAAAATTTGTACAGCTTTTTTAACACCTTTTTTGTCTATAGTCAGTGGTGGACCCAATTTTATAGACTCCCTACCTGTATTACAAACTAATAATCCTCCTAATAAACATTCTTTTGAAACATAATTTGCGATTTCAGTTGCGGTAATATTTTTTTGTTTTTAAATATAATAGACGCTATCAAACCCTTGCCCAATGTTTGAAATATAATATTGTCAAACTTATTTCTTAATTTTTCAAGTTCAACATGTAGAAATTTTCCCAATTCTGCAGATTTTTTTACTAATTTTTTATTTTTGATTTCATTTAAAGTGGTTAATCCAGCTGCACAAACCAAGGCATTTGATGAGTGCGTACTGCTTAAACCTGAGACTAGTTTATTATCCATAACTTTTTTACTTGTGATAACCCCTGATAATGGAAAACCTGAACCCATTCCTTTTCCACAACAAATTAAATCAGGGCTTACATTGTAATGCTCGAATCCAAATTTTTTTCCAGTTCTTCCAAATCCGGATTGCATTTCATCAAAACATAGTAGAATATTATTTTTGTTACAAAATGACTTAATTTCTTGAACATACTCTTTTGGATAAAAAACTGCTCCCCATCCTTGAAAAGTTTCAAGTAAAATTGCTGTAATATTTTTTTTAAAATTAAATCCTGATTTGAATCTTTTCTTTAAACTTTTTTTAAAAAAGCCATTTAAGTCACGCTTATCCTTAATCTTCCATGGGTAAGGAAAGTCTACATGGAATATATTCTTATCAAAATAACCTATCCATTTACTTTGACCATTTTTGCCAGATAGCATTTGAGATCCAACTGTCCTACCGTGCCAATTTCCTTTAATGCATATTATGCCAATTTTTTTTTTGTTTATTGATTGACCATATGTTCTTACCAGTTTCAAAGCTGTTTCTGTAGCCTCCGTTCCAGATGAAACTAAATGACATTTTTTCAGTTTTTTATGATTGATAAAATTAATTAGATTTTTAACATAGTTTTCTCTATGTTGATTGAAGTATGTGTAAGTATGTGCGATTCCTGATCTTAAAACTTTCGTAGTACTGTTAATCAGATTTTTATTTTTGTGACCAATATTAACTGCGAATATTCCAGAGGTAAAATCTATGTATTTTTTTTTAAATCTATCTTCTACATAATAATTTTTAGCTTTCGACCATTGAATTCTTATATTTGGTTGCATTCCTAAAGACTCGTACTTTAAAAAATTTTTTGATATTTTATTATAATTTTTATTATCGCTTATTGGTTCTCTCATATTTTCTTCCAAGATTAAAATTAATAAATTCAAACTGATCTAACGTATCAATTTCGTGAGTAAATTTTGTTTTGAAACCAAAAACTTTTTTACCAAAAAGTTTTTTATTTTTTAAAATAAAATTTTTTCTATAAATATCGATCACTCCATTAGGTGTATATGTTTTTTTAAAATATTGTCTAGGTCTATTTAGTTGATTCAGATTTTTCTTTATATTTTTTAAAGGTTTAAGCAAATTTTTTGAATTTAATTCAAGAGATTTATATGCAGTTTCTGACATCTCATGAACAGATCTAAGAGATGAAAAGTTTGATTTTTCAAAAATTCGTATCGCTCTATCTACATCTTTTACATCTCTATCTGGAGTAGTTGGTCTAATATGAACTATAATTTCATAATTAAATTTCTTAAAATTTTTAATTAAATGAATTATTGCATCATAATCTGTTGACAGATCTTTTGAAATTTTTTTTGGTCTCAAAATTGTTTCATGTGCACCAAAACTTTTTGCAATTTTTGCGTATTTTTTCGAGTCCGTGGACACAATGATTTTATTTATTTTTTTTGATTTTAAACAAGTAGCTATTGACCAAGCTATTAAAGGTTTTCCGCTAAGATTTTTAATATTTTTATTTTTTACTCCCTTAGAGCCTGATCTTGCGAGAATAACAGCTAATATTAAATTTTTCATTACTATTTTTCCCAGTACCTTAGTTTTTTTGCTACTTCTTTTTCACAATCAAACATCTTTTTATCCTCATCCCCGATTACTATAGGAACTTTTCTCACAGTCGAGACTAATTGATCTAAACCGTTTTCCTCTAATGATGCAGACTGATCACTTCCATACATTGATCTATCTAAAGTAATATGTCTTTCCAATGTAGTTGCACCTAACGTTACAGCGATAACACTGGGCGAAACCGAAGGCTCATGACCACTATAACCTACACCACAGTCATATTTATCTTTTAATTTTTTAATAATATTTAAATTTAATTCTTTTTCTGGTGAAGGATAAGCTGATATAGAATGCATTAATTCAAAAGGGCATTTTAAATTCCTAAATATTTTTACCGCCTCATCGATTTGGTTATAGTTGCTCATACCTGTAGAAATAAAAGTGTGTTTTTGTCTTTTAGCAACTTCTTTTAAAAAATCTAGATGAGTTATCATTGCCGAAGCAACTTTATTATATTTTAAGTTAAACTTATCTAAAAATACTAAACTTTTAATATCCCAAGCAGATGCAAACCAAATAATTTCTTTTTCTTTACAAAATTTATCTATTTCTGTGTATTCTTTCTCCCCAAATTCTAAACCTAACTTTTGATCTCTTTGAGTTGCTCCCCATGGACTTTGTCTTGGTTTATCGAGCTCTTCTTTAGTGTAAACAGTATTTATATCTCTTTTTTGAAATTTCACTGCGTCGCATCCAGTTTTAGATGCCATCTCAATTAATTTTTTTGCGATTTGAATATCGCCGTTATGGTTAATACCAATCTCTGCAATAATAAATGTTTTTTTCATAATTTGATTTTATCGTTCAAATATTGAACAGTAAAGTCAAAATTTGGTTGTGTCTAGTTTATTTGTTTTCATTATGTGATTTTAGTAAAATTTTTTTTCAGTGCATAAATCAAGCCAATTGAGCTATTAGTACTGGTCAGCTTCACACGTTACCGTGCTTCCACATCCAGCCTATCAACGTAGTGGTCTACTACGGCTCTATGGGAAGAACTTGTTTTGAGGTGGGTTTCCCACTTAGATGCTTTCAGCGGTTATCCCGTC
>MDTC01246309.1_pt1 | contig 18025 bp, 14 predicted proteins | sample 811181 | NCBI WGS metagenome assembly MDTC01 (sample SAMN05326644, study PRJNA326480) | marine metagenome | isolation source: seawater | place: Pacific Ocean: North | collected 2011
CTGGGGCTCGCTGCGCTCCCGCCCGAGAGGCGGACGCCCCTGGCGCACCGCGTCGCCATGGGGTTGGTCCTCGCCTTCGTAGGAGGGACCTACGCCGCTGGGGCGCCCGGCCTGCAGGACCTGGACATGCTCGCCCCCGGCCGAGGAACGATCCTTGTAGGCACCATCTCCCGGATGGGCGCGGTCGCCATCGCCTGGACCGTGGCACAGTCCCTGGACGAGCTCGGCCAGGATGGCGCCTTCCTGGTCGCGGTGCCGGGCTTGATGCTCGCGGTCGTGGACTGGCACGTGGCCAGCTTCGCCATCGCCACCACCGATGCGTTCGACGCCCTGTCCACCTTCGCTTCCCCCCTCCTTCCGCCCGCCATCATCCTGCTGGGAATTGGCGTTCGACGACCCGTCTTTCCCATCCAGGTCTACGGCACCCTGCAGCTGCGCACGGTCGTCCCGCTCCTCGTGTTCCCCCTGGCGCTCTCCACCTTCGTCATGCTGCAGGCCAACCAGATCCACCTGCTCGAAGCGCTGGGCTCCATGCCCACCTGGTCCCTGGTCATCGCTGCGCACGCGGTCGGGACCGGCGTGGCGCTGTGGTTGGTGAACCGTAGCTCGAGCGGCGGCGTCCTCGTCGTACCCGCAGTGCTGGGCCTGGTAGTGGGTCTGTGCATGGCGGCGGCGAGCGTGGGACTGATGGCGATCGCGAGTCCGTACGCCTCGGCCTGGAAGCGAGCGTACGCGGGGCGTGGCCACGTCCAGATCCGCGTCGCCTACGACAGTCCACTGTCGGCCTCGGACCTTCAGGTTCTGCAGGAGCGGCTGGTGGAGGCGGGAGAGGTCCGCATCACCCGAGACGGACCGAGCCAGCTGCTGGTGGACGTGGCCCAGACGGACACCGAGCGCGTTCTGGATCACCTCGATCGCTCCACCCGACCGGGTCACCTGGGGCTGCACCCGGTCGACCCGAGCATTCTGGTCTCAGACCTCAAGACGTTGATCGCGCAGGGGGTCCAAGGAAAGCCAGAGACGTGGCCCGCCCTGCCGCGGGGGCTCTCCTGGGGGATCGAGGGCTGTCCGGAGCCGGACGGCAGCTGGCGGGCGGTCTGCCGGGGGTATGCCCTGCAGCCGGCCGCTCTCACCGACGCCGACATCGAGGCCGCGAATGTCGTCTACAGCGAGTATGGCGGCCCAGGTGTGAGCGTCGCGCTGACCGAAGACGGTGCCCGTCGCTTCGGCGAGCTGACCACCCGCATCGTCGATCAGCAGCTCGCGATCGTGCTCGACGACGAGGTCGTGAGCGCGCCCATGATCGCAGAGCCCATCTGGGGCGGTCGGGTGCACATCACACTTAGCGGACGGGGCAAGGATGTCGAAGACCAGGCGCACGCCCTGGCCGCAGCACTGCGGCTGGAGCGCCTCGCCCCCCGCCGGCGAACCATGTTCGAGGTGACCCACACAACGCGCTGAGACGGGCGAGCGGCCGGCGCACTCACCGGCGTGACGGAGTGGCGAGCGCAGTGCGTCGAGGTAGCTTCTGACGAACTTGAAGGGGGGGCACGCGTGGGACGAGGGACCTGGGCCGTGGGTGTGCTGGTGGTGACCGCAGCGATGATCCTCGCGTGTGCAGGACAGCCCGGAGCGCCGAGCCGGACCGGGGAGCCCGCCGCGTCCGATCCGCGGCCGGACCCCGCGCAGACAGAGCGCGCCCCCTTCGACGTCACCCGGCTGATGACCTCCACCACTCCGTCTGCCGCCCCCTCCCCGGACGTCGGGGCAGACTGCCAGCCGGAGGTCTTCGATCCCGCCCAGGCCGAGCTTCCCGCAGAGGGCGCGTCCAAGATGGTCCGCCCTCCCCACTACGACGAGGGGTTCCCAGACGGCACCCTGACCTGGGAGCGCCTGCCCGCGGCGGACGGCCTGGATGTGCGCCTGTACACGTTCTCGGGCTGCAACCCCGTCCACGACGTGCAGGACCACGTGCTGGAGGTCCGCCGCGACGGCGCACGGATCGCCCTGTACACCCACCTGGACATGCCCCCGGCCCTGGCTCCTGACGGCGTCCGTGCGCTGGTCAGCAATGCCGTGCGCAAGGGTGGGACCTGGGAGGTCCGCAAGCGGGTGATCGACCTGAAGACGGGCGACAAGCGCGTGCTGCCCGCGCTGCGGTGTCTGACCACGGACGTCCTCTGGCTCGATGACGGCAGCGTGATCGCGTCGGACGTCTGGGACGCCGCCCTGGGTGGCGACGTCGAACGGTGCCGGGTGCTGCCCGACGGCCAGGTCACCGGCTCGGTGCGCTTCGACCCCGTCGGGATCTCCGGCCCGGGCGTCCGCAGGGCAGCGCTCCGCCAGGATCCCCTCGCCGAGCTGTTCACCTGGCGCATCACCTGCCACGCCGCCCTCGTGGACTACCGCACAGGTGAGGTTTCGTGGCTGGAGCACGATGACTCGCCCATCGAGCAGGACTTTGTCTGCCCGTGGTTCGCCGGGCTGCACCGCTGGCAGCAGAGCGCCACGTCGCAGACCTTCCCCCGAGCGTTCACCCGCACCGGCAGCCGCGACGGCACCTACGACTTTGTGGTGGCTCCGGGGGACACCGGGGCGTTCCCCGCACGGCGCGACAGCGTGCCCGCCTGTCTGAACCTGGCGGGCGACGGCGTCGGAGACACGAGCTCGCTGGAGGAAACGGAGCTGGGACCACAGACCGGCGCGAACGGGACCCTGCTGACCGCGACCTGCGCCGGCGACGAGGACACGGTGTACGGACTGGCGCTGCACCTGCCGGACGGGAGCACCGAATTGCGCGGGCCCCTCGCCGCACCGCCGGCCTTCAGCCCCGACGGGTCGAAGGTGGCCCTGATGTCGTGGAGCCCGTGGTCCAAGGAAGCGCGGCACAGCCTGCAGATCGTCAGCCTGGCGAGCGGGTCCGAGGTGGGCACAGCGCACGCTCGGGCCTGCCTGGGCTCTCGCGTGCAGTGGCACGGCGATCGGGTGTTCACCAGCACCACCCGTGAGGATCTGGTGCCCGGCCAGGCCACCCACCAGGCCTGCCTGTGGGAACCCGACGGGACGCTGGCTGGGCTGGTGGAGTTCAGCGTGGATGGCGTCTTCCTGGACCCGGCTCGCGCAGACCCCCTCCCCGCGGATCCGGACGCCGTGGTGGTACGCCTGCACGGCACCTGCTCAGCAGCGGTGGTGCACATGACCGACGGTACAGTGGTCCACGTGGAGCACCCGCCGCTGGATGAGAGCAAGAAGGAGAAGAACGGGATCACGCCGGACTGCGACTGGTTCGACGCCCTGGACGCGGCCATGGCCACCTCCACCTTCGAGAGCCTGCCGCGGACGTTCTGAGCCCGCGGAACAGGGGCTGGCGACCGTCCGCGGCCTCTCCCCACCGACTACACTCCCCCCATGTGGACCCTCCTGCGCAACATCGGCGCCTGGCTCGCGGGCGTCGTCTCCGGCGGCCTGACCGTCGCCCTCCTCGAGTTCGTCAGCCACGCCATCTGGCCGCCGCCCGCCGGTCTCGACCTGACCGACGCCAAGGCCGTGGCCGAGCTGATGGCGACCGCACCGCTCGGCGTGTTCATCGCGCTCATCGTCGCCTGGACGCTCGGCGGCATGGTCGGCAGCGGGGTGGCGGCGGCCGTGGCCACGTGGCGGCGGGTGCTGATCGCCGGCATGGCGGGCGGCATGACGCTGGTCGGTGCGGCGGTGAACCTCATGGCGATCCCCCACCCGCTGTGGGTCACGGTGGCGGGCCCGGCCGGCATCGTCGTGGGCATGCTCGCCGGGACCTGGGTGGGGCTTCAGCTGCGGCAGTCGACGCCGGAGGGGTAGAAGGCGTCAAGGTCGACGACTGGGACATTGGCGGCCACGTCGGCGCGTTGTACCTGGAGGTCGGCGGCAAGCGCACCCAGAAGGTCGCCGGCACCGACTCCTTCCATGGCAAGCTGATGGACCTGTGGGACTTCGACCTGGACCCCGCGACCTACGGGAAGAGCGTGGTGCTACCGTTTGTGCAAGGTGAGGATGGACTGTGGGACGGTGACCCGGCGCGGGTGGTGGGCGAGCAGTTCCGCCCGCACGCGGGCCTGGTCCCGTCCGAGTACCAGGACAGCGGCGGGACGTCGTGGGGAGCTGATCTGGCCGCTCTCGGGGCCGAAGTACAGACTCGCTACGGCCGCGTAGTCCGCATGCTCTTGGCGGTGGCCAAATGAGCGAACACCACCCCAGCGTCGAGCAGGCCATCGCGTCGGCGCTGAATTTCCTCCGCAAAGAAAACCGCCGTGCCTCCACGAAGGACGTCCGCGTCCTGACCGTCACCGAAGGCGGAGCCGGCCACTTCGGCGCGTTGGAGGTCGTACCCCAACTGCGGTCGCTCTCCATCCGGAAGTGGACCCACCTGGACATGGGTGCCGTCGCCAGACAAGCGCCCCAGGTCTCGATCCTCTCGCTGTGGGACGTCGACCTCGCAGACAATGAATGGCTCGGCATGTTGCCTGCGCTCGCACTCGTCGACTTCCGCCGCTCCAACATCACCACCCTCCGACCGCTCCTCGACTGCTCGCTCGCATCCGTGGCCTGCACCGGCTGCCCCATCGACGAGGTCTCGTTCCACGAGGTCCTTCCGGCCCTGCGGGAGCGCGGCGTCCACCTCCACCGCATCAACGACCCCGAATGGGTCTGGCGCATCTCCCGCACCCTCCATGACCGCGGCTTTCCCGCAGTCGCCTGGCTCACCGACTCGGACGAGCTCTGCCTCTCCATCCCCGGCTTCCAGGTCCCCGAGCCCGCCATCATCGGCTTCGATGATCCCGACGCCATCCCCTGGTTGCTCGACAAGCCCGATGCGGCCGACTTCGAGGGATTCTGGCGCTTGGCGGCCCTGCATCGGGAGGCAGAGCGCTCGGCGAAGACCGCGCCGCGGCTGATGGGGCGCTTCGGCGACAACCCGCGGTTCGCGGACCGGGCCCGCGCGGCCACCCTCAACGGCCACATGAAGTCCGCCCGCGCCTGGTTCGCGCTGCACCGCCCGGCGGACGCTCTGGTCCAGCTCGACGCGGCGATCGCCTTCGACCCGGCCCACGCCCCGGCCCACATGCAGCGCGGCGTGGTGCTGGAGCGCCTGGGGCGGGTGGACGAAGCCCTGGAGGCGCTGGCCGAGGCCGTGCGCCTGGACCCCGACGACCACGCCGCCTGGACCAACCTCGCCTTCCTGACCGGCCGCCACCACCCCATCCGCGGCGTCGCCCGCTACGACGAGCTCCTGCAGCGCTTCCCCGACGACGGCCCCGCGGTCCACAACCGCGCCGTGCTGCTCCGCGATCTCGGCCGCAGAGAGGAAGCCCTCGCCGCCTTCGAGCACGCCCTGCGGCTGCTCCCCGACGAGCCCGCGGTCCACGTCAACCTCGGCGTGCTGCACGAGCACGACGACCCCGAGGCCGCACGCGCCTGCTACCGCCGCGCACTGGCGCTTCGACCCGAGTTTCCAGCGGCCGAGGAGGGCCTCGCCAGGATCGCCTCCAGGGCCTGAACAGGGACCAGCCCTCACGCCACGGAGCAGGCTCGTTCCCTCGCCCCCGGATCACTCATGCGACCCGTTGCGCTGTCCTACTTCCTGCTCGTCCTGGCGCTCGCCTGTGGCGGTCTGGGCACGACAAGCTCCGTCGCCCCGGTCTCCCCCACGGCACCCACGACTCCGACGGAGGCCGCCGATCATCGGCCGGCCACCCACGCCGCGCCCGCGGAGGTCGAGGTGCTCCCCGAGGCGGCGGACCCGCCTGACCAGCACGGCCAGCCAGAGGTGTTCGACCCCGCCGAGCACCCGGACACACCGTACGAGACCGTTCCCGCGGTACCTGACCTGGAGCTTCGACTGTTTCGATTCGACCAGCGGACCGCTGCCCCCGACGATGCGGACTACGTACTGGAAGTCCGCAGGGAAGGCCAGAGGACGGCCCTCTACACGCACCTCGATCCGGCGCCGATCCTGGCTCCCGACGGCAGGACGGCGCTGGTCCAGAACGTCGTTCAGCGGCCCGGAGGCTGGGTGCGGCAAACGCGCCTCATCGACCTCGTCGACGGCTCGACGGTCCGACTCCCCAACGTCGGCTGCCTGGAGACGGACATCCGCTTCCTGGGCGACGGCAGCGTGATCGGCTCCGAGGAGCACTCGATCACCATGGGCGGGATGATCACCCGCTGCCGGGTCCTCCCCGACGGCACCGTCGCCGGAGCGGTGCGCTTCGACCCCATCGGCATCGGCGCGCCCAGCGTCGCCATCGAGCCACTGCGCCAGGACCCCCCAGCAGAGCTGCTGCTTGCCAGGGCCACCTGTTCGGCCGAGCTGCTCGACTACCGCACCGGCACGGTGGTCCGCCTGGAGCACCCGCCGGTCGACCCCGGGGACGACTTCGAATGTCCGTGGTTCGACGAGCTAGCGCGCTGGACGGGAGAATCCACGTTCCAGAGCTTTCCCCGTTCATTTCCTCGATAGCGCCCCCTACACCACCTCCAACCCGTCCACCCACAGCACGTCCTTGTCCGCCAGCGACGTGCGCTTCGCTCCCCCTGCGGCAATGCCCACGGCGACGGTCGGAGCGCCGAGGAGGTACAGACCCTCCTCGAGGTCCACGCAGCACAGCAGGCCGAGGTCCCGATCGCCGGCGAAGAGACGGACCAGCAAACCGTCCGGACCGCGCTCGAAGTGCACCGCATCGGCGTGGCGGAAGTGCTCGGCGGCCTTGACCGCGTGGCCCTTGCTGGTCTTGAACACCACGCCTGGCAGGCGCTCGTCATCCAGGCGAAATCCCCCGTGGATGACGAGGTGGTCGACATCGAAGGCCAGGCGCGCGCGCATCTCGAGATCGGCTCGGGCGCAGACGGTGAGCGTGCGCCCGTCGGCGGTCCTCACGGCGCTGGTGTGCTCGGACCCGTCGTAGAGGTCGAGTCCGCTCGAGGCCAACACGCAGACGGCCTCGACCGCAGCGAGCAGGACAGGCACATCGTCCGCCGAGATCGGGCTCATCTCCCCGTCGGAGAACGTGAACAGGAGCGGTCCCAGGCCGTCCGGCGTGATCAGCCCGTCGGTCTCGGCCTGCTCCCGCACCGGCGCGGGCAGCTCGTCCACCGGATCGGCGTGAATGCCCCACACCACCACGTCCAGGCCCGACTCGGGGTCCATCGCAGCCCGCTGGAAGTCCGCGCGGTCGCGCTCGGACCGGTAGACGACGATGCCGCGCTGCTCCCCTCCGGCCCCGATGACGGTCGCCACCGCCTGGCCCAGGGCGCCGGGAGCGTCCGGGAACGTGAACACGACCCGCTCGTCCAGGCGGTTCCAGGGTCGAGCGGCCAGCAGCACGCTCCAGACCGGCCGCAGCCGCTCGACGTCGGGCACGGGAAAGTCGGGCTCCTCGTCCCCGCCGAAGGCCTGGAGCATCATCTGGCCGACGAAGTCCAACGCCGGAAGCTGGGCGACGATGCGGACCGGGGCGCCGAACGCGTCCTGGATGCGATCGGCGAGCGCGGGATCGGCCACCCGCAGCTCCAGGGGCCGCTGGCGAGGGATCTGCTCGACCTCGGAGACGCAAGCGCGGGCCAGGTCGATCGGCTGGCCGGCGAGGAGCGGCGTGGAGTAGCGAGGGTGCGCGGTCTCGGCCCCCACGACCAGGAGCACGCCTTCGATCGGGATGCCCTCGATGGTCGGGCCGGCCACGACGCCGACCTCCCAGGGCTCGGTCGCTTGGGGGAGGTCCTGGATGCGGGTCATGGGCGCCTCGGAGTCCGTGGGGACTCCACGGTGGCCCGATCGAGACGAGGCTGCAAGCCAACCTCGACGCGGTGCTGTCGACCCACGAACCGACGGACTTACGCTACCCTCCCCCCATGTCCACCGACACCGAACACGCGCCCGCCTCCCCCACCGACCTCGGCCCCGTCGTCCGCGCCTTCATGGTCAAGGGCGTGCGCCACGACGGACCCGTCTCGGGTGGCCTGCACTGGGCCACCGCTCGCCGGGGACAGGTCGTCTTCCGCGAGCGCGGGCTCGAGTGCTGGAGCTGGAAGGTGCCCTACGACCAGGTCGAGCAGGCGCGGGTCGAGTGGTTCCGCAGCTCGTTCGGCAAGGGACCCGTGCTGTGCGTCCGCACCCGCGCGGGCGTGAACTACCAGTTCGGCATGAACCCCAGCGCGTTCTGGAAGTCCCCCGATCTGCCCCTCGCCATCGAGGTCACCGACACGGTCCACGGCAGCGCTGCGCGGGCCTGGGCCCTGCGTCTGCTGCTCATCGCGATGGTGGGCGGCATCGCGGCGCTGTGGGCGTACCGCGCGCTGTCCGGCGGCTGATCCCCCGACCCGTCGACGTGCCCGACGTACTCGCTCGTCACGGCTGCAGCGAGATCCCGTAGCCAAGGCGCAGCGAGACCCCGGTGGTACCGACCCGGGCCGAGAACACCCACCCGGACCCCGGTGGCTGGAGGCGGTAGCCAGCACTCACGGCGGGGTAGGTGTAGGGCCCGGTGTCGGAGAGCGTGTCCATGACCACATCGCCCCCCAGCCGAAGCTCGGCGTGGTGGGTCTTGCGCCCGGTCAGCAGGCCCAGGGTGGCGCTGATCCTCGGCTGCGGCATCGCGAAATATTGGCTCGTGACGCCGAAAGACACGTCGGGGACCAGGTGCAGCCGATCATCGGCGAGAGAGAGCAGCCGGACCTCGGCGCCCACGCCAGCGCGGGTCACGGCCACCCACGAGCTGGTCTCGCCAAACACGACGACGTCGGCGAGCTCCTCGTCCGCGAGGCGAACAGAGGCGGGCTCGGCGGGCTCGGCGGGCTCGGCGGGCTCGGCGGGCTCGGCGGGCTCGGCGGGCTCGGCGGGCTCGGGCTCCTGGGCGAGGGCGGGCGCCCCCACCCAGGTCAGGGCGACAAGCAGCGTGCGGGCGCGCATCAGGGCACCTCCACGTTGGTCCGAACGTCGCTCCAGTCTTCGGTGGCCTCGGACAGCTCGCCTTCAGGACCGAAGGCGGCGAGGGCTCCACCGTCGACGCCCAGGTTCGCAGCGAGCCATGCGGTCGGGTAGCCGAGGAAGCCCTCGGCACCGCGGGCACAGAAGGGCACGTCCTCACAGCCGGGATCGCCCTCGGGGTCGGTGTGCCGCGCGCCCCGCAGCGTCGCCCGCACCTTGCGGATCTCGTCGGGAGTGTGGTTGTACACCGCGCGCTGGGCGGACGGCGGGGCGAGGATGACGTCGCGCCCGCCGGTCACGTAGAAGGTCGCGCCGCGCTCGAGCTCGGTCGGGTGGGGACACAGCGCATCCTCGGTGCACCACTGGGCGTGGGGCCGCGAGAAGGTGACCAGCGCCGTGACCCGCTCGTTGTCCGCGCGCATGAGGTTGGTGGCACCGCCTGCCCCCTGAGAGTGCCCGGCCGCACCCACGCGACCGAGGTCCAGGCGACCGAACAGCGGCGAGTCCGCCTCGGCGTTTGCCGCCGCCGCCGCGTCCAGCGCCTCGACGAGCGGAACTCCGTCGCCCACACCCGGGTTCTCGGGAGCCACCACCGCGAAGCCCCACGACGCGAAGTGCTCCAGCAGGGTCAGGTAGTTGTCGGTGCCGGCCGCGGTGCCGTTTCCCCACACCAGCACCGGGCGCGCCGCATCGCCACCGGGGAGCCAGGCGACGAACTCCGAATCATCCCGGTCGCAGCAGGCAAATTCACCCACGTACGTGACGTCGTACGGACCCGTCTGGAGGTAGGTCGCCTCGATGTCGCCGTGAGCGGCGTAGTCACCGACGCAGGCACCGAGCAGCAGGGCGAGGGGGAGAGTGCGGTGGGACAAGGGAGCTCCGATGGGCACGGCACGGCGTGCAGGCCAGGTAAGACACCGGACGGGACCCGCCCCGGACCAGCCGCGTCAGCCCGATGACGTTCGCCGCCGTTCTCGCACCGCGTACGCTGATCGCACGGAGGCGAGATGAGGCGCATGCTCCCCGCAGTCCTGGTCCTGGCCCTCGCGGCCTGCGACGGCGCATCGGTCGACAGCGGCGACAGCGACGAGCCCCCCGACACCGACACCGACACCGACACCGACAGCGACACCGGACCCACCGCCTGCAATGACGGCGTCGACAGCGACGGGGACGGCCTCACCGACTGGCAGCTGGACCCGGGGTGCTGGGGACCACAGGACGATGACGAGGAGGCCGGTCCCAGGGAGAGCGAGAACGGCTGGACCACGTTCGACCTGTCCGGAGACAGCGTCGTGGTCTACGTCAGCGCCTCCGAGGGCGACGACGGCAACGACGGGCTGACCCCGCAGACCCCGGTCGCCACCCTGGCCCGCGGTGCCCAGCTGGTCCGCGACGGCATGCCCGACTTCCTGCTGCTCAAGCGCGGCGACGTCTGGGCCGGCGAGGCCATCGGGCCGGACCGGGTCGTGCGGCGGTTCAAGAGCGGCCGATCCGCGGCGGAGAAGCTGGTTGTCAGCTCGTACGGGGACAGCACCGCCCGGCCCCGCATCGAGCTCGACGAGCACCTCATCGACGACGATGGCAAGCCCCGATCCCACCTCGCCGTGGTCGGTCTGGAGCTGTTCAGCCGCAAGAAGGAGCCCGGCAGCCCCGGCTTCGACGGGATCAGCGGCGGGGCCTTCCGCTTCGTCGGCAGCGAGAGCGAGGATCTGCTGTTCGAGGACAACAAGGTCGTCTACGGCGAGCTGGTCGTGCAGAACGCGACCGACGTCACCATCCGCCGCAACGTCGTCTACCGGAGCTACCGCGTCGGCACCTGCGCCACCCGCGGAGACGGCAGCCGCGACCCCAACGGCAATCCCGCCTACCGACCCAGCGGCATCTTCGCCGGCAAGGTCGACGGGCTGATCATCGAGGAGAACGTCTGGGACGAGAACGGCTGGAATCCCGACGTGGCCGAGGCGTGCGCGACCATCTACAACCACGACCTCTACCTGTCGGGCAACCACCGCGTCCGCGTCGACAAGAACCTGATCCTGCGCGCCTCCAGCATCGGCGTGAAGATGGCCGCCAGCGGCGAGGGAGGCTCGACCGACATCCGCATCCGCGACAACGTCTTCGCCGAGGGGGAGATCGGCCTGTCGATGGGCGGAAACGGCAGTGAGGACCATCGCTTTGCCGACACCGTTGTCTCGGGCAACGTCTTCACCGACATCGGCCGCGCCCGCCCGACGACCCGCACCCTGACCTGGTACATCGACATCATCGACAACGACGGCACGGTCATCGAGGACAACCTGCTGGTCAACCAGCCCGACCTGAACAATCCCTACGGCATCCAGCTCTCCGGCGACTCCAACCGCGACGTCGTCGTCCGCGACAACGTCCTGCGTGGCCTGCGCCGCCGTCACCTGGTCATTCGGACCGGAGGCGTGTGGGACGGGGTCGAGATCCGCGGCAATCAGCTCGGTGGTCCCGCTGGCGCCTGCCTGGTCGACCACGACGGCGCCTTCACCGAGGTCGCCTACCGGGACAATGCCTACGATGGCGGCCAGCTCTGCACCGATGCCGGCCAGGGCGACCTGGGCTGGTGGCGGGGTGTGTCCGGCGAGACCGGGGCGAGCGAGGGGATCGACACCGCGCCAGATCCGGGGCGAAACCTGGATTCCTACGCCGCACACCTGGGGGTGGGCACCACCCTCGCCGACTTCGCCGCCGCCGCCCGCGGCCAGTCGCGCCTGACCTGGGACCCCGACCTGACCGCGGACGCCGCCGTCGCCTGGATCCGCGAGGGCTTCGGAGCGGAGTAGTCAGCCGAGCGCCAGCACCCGCCCCGCCAGCGCCGCCCCGCTGCCGAGCGCCTCGCCGATCCCTCCGCCGCTGACGCCATCCCCGCACACGCCGATCCGGCTGTCGGCGCTCACCAGGCAGGGCTCGCCGACCGGCTGCTCGACCCGGCTGAAGCGCCAGCGATGAGCCGCCAGGTGATCGGCGTCGGGCACGTCGGTGCGAGCGCGGAGCTCGTCCCACAGCAGTCGGGCGACGTCCTCCGCAGAGGCCTCCAGGTGCTCCCGGGACCACGCCGGGCTCGCCTGCACGACCCACTGCTCCCCCGGCGGCCGCCCCGGGCGGGTCTGGTTGCGGATGACCACGTCCAGAACCGGATCCTCGACGAAGCGAGCCCCGCCCCAGCGCTTGCCGGAGTCGACCGGGATCCCCGCCATCAACACCCACTGGGGCGCGTAGCGGACCGCGTCCATGCGGGCGCCGAGCGCGGGCGAAACACCTTCGAGCAGCGGCACCGCCTGCGGGGCGGGCACGGCGACGACGACCCGGTCGAAGGCGTGCTCGGCGCCGTCCTCGAGGACCACCACCACCGGGTCGCCGTCCCGACGCAGGGCCACGACCCGGGCGCCGAAGCGCACGTCGAGATCGGCGAGAAGATGCTTCAGGAGCGCATTCGCAGCCGGCGCGGGCACGTACCGCTTGCCCCCGACCCGTCCGCGCGCCTCCCCGCCAGCCACCTCGATGAACGGGGCCTCCCACGGAGCCAGCACCCCCGCCTCGACCCACGCCCGCACGTACCGCCCCAGCGGCCCGGCCACCTCCTCGAGGATGGACCCGCCGTGGTCGAACCTGCGAGCGTCCGCGCGCCGGGTGGACAGGCGCCCGCCCGCCCCGCGTCCCTTGTCGAACAGCGTCACCTCCAGCCCGTGATCGTGCAGGGTCCGGGCGCACAGCGCGCCAGCCGGCCCCGCACCCACCACCGCGACCCGCTCCCGTCGGGCGCCCCTCGGCCTCCCCACCCGGCCTGCGTACGCCTCCAGGTCGAGCCGTGCCGCGTGCCCGTCCAGCTCGCGGGGCCGCACCGTGCCCAGGATGGGCTGCTCCGGCGAGAACGGCCGATCGAACTGCCCCATGCACCACAACAGCCCCCCGAACGACGCCGGGTCCCGCCCGTCGAGGGCGTAGCGGTGGTTCAGGTCGACGAGCGCGTCCAGGGCCTCCTCCGGCCCCGCCGTCCACTGCAGGAGCGCCTTGCCCCAGGTCATCCGCACGTTGTTGTGCAGCTCGCCGTGGATGAGGAGCGAGCGCTGGCACGCGTCCCACAGCGGGCTCCCCGACCGCGCCCGCCACAGCCGCTCGCGTCCGATCCGCTCCGGGCGCGGATCCTCCGCATGCCGCCGCAGGGTCTCCAGCGCCCAGCCCGGCAGGGCTGCCAGCGTGTCGTGATCGGCGTGGAAGCGGCAGAAGTTCCAGGCCAGCTCCCGCCAGATCACCAGCTCGTCCAGGTACTTGTCGGCGCTCTTGCCGCCGTGCTCCGCCGTCTCCCGCGCGATCCGGGTCGGCGCCACCATGCCGTGGTGCAGGTAGGCCGACATGCGGCTGACCCCGTCCTGCTCGGCCTTGTTGCGGGTCCAGGCGTAGCGCTTCAGCCCCCCGCCCTGCACGAAGGCGTCCCAGCGCGCGTACCCGGCCGTGCTGCCCCCGCGCGTGTCCAGGACCGGCCCCACGGTGTGGTCGACAGCACAGGACGCGACCAGCTCGGCCAGATCCCCGGCGAGATCCACCGGCTGGTACGGCAGCTCCGGCACGAAGGGCGCGCCGTCGTAGGTGGCGTCGACCCAGGGCAGGCGCACGCGGGCCTCGAGCGCCTCGGCGATGGCATCTCGGAACCGAAACGCCCGGGTGTAGCTCTTCTTCAGCAGGGTCATCGGCACGACGCACGCCGCGTCCACCGCCCAGACCCGCGTGTCCACGTCCCGGGCCAGGCGCTCCGCCCAGTCGCGCAGCGGGTGGGTCGGCAGATCTTCGAGGACGACCAGCGCCGCGCGCTCGGCCAGCTGCTTGGTGACCGCGCCGCGGTGCCCCGGTCGCTCCAGGTGAAAGGCGGCTCCGATCCCGCGCTGGTCGAGGTCACGAGCCAGGTCCCGGGCGCCCTCCAGGATGAAGGTGTGGTGCCGATCGGAGGCGAAGGGGTAGCGCTCCGAGAGGGCCTGGTGGACGAAGAGCGGCTTTCCGAGCCGGTTCGCGGCCTCGATCGCCACGTCCAGGGCCGGGTTCTCCCACCCCCGGATCGCCCCGCGGACCCAGTAGAGGACGAAGTCACCGTCCAGGCCGTCCCCGCGCAGCACCCGGGTTCGCTCGCGCAGGGTGTCCGGGAGATCCGTCGGCTGCAGGCTCACCGCCACCTCCGGCGGGAGGCGGGCATGCGGCTGCCGTGGCGCTGGTGGATGTCGCGGGACTCTTCGCGGGCGGCGGCGCGGCGGCGCACCTCCTCGAGCTTGCGGCGAGCGAGGGCGGAGGCGCGGCGGTGGTCGACCAGCGGCAGCGGGTAGTCGCGGCCGAGCACGCAGCCGGCGCGCTGCTGGCTCACCCGGTCCATGCGGTAGGGGACGTGGATGAAGGCGTCCGGCACCCCGGCGAGCTCCGGCACCCAGCGGCGGATGAATGCCCCGTCCCGATCGTGGTCGCGGGCCTGCTTGTCGGGGTCGTAGATCTGCAGGCTGTTGATCCCGGTGGTACCCGCCTGCATCTGGACCTGGGGGAAGTGGATCCCCGGCTCGAAGTCCAGGAATCGGCTGGCCAGGTGCACCGCCGGCCGGCGCCAGTGAAGCCACAGCGGGTAGCTGGCGACGCTCATGAGCATCGCGCGCATGCGGAAGTTCACCCAGCGCTCTCGCTCGAGCGCCCGCATGCACGCGTCCACCAGCGGCCAGCCGGTGCGACCCTCCGCCCAGGCCTGGAACTTCGCGTCGTCGAACACCCGCTCTCGCACGCCGTCGACCGCGTGGTGCAGGTTCTCGTGCTCCAGCCTCGGCGCGTCCTCCAGCTTCTGCATGAAGTGACCACGCCAGCGCAGACGCCCCTCGAACGCCTCCAGATCATCCAGGAAGGACCGGGACTCTGGCGTGCGGCTCCCCTGCAGCGCGCGCATCGTCAGCCGGGTGTGCTGCCAGGCCGTGCGGGTGGAGAGCGTGCCCCAGGCCAGGTGGACCGAGAGTCGAGAACACCCGTTCCACGCCGAGTTCGGACTGGACAGCGCCTGCCGGTAGCCCCGTCCGCGGCCGGCCAGGAAGTCGTCCAGCAGGGCGATCGCCGCGGCCTCACCGACCGGCTGCAGCGCCTGCAGATCCGCGGTCGTCGGGGCCATGCCCAGCTCGGAAGCGGTCCGCGGCCCGTGGTGGGGCCAGCCGGAGACCACGCTGCCTACGTCCTCGATGCGCCCGGGCACCGGCACCAGCGGCCGCGCCATGGCCTCGGTCCAGCGCGAGGCCCAGCCATCCCGCCTGGGGTGCGGCCGACAGACCCCGTCCTGCCCGAGCTGATGCCAGGCGATGCCCTGCTCCCGCGCCCACGCCGTCACCGCCCGATCCCGGCTGAAGGTCCAGCCCAGCCCGGTCTCCTGGTGTGACCAGATGGCCTCGATGCCACCGTGATCGGCGAGGGCAGCGTGCAGGGTCCGAAGCGTCGGCACCGGGCGACCCATGCGGTAGGTGATCCGCCCGCCCAGGCTGCGCAGGCCCTCGTCCAGCTCCACAAGGGCGCTGTTGACCGCGTGCAGGTGGCTGGCGTCGTGCTCGTCTCGCTGCCACAGCGGGGGCTCGTACAGGTAGAGCACGCAGACGGGACCGCGCTGCGCAGCCTCGGCGAGGGGCGCGTGGTCCCGCAGGCGGAGGTCGCGCTTGAGCCAGACGAGCTGAATGCCCACGGTCTTTCCTGTGCAGGTTTTGTATACCTATTGCACAGGATGCGGACGTGGGTGTGAGCCGCCCTACTTGCGCCCGCTCACCAGCAGCATGGTGAACGCCCCCGCGGACCTCCACGTCCCGGCCTTCATCGCCTCGCCCAGCCGCAGGTCCCGCGACCGCGCCCGCTCCCACAGCGCGTCGAAGTCGTCCTCCCGCCCGCCGCCGGCGACGAAGCGCTTGCGGGCATCCGCCCGGGTGCCACCGATCATCGCGTCCGACGCGATCCAGGACAGCCGCTGGTTCACGTCCGCCCGGACCTTCGCGTCGTAGGGCGGCAGCGCGAGGGCGCACATGTCTGAGTGCCAGGCCTGGATCCCCGACAATCCAGCGTCGCCCATGAGTCCGGGCACCCGCAGGGCGATCGAGCTGTCCCCCTGGCCCAGCGCCATCTTGCCGCGGAACACGGCCATCTCGAAGGCCAGCAGCTCCAGGCGTTCCCGGTCGTCGAGCTCGGCGTCCTCGAACAGCTCGGCCATGGCGGAGAGCAGGTTGTGGGGCTCCGCGGCAGCGATCAGGCCACCCGGCCGCACCACGCGACGCATCTCCCGCAAGGCACCCGCGGGATCGGCCAGGTGCATGAGCACCGTCTGGCAGGTCACGAAGTCGAAGCTGTCGTCGGGGAACGGCAGGTCCATGACGTCGGCGGCCAGCCACTCGCAGCGATCGGACAGCCCCCGCTCGGCGGCGCGGACGCGGGCCTGGTCCAGGAAGGCCGCCTGGCTGTCGATCCCGACCAGGACTGCATCATCAGCGAAGTACCGGGCGAGACGCTGCCCCCAGTGGCCCACCCCGCAGCCCACGTCGAGGGCGCGTCCGACCGTGGACAGCCGCCAGCGCCAAGCCATCAGCTCGACGAAGTCCTCGTGGTACCAGCTGTCGCGCCAGTCCCCGCCGAAGCCGGCGAGGTCCGAGTACGCTTGCGGATCATCCTGGTCCATGGTCGCCTCCGGCGCAGGGGGTGACGTAGCGGACGGTGGCTGGCGGACCACCGGCCGGGATGGACCGCCACGGTTCGGGACCGCCGAGCCGCTACACTCCCGCCGGAGATCCGATGCGCCCACCGTTCTGGCTCCTCGCCCTGACCCTGCTCGCCTGCGCCAAGCAGCCCGAGCCCGCGCCGACGCCCGTCGCCACGACGAAGACCCCCGCGACCGTCCCCTCCGCGGGGACCGCCTCGTCTACGGAGACCGCGCCGTCCGCCTCCCCGACCTGCCCGCCCAGGCCGTCCGGTCCCTACGTGGCCCGCGACAAGCTGGCCTCGTGGACCTCCGAGTACGACCTGTCCAGCGGGATCACCTTCCACCTGACCGCGGCCGGCGTGGTCGAGCCGAAGGCGCCCGAGCCCGAGGCCGGGGGCATGGTCATCGAGGACCGCGTCATGACGTTCACCCTCGGGAAGGCCGGCGCCAAGGAGCCCGAGCCCGAGCCCGAGCCCGAGCCCGAGCCCATGGAGATCCCCGGCTGGCTCGAGCCCTTCGCGGAGTCCCTGGACGCCCACCGGACGGAGCAGGAGGAGATCGTGAAGGCCACCGGGCTCGCCGAGGCGGGGGTGAGCATGGACCTGCTGCTCTACGTCGACGCCGACGTGCACACCGACAAGCTCGCCGAGGTGCTCGCGGTCGCCGGCAACCGCGGAGCAGGCAGCGTGCAGCTGGTCGCGAAGCAGTCCAGCTGGGGCCCGATCGTGTGGGGCGACGCCGAGGTCGCCGCGGCGGTGCTCGCTGGGGAGGACCGCTGGCCGCACGACTGCGCCGAGGACCTGCGCCCGATGATCCGCAGCGCACCGCCGGAGATGCAGGCCGCACTCGCGACCGGGGCGATCGAGCGCGGCGCACTGTCCGCCTGCAACGCCGAACAGAAGGCCGCGGCCTTCACCGTGTTCCAGACCCTGTTCTGCGACGAGACCTCCGTGAGCGCCCGCGAGATCCGCCTGCCGCAGCCGGGTGCGACGGACGTCACCGTGCTGACCGGAGCCACCTGGGCCGACCTCGCCCCCAAGGTCGAGGCCGTGGAGTACGGCGCGGTCGTGCGCTTCGAGTCCGACGCGTCACCCTGACGTCGGCGACAGATCCGCTTCGCCCGAGGCAAGCTCCTCCCAGGAGTCCTCATGTCGCATCGCCTCGCCCTGACCCTCTTCGCCCTCGCGTGCACCCCCGAGCTGGTCACGCCGACCGACAGCGACAGCGACAGCGACGGCGTCGTCGACAGCGACACCGACTCGGACACCGACACCGACACCGACACCGACTCGGACACCGACACCGACACCGACACCGACACCGACACCGAGCCTCCGCGGTGCCCCCCAGGC
>MDTC01231456.1_pt1 | contig 18023 bp, 15 predicted proteins | sample 811181 | NCBI WGS metagenome assembly MDTC01 (sample SAMN05326644, study PRJNA326480) | marine metagenome | isolation source: seawater | place: Pacific Ocean: North | collected 2011
GCAAAAAGAGCAAAATCTAACTCTTCTAGAACTAGTAAAGCGGTAAGAAATATCAATGATGCAAGTGAAAAAACAACACTTGGTGATTTAGATGCTTTAGCTGCATTAAAAGATAAAATGGAAAAAGGTAAATAACCAATTTCAGTTAATTTTTAACAAACCGCTCAAATGAGCGGTTTTTTTTTGCCTTCTTTTAAAATGTATTGCTACTTTTGGGTTCAAATTTTACAAGATGAGCGTATTAGTCAATAAAGATTCTAAAATTATAGTGCAAGGTTTCACTGGTAGTGAAGGAACATTTCACTCTGAGCAAATGATTGCTTATGGTACTAATGTAGTTGGTGGAGTTACTCCTAACAAGGGTGGCCAGGAGCATTTAGGCAAACCAGTATTTAATACGGTTGCCGATGCGGTAAAGGAAACTGGAGCAGATGTATCGATTATTTTTGTGCCACCAGCTTTTGCTGCCGATGCGGTGATGGAAGCTGCTGAAGGAGGCATTAAGGTAGTGATATGTATTACTGAAGGTATTCCAGTAGCAGATATGATTAAGGTAAAAGAATACTTAAGCGACAAAGATTGTAGAATGGTAGGACCTAACTGCCCAGGTGTTATTACTGCTGAAGAGGCAAAGGTGGGTATTATGCCTGGTTTCATCTTTAAAAAGGGGAATGTCGGTATTGTAAGTAAGTCAGGTACTTTAACTTATGAGGCGGTAGATCAAGTGACTAAAGTTGGATTAGGTCAGACTACGGCTATTGGTGTTGGTGGTGATCCAATAATTGGAACTACCATTAAGGACGCTGTAGAACTGCTTATGAAAGATGAAGAAACGCACGGTATTATTATGATAGGGGAGATAGGTGGTAATTTGGAGGCTGAAGCTGGTAAGTGGATTCAAGAAAATGGTACTAAGCCGGTAGTTGCTTTTATTGCTGGTGATACTGCGCCTAAGGGTAGAACAATGGGCCATGCTGGTGCTATTGTTGGTGGTGATAGCGATACGGCTTCTGCTAAAAAAGCGATACTTAGAGATTGCGGAGTACACGTGGTGGACTCACCAGCTGATTTAGGTACTAAAATGGCTGAGTTACTAAGCTAATAAGAGATATTATTTTAAATGCAAAAGCCATCCTTACGGTGGCTTTTTTTGTTGGTAAATATTTTAGGTAAATACTAGTCTTTTAAGCAGCGGACAGATTTATAGTTATATCCACTGGAAGTACTTCTTTCTATTTGACCACTTGAATTGGTTAAAGACCATGTATAACCATCAATTGACCACCATTCGGTGCTATAGTTCAAACCGTAAAAGTAAGGTGTAGTTGTGAAATTATACGTGTAATAAGGAATATAATTATCATTACAATATAAATAAATTTCAGGATTTATTACTTGGTTTGAAAAAGCAGAACTATGGTTAAATCTACCTGACGGTATAGCATTAAAACCACTACTATTAGTTGCCCAGGTATTAGGTGCGGCCCAATAATTAATGCCTTTTAGCATTCCACCTTGGTTAGTTCCTCTTAATCCAGTTGCTTGCTGCTCACTAGCGGTAAGGCCTAAAGTGTTTTCTAAATACATCCACTCGCAGTCGGTAGGTATGTGCCAGCCAGTAGGGCAAAGCTCATTAGGGTCGGTTAACGCATAAAAATTATAAAGTGCGACATATGGATTTGCATATTACTGTCATAATTAGCCCAAGTGTAAGCTTAGGTAAAGACACTAAGCTGTAGGTAAAAAAAATAATTTTTTTTTGTCAAAAAAAAAGCCACCCTATTGGATGGCTCATTAAATCTAATTTCTTAAAAATATTATTCAGCTGGTGTACTTACTGGGCCTGCTGCTGGTTTTACAGGAGTTGCATTTGTTTTTGGTGCTTTTATCTCCCCCTTTATTCTAATAATTTTAGTAGGTGCGTTAGTAGCATTAGACTGTATGGTAACAGACTTGTTAATCATACCAATTCTTTTTGTATCGTACTTTACTTTAATTTCTCCAGTTGCACCAGGTGCAATTTCCTCTCTTGGCCACTGTGGAACAGTGCAACCACAAGAACCTTTAGCCTTTGTAATTTTTAATGGCTGAGTACCAGTGTTAGTAAAAACAAAAACACATTCACCATTAGCATGCTGCTCTAATTGACCGTAGTCATGAGTTTCTTTATTAAAAGAAATTTCAGCGCCTCCAATGGGAGCCATTGTTTTCTCTTCTCCAAGTGTTGATGTGTTATCTACCTGAGCAAATACGCTGTTAAAAGAAAGTAAAGCTATAAAAACTATACTTAGGGTGAATATCGATTTTTTCATATTGCTTGTGTTTTTCGTGTTATAATTTTCAAATATATAAAATGTGTAATTAAAATTAAATTTGTTTCAAAAATCAGACCAAATTTATTTGTCTTTCATTTCCTTATCCTTCTTTGCTTTTTCTTTTTTTTCCTTTTCCTTCTTCTGAAGTTCTTCTAAAGTGTTAAGGTATTCTATTTCAATTCCCTCTAAGTGTTGAAGCATTCTACATAGAGTAATTGCATCTAAACGCTTACCAATAATTTTCTTTTCCTCGTCTAATAAATATACTTGCGGAGTACTAAAAATATCATATGTCTTTCTAAAATTTAAACTCTTTAAATCAGTAACTTTCTTTTCAAACAAATACTTTGTAGGGTTTTCGTTAGCATCTGGAAAGTCAGATAAATTTAACCAGTCTAATTTTTTATCTTTTATAAACTTTCTCCATTTATCATTTTCTAAATTGGTACCAAAGCCAATAAATTCAATATCTACTTTTTGGTCTTTAAGCTCGTGGTATAAGTTAAGCAGTTTTGGGATTTCTTTTTTGCAGTGGCCACAATCAGGATCCCAAAACATAAGTAAATTATATTTGTTTTCTAACTTATAAAAGTCAACCCAATTTTCTTCTGTACTGTCAGCAAGAATAATTCTTGGCGCTTTTTTTCCAACTAATAAAGGTTCTAATTTTTCAGCTTTTTCACATAGCTCAACTAGTTTCGTCGAGTCTAACCAAAATGCTTTTGTATTTTCTGCTGGGCAGTAGTATTCTTTTGCCATACAAACAAAAGCAGCATCCATACCCATAATATTGGATGTTTCATATTTGTAGGTTATGTGATTAACAGTGTATTTAAAAAGTGTTGAGGTTTCATCCATCTGATTTATTAAATATTTTGCATAACGGCAAATAGTATCTGGATGCTGGGGAATCATTCTAAAAAAGTTATCAAGTTTTTTGTGATAGACTGGAGAATGAATGATTCTATTATCGGTTAAATCTATATTTTCCCAGTAATATTTGAGCATAAACCTATATCTTAAGGTATCATTTTCTCTGATATCTTCCGGAAGCGGACGATCAATAGACATGGCAAGAAGTTTGGCAGCAAACAAGTCAGAATCAAAAATATTATTCTTCTGAAATTCTTTGACTTCAAGGTCAATTTTTTTCATTTTATCTTTATTGCCTTTTGAAGAATTAGCCTCATTTTTTTTATTCCCCAAAAATTTTATGTAGTTGTAAAAGAGTTTATTATTTTCTGATTTTTTAACTACCATTTTTCCTGAAAGGTTGTTAATGTTGGTTTCCATCAAAACATCTTCATCAGTTACAACAAATTCAAAATAATTTGAGCCAGGACAAACTACAGCATATACCCCCCCAACAAGACTTTTAGTATCAAATACAAGAGAACCATTTTCTGAAATGGAAGTATCTGCATAATATAGTCTTTCGCCAAAGTACCTAGCTAAAAAAACAGTAGTATCTTTCAAGCCACTAATTTTAAATTCTAGCTTTTGTTGTGCAGATGAAGCTATAGTTATCAGTGCAAAAAATAAGATTATAAGCTTTTTCATTTATCTAATATTAGTTCAAACATAAAAAATGTTAATCCATAATTGTTCCAAAATTAAAAATATGGGCAAATTTTAACATTTTTTTATATATAAATTTGTTTTGAAATTGTTTCTAAGCTCTTTTTAAAGTTTATTCTGTTGGTGATAAAAAAAGTAATTATAATAATTGCCCAAATAAAAACTGTATAGGGACTTAATAAATAAGATAATTTTATATTTAATTTATCTATTACTTGATTTCTAATAGCCAGTTTTATAATTATTGTAATTACTAGACTCAATATGAAAATTAAAGCATATAATTTTAGCATAATTTTTTCCATTGTTTTCGTAATTTGATTAATGTTATAACCAGTTATAAAAAGTTTTTTAATAACATCTTTAGAGCTTTGTATGATGATTTTTGAATAAAATAAAAGAAGTAATAAGCCCTGTGAAATAATGACAATTGCAATTATGAACTGGTAGGAAAATAAGCCAATAATTATTTTTTGAATTAAAGAAATTTGTTGCGAATTATCACCTATATTATAATTTTTTTCTCCTAAAAAGCGGATATAATTTTCTTCGTTTTTATCCTTTGTTTTAACAATTAGTCTTGTTGGCTCTTGTAATATTTTTTCACCATAAATAGAATTAGTAAACAGTAAAAAGCTTTGAGGAACTATAATGCTATTTAAATGATTAGATAAACCAACAACCTTTCCTATAAAATTCTTTTTTTTATTGTTTCCACTTACTTCGATGTTAAATCTTAATTTTTTTAAAAAAGATTCGCTTATTTGTGGTGTATTCATACTCAATGACAACCCATAATTGTAAGCATCTAAATAGTTCTTAGGTAATATCACAGGGACTTCATTCATTGAGGAATCCCAGAAAGAAAACCCTTCACTTTCACCAAGAAATCTATTAGGAACACTTTCAAAAAAAGCAAGCGTGTAAAAACTAGGTATTCCATTGGTCTCTTTGCCTACACTGATGATTACTTGATAATTACAAGACATAAAACAAGCAATATCTTTAATGTTGTCCAGCGCTTTGATTTCTTCAATTTCATTCTTTGAAAAACCTTTTACAGTCTTACTTAAAAAAGATAACTCGCCAATTTTCTTGGAAATTACTTGATAGCTTTTCTCAACCGAGCTTATTTTTTGTTGAATAAAGGGATTAAAATCAATCAATAATTCAACAGTAATTAAAATAATTATTAAACCAATAATTGTACCCAATGAAGAAATCCATTTAGTAGTTAATTTTTGTTGGTTTTTTAAAACTTTTAATAGTATTCTCAAAGGTCAAAAGTTTTAAAAAGATTTAATTTATCGCTTAGATTAAGAGAAGTTAAAATAATACCTGCTTTTTGTTCTTTCGCTTTATTTACAATAATCTCCAAGGCATTAGTTTTATTTTTTTCATCTAGGTGAGAAAATGGTTCGTCAAGTAGTAACCATTTAAATGGTTGTAATAAGCTTCTGATAATTGCAACTCTTTGCTGTTGCCCCATAGATAAAAAGATGCACTTTTTATTTTTTAGATTATCAATACCAAAATCTATTAAATATTTATCTATTATATCAGAAGTTGTAATATTAGTGAGCTCTAGCTTTAGCAATAAATTTTCAAAAACAGTTAGTTCTTTGATTAATTTTAAATCTTGATTCACTAAACCAATATCATCTTTTCGCTTATCAATCCAATAGCTAGGGTCAAAATTAGTACACTTTACTTCGTTGTGCATTTGAAAACCGTGGTAATCTGATTTAAGCCCAGAAAGGTAGTTTATCAATGTACTTTTTCCTCTACCTGAAACCGATCTAATTAAATAAAATTGAGATTGTTTGAAAGTAATTTCCTTATCCCATATGGACGAACTCGAGACATATTCATCAGAAATATTTTTTGGAATAATATTACTTAACGTGATATCCAACAATACTTATTTTATTATAAATGAGGTGGTTTTATTATTATACTTTAATAAATAGATTCCAGAATCAAAATGTAGACTGACTTGATTATCAATTTTTCCTCTCCATAGTTCTTTTCCAATAGTATTGTAGATTATTGCTATTTCCTTATAACCAATATTGTGAATATTAATAATTCCGCTTGAAGGATTGGGATAAACCAATATTTCATTTTCTGGTTTTTCTGTGATTCCTGTTGCATCATTTGTTATAATACTAACATTATCTATTGTAAGAATATATTGATTTGTAGCATAATGTCTAAAAACAATATGAAATGTTGTGTCAAGGGGTATATCGCTTAAACTTAAAGAGAGATTTAATGTTACTTCAGGAACGGCAATAGTATCAAATAACAGCGGGTTAGCCATTAAGCTCTCAACATCAGAAATATTATATGCATAGTAAATTTGAAGCCCGTCAGGGAAGGAGCCGTCTACAGACATTGCTTGAAAGTTCATGTAATTACCACTATCGCTAAAGCTAATTGCTGGGCTAATTAAAAAGTTGTTAGCAGAACTAGAATCATTAAACCAAGAAGTTGCTGCCATTACTAAATCACCAGTGTTCGACGAGTCATAATCAGCTACCTGGTGAAATGCATTTGGTAACTGTAAAACAATATCGTCATTGTAAGGTGTTGCCATATCACCATCAAAAACACTCCATCCATTTAAGTTTCCAGAATCAAAATTTTCACTAATTATTGTAGTTTGACCAAAAAAATCAGCGGATATAATGATCAATAAAAAGTTTAAATAAAATAGAAAGAATTTCATAGTTTAATTTTTCTAAGGCAAATGTAATTATTTCCTTTCAACAATATAATATGGAGAAGATATACTATCTACTAAAGTATTTGTAAGTTGCGGCACTATTTTTGAAAAAACAAAAACATGAAATCAATTTTTATTGCTATAACTTTATTTGCAGTTTCATTTAGTAACGCCCAAAACTTCACACTTGGAGACTTTTATTCGCAAAATGAACTTTTAAATGAAAAAACTGATCAATATTTTAATGAGTTAAATGACACTTCAAGAGTTGGCCAAATGATTGTGCCAGCTACCGGAAGGCTCGGAAAAAATAGAGAGTATGTAGCAGAACTTGCAGCCAAAGGCTGGATTGGAGGTATTTTACTTCTAAATGGTACAGTGGATATTTTTACTCAAGATGTTAAGAATTTTGATAGCATTGTAAAAACAAACGGACATTTACCATTATTATATTCAGCTGATGCTGAACCAACTCTTGTAAATAGAAAAATTGCTAATTCAAGAAATGTCCCAAAAACAAATCAAATTCACCATATTGACAGTGTTAGAAAAGTGACGAAAATCATATCCGAAGATTTAAATTCCATCGGAATAAATCATAACTATGCTCCAGTCATAGATGCTTCTCCAAATAAAGTAGTAAGTAACAGAAGTTTCGGACTTAATATGGATACTGTGATTTCTTTTTCTAATGAATTTATTTCAGTTACTCAAAGTCATAATATTATAGCAACTGCAAAACATTTTCCAGGTCATGGATTTGTAAAAGGGGATACCCACAAAGAATTGATATATATTGATGGAGAAATGAAAGAGGTGAAAAATTATCCACCTTTAATTGAAAATGGTGTTCTTTCAGTTATGGTTGCTCATTTGGCCATAAAAAATAATCAAGAGTTTAATACAGAGGGAATGCCTTCAACATGTTCAAAAAAGATAGTTACAGACTTATTAAAAGATTCTTTAGGTTTCAAAGGCTTAGTTATTACAGATGCTATGAACATGGGAGGGGTGGTAAATGTTAAAAACAGTGGATTAAAGGCAGCTATAGCTGGATGTGATCAGTTGTTAATGCCAGTTGATGAAAAACAAGTGCTATTTAATATACTTAACTATATGAAAGATAACGAAGGTTTTCAGCGACAAATATATGAGTCTGTTAAAAAAATAATAAGGATGAAAATATGCTTAGGACTGCTTAATTAATTATAAGTTTTCTTATCCCATTGATATTCACTAGGGTATATATTTTGGGAAAAACAAATAAATGTCGTTAATGAACAAAACAATATAAAAGAGTAAATAAACCACGCAATACGGTGGTAACCAAAATAGCCCATATCTATTTCAGCTCCATTAAGAATTAACCATGTTGGCGTAATAGCAGCTATTGCTAGAGCAAATAAACCGATTGTAAAAAGTATAGACTCAATACTTCTTAAAGGAAGAGCTGATATTTTATTGTACCATTTTAAGTCTGTTCCCCATTTATGTATAAGCAAAAATTTACCGTTTGAAAGAGGAGCAAATAATAATGGATCTTTATTAATATCTTCAAGATCGAAATTTTGAGAAGGTGCTAATATGTGAAATTGCTTTATAGTAGTATTATTAGCTTTTTCAAGAGCTTTGATCTTAAAAATAGCTTCGTTAGGAATTTTATTTTTAAAATATTTAGTAGGTAAAAACCTAAGTCTATATTTAATAGCAATTGATTTTATGCTTTGGATATCGTAGACGTTTTTGGTGTCATAATCATATAGGTCAGCAACTTGAATAGATTTTGAACCAAATTGTAAATTCTGTTGAATGTTTTCTTCTTGCTTTTGATCTTTTAAGACTTGCTCTTTGAATAAATCTACAACATTTACACTAGACTCAACTTTATTAAGTTCATCGACCAAATTGATATCATTAAACATTTTAATTTCTTTTTGATATAAAAATAATTAAAATTTATAGGATGTATTGTTTGTTTAATCAAAAACAAAAAAAATGAGTTATAATTAGTCATTAAAAATAACTTCTTGGATTTCAATTCTTCTTTCAATAGCTGCCTTGGGGCTATAAATTGACATTTTTGTGTCTTTGGAATTATCGCTAACAATATTACTAGACTTGTTTTCACCAAATGGAGCAGATTTTAAAATCAAGCGATTATTTTCAATGAAAGGTTTTAATGCTCCGCTGTCAACATCATTAAAGTAATTAATTATTGATGAAATTCTTCTCTTAGATAAGTTGGTGTTGTAATCATCTCTAGCTAGTGGGCTTGCAAACCCCTTTATGGTAATTTCAATTGATTTGTATTCTTTTAATAATGGAATTATTTGATTTTTGAACTTTTCAAGTTTATTTAATCCGTCATTAACATAATTGTCAAAAAAGTAGTTTACTTGCTGTGTTTCCAATATTCTTTTTTCTGTTGTATTTCCCTTACAGAAAAGTTTAATATACAATGGTTTTAAAGCAATATACTTTTCTAAAGTTTGAGGATAAGTTTCATTAACAGTAGTTGCTAAACTTTTCGGCATCGGTTCGTCATTATGAAAATATAAGGATAGTGGTAGGGTGAGCCCAGTCTTATGCTTAAAAATTTGACTAGGATTCATGTCTTTGGTCACGTCCTCTTTTTCAGCAATGGAGTTTTTTGATGTTAATTTCCATATATCAGGACAACAATTTGGATATAATTTATATTTACTACCACTTCTGTTTGAAGTTAAATATCCTTTTTTACCATTGTTATTTATCCAAAAGTACATGTCATTAAATGATGAATTAATAGGCTGCTCAGCATTTACAGCTGTCTCAAAAATGGAATCGTTCCAATGGCTAAAGAATATATCATATCCACCATATCCATTATGCCAAGTGGAACTGAAATAAAGTCTGTTTGAAGGTTGATGATAAAATGGCGTAATATCATTTTCTGGGGTATTTACATTTGCACCAGCATTTTTAATATTTGCAATTGAAAAATCATCCAATATTTCAGCATACCAAATATCTAATTTACCATAACCACCAGCTCTGTCACTAGAGAAAAATAGTAGGTTATTACCATTTATTTTGCAAAAGAAAGGTTGCGTTACACTATGGCTAATTGAAGTAAGTTCATTACTTAATTCTTTTGGTTCGCTCCAAGAATTACCCATTTTTTTGGAAAGCATTAGCTTACAATGAGTGACAGAGTCACATCTAGAAAAGATAAAATACTCTTTGTTTCTAAGAAAAATGCCATTTGCATTATGAAATCTATCATCATCGATAATATTACTAAAAAGCTCAACTTCTTTTTTATTATTTTCAAAATATATTTGGGCGTGAGTGCTATCTTTAATAGAGCTGAAATAGAAATTACCATTATATTCAAAACCACCAAAATCGGCATTATCTCCGTTTATAGGCTCATTGAGTGAGTAAATATTCAATCCACCAATCACAATATCAGCATGTCTCATTGCATAAATTGTGGAGTTTATTTCTCTTGAAGATTTTGCGAAATAAAAATTATCCTTATTGTGTATAAAATGTGCTTTTGCTTTTTTAAATTCTAAAATTGCATCTTTATAATTTCCATTTTGTTTTAGCATTTGACCTAGATAATAACTTGCCTCTGGAAATACTTTTCCTGACGGATCTTGTTTCACAACTTCTTTTAATAGCACTAAAGCTTTATAATAGCGGTGAATTTTTATTAGTGTTACTCCGTAGTAAAATTGCAGATTCAATTTTGTAGAGTCAATATTGTAAGCGTTTTCGAAAAATTGGTTTGCGTTCATGAACTGACCCTTTTCAAATTCATTAATTCCAAGATCAACAAGCACGTCAATGTTTTGAGAACTGTAAGTATGAAATGAAATAATCATACTGCTTAAAACTAATATTTTGATTATATATAGTCTGGGCATATTAAAGTAGGTGAGGCCATTTTAATTTTTCTTTTGAAGATGTAGGCCAAAGCAATCTCAAAACCTCCCCTGTATCTAGTTGCTGGAACAAGTTCAGAAAAATTAATATCATATGAAATACCAAAATTCCATGAATCATACGTAATGCCAGCACTCACAAATACAGCATCTTTATTTCTATAAAATAAGCCTATCCAAACTTCTCTTTTGACATTGAAAAGATCTGCCAATATGTAGTGAAATTCTGATCCAAAAAGGTTTTCGGTATGAGGTCCTTGATTTATGTTGAAAAAAGAATTTTCTAGTTGAAAGAAATCATTAAATACAACAACATGTTCAATCTTGGAAACAATTTTTATATCTATAGGTACTGGCGGAGAAGCACCCATAAAGGATTGATTGCTTTGGTTTAAATTAAAAATACTTAAGTTTGATTTTATTAATTGTTTTTCACCTAATTTACGTACATAAAAAATACCAGAGCTCATATTTCCATAATTTATAGATGAAGAATTAAAATTTTCTGTAGATGGTAAACTTGGGTCAAAGTATGCACCATTGTATTGAGCGTCAAATGAAAGATTATTAACATTTATACTTTTAGAGCTAACTCCCCCCTGAAATCCAATTCTTAACTGTTGTAAGGAATCTTTTATCAGGTTTAAAGCAAAGCTTAAATTTATTTGTAAAGTTTTAAATTTTGAGTCACCCGCAATATCCTGGTTAACCAGTAGTCCAAATGGAATTAGTTTGGGATTTGAAAAATCTGTTGAAATAGAATAGGTGTCGAAGGGCGTAGATATACTTTTCCACTGAGATCGATGATTACTATTTATTCTTACATCACCATTGTACCACCCTGTAAGAGCAGGATTTAGATTTAGAGGTGAAAGTTGATTCATTGAGTAGTGAAAATCTTGAGCATATGATTTAATTATTATGTTTATTATGATAAAAAATAAGAGATATTTTAATTTTTTTTTAAATATCATTTTAAAAGCGTTACGTTACCCTTTTTAAAATACGATTGTCCATCAAGACATTTCATATCTAAATAATAAACAAAAACACCAGGCTTACAAGTCGTTTCACTGTCTAAAAAATTTCCTTCCCATCCTGTAGAAGGGTTATTTGTCTTAAAGACTAAATTACCAAGTCGATCAAAAATTTTAAATTCAAAATTTTCTTCAGAAATATATTTACCTCTTACAGTAAGTTTATCATTCTTATTGTCCTTATTTGGTGAAAATGCATTTGGAACAAAAACATGTGGTTCTCCGCAGTTGAGCTCAGTAACAATAATGGTGACAGAATCTGACTTGATGCAATTACCACTTTTAATATTTACTATGTAAGTAGTTGAAATATCGGGACTTGCTATTGGATCTTGGCTGCCAGGATTAGTTAAGCTAGATATAGGTTCCCATTCATAGTTAAACCCATCAGGAACTACAAAAAGCTGGGTGGAGGATCCTGGTGCAATAACACTTAACTCGGAAGTTGCTGATGAAGATAAAATTGGAAGTGAATCGACTTTTAAATAAATGGAATCATATAAACTACATCCGCTAGATGAATCAAAAGCAAATAAATTCACATATTGGTCAGTGTAAGGATTAAAAAACACTGAATCATTAAATGGGTTTGTAACAGCTATCGAATCGGGAGAAAATTGAAAACTGATTAATTCTTGGTTTTGATGTGCTACAGCTTTAAGAAGAATAGTATCTCCAAAGCAAACAGAAGAATCTCCTGAAATTGATATAGATCCTATTGGTACATCAACATAAATACTGTCAATTTTTGAGCAATTATTTTTAGTTACCATAATATAGTACCAAGTACTTTGATCTGGTGAAACTTCTATAACAGAATCATTTAAGCTGCTATTAATAATATCATTAAAGGTATTTGAAGTAGACCAAATAAAATTATCAGAATTTCCTTCTCCATTTGCATTAATTTCAATTATATCGTTGTGATTACAAAGAGTAATGCTTTCTAAAATATTGACAGTAGGATTATTTACGTTTACTGTTTGAAAAGCTGTATCTACACAATTACCATTTGTAATTAGAAGGGAATAATTAGTGGTTTGGGATGGACTAGCAAAAGGATTTGGGGAATTTATATTACTAACTCCAAAATCAGGATACCATATATACGTAAAATTTGAATCTTGAATTGGGGGTATCCCAATTTGAGAACTTTCTCCATTACATATTGTAACATTTGGAAGATAATAGGAGCTGTCACCAATTACCAAAAGAGTTTTCACAATTGTATCACTAAGATTACATGCATTAATATCTGTTACTATAAGTTTAATTTCATAGCTACCTGCATTTTCATAGTTATGATTAGGGTTAGCCAAATTACTCGTTTCTCCATCTCCAAAGTCCCAGATAAAAGTAGTTGAAGATTGTACTACGCTTGTATTGACAAAGTTATGAGTGATTGGAGCACATTCTAAACTGGGCAATTCAAAGTCTGCTAATACGTAAGGAAGTTCAAATTCCATTTTAAAGACTCCCAAATTACAATTACTATTATTAACAGGTGAAAATGCGCTATCTGGAAAAATTGGTAAATCTGAGTTAGTTCCGCAACCAGCACAGATTGCTTGGTATATTTTCCCTTTTTTATCAAATCTAGAAGTACCTCCGTCCACATGTTCAGCAGATTGATTACCACCAAAGTACGACCCGTAAACAAAACCTGATGCATCATCCTCAATTACAATAATGTAAAAATCACTGCTATCAGTATCGCTTTGAAAGGCATCTGCTGAAATTGGCATATCAAACGTATATCCAGCATTATTTTCTAAAAAACCTAGATTATTTACTGTACCTCCCCAACCAGCTAAATAAATTTTATTGCATAAATCCACTAAAAATGCTGTTGGTGAAATATTTATTCCATCGCCAGAACCAAATACAGTTGAATAAATTCTCTCAGAAAGATTACTATTAAGTTTACTCACAAATTGCCCACTTCCAGGAATACTCCATAATGCATTTTCAATAAATGAACTATCTATAATTTCTGTCTGTCCAAAAAGATAAGTGTTATTGAATCTATCTAGTTCTACAAAAAATATCTGATCATACTCTGAAGATCCGTAGTAGGTAGAATTTAATAAATTATTTCCATTATTAGAAATATAAGTTATAAACCCATCAGATCTACCACCTTGATATGTGCCTTGATAAGCATTTTCACTTACCGGAAACATCATGGAATTTGTTCCTCCGGAACAATATAAATCTAGCGAATTATCTAGAGAGATTGAATAAACTGCATCACTATTTTCTCCACCTAAAAAACTGGACCATATTAAATTTTGAAGAGAGTTATCAAACTTAAATATACATCCATCTAAGTTACCTCCGCCAAAACTTGGTTGAAATGAAGAATTTGAAGTAGGAAAATCTGCTGACATTGTACAACTTCCAATGTAAATATTATTGTTGTTATCAATTTCAATTTCGCCCCTTATCTCATCTGCATAATTGTACCTTAAGGAATTTAATGTTGAGTCGCTATTGGTAGAATTTAGACCATCATTATCGCTACCACCAATGTAAGTGGAGCCTAATAATTCATCGCCATTTGCACTTAAATGAGTTACAAAAATATCGGATCCATTTGTGTAATTAACTCCAAGACCTTCGTTCATAAATGTGGGAGATCCACCATTAAAAGTAGAATCATAACAATTTTCAGTGGTTGGAAAATCGTTTGAAGAGGTAGTTCCCATTATAAATAATTCATCAAATCCATTTACTATTAAGCTATGCGGTAGTTCGTCATCAGAACCACCAATGTACGTAGAGTAGTGCATAAATGATCCTAGTGTATCAAACTTAGATATGGCTACATCAACTGTGCCTCCACCAAATGTAGTGTCATAAGCACCAAATGTAGTCGGATATTGCTGACCAAAAACACTACTTCCTGAATATAAGAAGCCTTTTGAATCAAATGTAGCACTGTATCCAAAATTATTAGCGTAAGAGCCGGAGAAGGTTGAAAAAATTAAAGTTGGGTCAATTATTAAATCAAAATTTGCGTTGTATCCATCAGGAAAATCATAGGATAAAACTTTGTTCTCGAGGTGGTAGTTACATTTAACAGGATGTTTAACTCCATTAATTACTTGAAATGCAATTGGTTTATCTTCAATAATATGGTTTACAGAAGTATAAATATGAAGCCTTTCTTTTTTTATAGAAATATCTTTCACTCCGTAATATCTAAATTTTATATCCTCTGGATTTCCTTTAGGTTTAATTATTAAATCATATTTTAGGTTAAAAAATTTGGAGTAAAGTTTAAGATCTATGTTTTGATAAATGTTCTCATAACATATTTGGTGAAACCCCTTTGCGTTAGTGCCCCATTTGCTTCTATCTTTACCAATAAAGTAATTGTAATTACACTTCGACGCTTGACTTCCAGTCGACAATTTATTTTGGTTTGAATTTATAAACTCAACTTTATATGCATGTTTATTTATTTTCTTTTCTGTTTTTATTTTTTTATCTGTGTAGTGACTACTGTAAATTTTTTCAATTTTTTTTTCGTCGAAGAAATCGAAAACTAAACCATCTTTACACGCATATAAACTCCCATTTCTTAGTTCTGCTTTATAGATTATATTTTCATTCCATTGATTCTTGTTTTCAATAAAAATATGACCTGCTTGCTGCGCAAAGTTTGATATAGTAATTAGGCTAATAATAAGTATGGTGAGTGACCTCATATTCAAAAATAATAAAATCAAAAAAGGATTTACTATTTAATTTTATTGTCTATTAAGAAGGTTCTTTTGATATTTAGTTTGAACAACGTCAATTAGAATAAGAATTGTTAAAATAAAGTAAAAAGTTAATTTATTCATTGGACTAATTGGTTCTCCCAAAATAACCATTTTCGCTTGATGACCACCATCAGAAATTAACATTATACCTACAAGAAATAATATAAAAAGCCCCAGTACTTCATACATTCTATTCTTTTGTAAAAATTCAGCAACTTTATTGGCTGCAATTATCATTAAAATTCCACCTATTATTATAGCAATTGCAATTATGTAATTGTTTTCTGTTAATGCCATTGCACTTAATATAGAATCGAATGAAAAAACTAAATTCATTATAACAATCATAAAAACGGATTTTAATACTGAGTTTTTTTCCTGCTCTTCAACGTTATTTTTAAAGACAAGCATATGCCAAATTTCTTTTACAGAAGTATACAGAATAAATATTCCACCAACAAGAATAATTAAACTTTCTAAGTTCATAGACATTGAGATATATTCATTGTTTAGTTCAATAAAAGGATGCTCAAAAGAGTTTATAAGTTTAATTAAAAATAACAGAAGAAGTAATCTAAAAAAAATGGCAATTCCAATACCTAATTGGCGAACCTTTTTTTGTTTAGTTTCAGGTGCTTTCTTAGATTCAAGTGCAATGTAAAGAAGATTGTCGAATCCTAGTACCATTTGAAGTAATATTAGCATAAATAGCGTTCCTATAACAGAAAAAAGTTCCATTAACAATAAGATTTTATTCAAAGGAAATAAATCTGAAATAATAAATAAACCTTTTTATTAAAATTTTATCCCAGTTGAATTATTTATCAGAATTATTTTAAATAACTAAAAGTAAAATGGCTTGAAACGCAGCTCATTATTTAGAATAAATGTTGGTGCAGGAATTTTTAAGATGGAAAAAGGTTTTATAATAAAATCTAATAACTTATTTTTTCCTTTTAGGGATTCTAGATTAAGATCTAAACTGAATAAAATTGAAGATCTTCTGTCAAGATTTTCACATTCTATACAATTACAATCTATTACACTGTTGTTTCTAGCTCCTGTAAATCCTTCTATTGAATATCCAATTGCAAAGTTTATGTATCTAAAAATATTAATCCTTTGTTTAAATATTTCATGAATATTAACTGTTGCCCAATAAGTTTGACCGTTGTAGTCTTTGAAGACTTGTTCTAATGCGTTTTTGCCGAGTAAATTTGGCCTACAGTGTGCAATTGAGCTTTGATGGGATGAAAATTTTATATTTATGATTTGCTTTTGGATTGTCTTTTGTTGTAAGGCAAATATAAATGTCCCAATTCCATTAGATATTAAATCGTAATTAGAAAATCCCCATTTTTGATAAAACGCATCAAATGCTTCTATTCCTAGCATATAAGCAAAGCTGTAAATGGAACTTTTTAAAAGAGGTTTATTTATATTTTGTGAAGATAGTAGATTGTAAGTGAATCTATTTAAATGATAGGCTGTACATATATGACCAATTTTATCCATGTAATTCCATTCATGAAGGTCATTAAAAAAATGAAATGATGTAGCTGGATATTCTTTGTACCATAATTGATAAAGCCCAACGTAAGATACAGCTGAACTGGAAATTAATGAAGTGTTTATCAAAGTTCGACGTGTTTTTAAGGAATCAGTGATTTTTGCGTAATTGGTAATAGGCAGTATAAGAAATATTAAAATTAAAATTATAAAATATTTGTTCTTATATTTTAATTGAAAATTCAATTTATTCTTTGTTCCACATTAGCCTAGCAATTAAACTATGTTGAATTCCACTTTGATTGAAATCACTAGTAATTTTTATATCAGAGTATTGAATGTGGTAGGCTACAGAAAAGTTAATACTTTCATTTAAAGCAACTGTCCCTACTAAGCCAGTTCCAAATCCAAAACTTGAACCTATTTGATTGTTAATATTTTGGTTGTTATTTGAATTTAGAGTTGGATTCGGAATAGTATATTTTTGGTTTTCAACAATTAGGTAATTAGTTTTAAATTTAGTTTGATTAATTTGAAAAAAAAGTGGAAATCCTAAGTGGTATTCACTTTCAGAAATAATATTTGATACCATTCCTAAGTTTATAAAGTTTCTCCTTTCCTCTCCTACAATACTAGCTAAAATATTTTCAGGGTCAATTAATGTTGAGTTAGTTGTATTTTCGATAAAAAAAAACTCTCCAACAGCTTTTATATCAGCAAAATTGTAATCTATGTAGTACTTTATTTTTTCCTTTTGAATTCCTGCATGGAGTCCTACCTCAATACCTGGTCGATATTTCATTGGAGCAGGTACATTTGCCATTTTCCAATTAGTATTTAGCCTTTGGTCTAGCAAATCAATCAGCGCACTGTTGGATAAGTTGCTACTTGAATTGAGAATTGTACTTATATTATATGTAGAATTAAAAAATCCGTTATATAAATCGGCAGTTTTATTATTTCCAATATGGGTACCGATATTAAATCCATAGACAATTTGGCTTTCAGAATCAAAAAATTGTGCACTAACTGTAATGGGAACAAATAATAAAATAAATAAATAGCGCATTTTTAGTAATTTAAAAGCTCTTGAATTTTCTTATCTAAATCTTCGATTGGTAAAAATTGGTTTTCTAATTCGCTTGCAAAAGGAA
>MDTC01159456.1_pt1 | contig 18020 bp, 18 predicted proteins | sample 811181 | NCBI WGS metagenome assembly MDTC01 (sample SAMN05326644, study PRJNA326480) | marine metagenome | isolation source: seawater | place: Pacific Ocean: North | collected 2011
AAATTTAAACGGTAAACACGAGATCTTTGTTTGTAAAAAAATATTTGAAAGGGCTCAGATCAAACTAAAAATTTCTAAGCAGTTATCTACTAAAAGGTAGTGAACAACCGAAATATTTATATACTAGTTTCTCCACATGATAGTATACGAGGTGACAAATGTGATATTTACAAAAGAATATTTACCCAAATTAGACAACTACTATAAGCCGAGTTATATTGTTGAGAATAACTATAACCAATCCAAGGATCAAAATTCTATCGAGAATAATCATGTGGGATTTTCATATTTCCCAAGTCTGGATTATTCTATCACTAAATCTGAAAATAAATCAACAAGTGGTTCAGATATTGCCGATGTCATTACTAATGATAAATCGAAATTTTTGTATGCAACTGCTGAACATCTAAAATCACAAATTGAACAACGTTCTAAAATTCGTGATGATCATATAGCAGATCTTGATTCAAAAATCATGGAATGCGACACTGCACTTATGAACATGGAATCTTGGCCAATATTTAGTAATCCTATGGTAGAGAAAAGGCGAGCTGATTTTCAAAATACAATCCAGCGACTAGAATTGGAAAAAAGACAAGAAGTTACAAAGTGTTGGAAGGATAATAGTCCGCTCTACAAAGAACTTCTTGAGACTCTGGGAGAACATAAGAATGTTCAACGAAGATCAAAAATGCTATCCGGGGGCTTTTAGAGTTGTTAGCTGAAGAGATTTGTGTGAAGTTAAGACCAATACTAGGTGAGAAGGTAGATCGTCTCTGGAGGGCTTATTTGGTAGAAGATGCTGATGGCAAAAGAGAGATCGAACAGATTCTAAATATGATGTACGTAGATAATATTAGTACTGATTTTGATAATAAGAATAATGATATTCTTGCTCCTCCTCCAGCTGAATATGTTCGTGGAGAATACCCTATTGGCGAAATTACTTATGCCGGGAAAAAATTGTATCCTTTTTGTTTGAGAGAACATGATTGGATTAAACATGTTTTAATTGTAGGTGCTTCGGGTTCGGGTAAAACAAATTTATGTTTTCAAGTTTTAAAGAATTTCATTTACAAAAAAAAGCCTTTCTTAGTTTTGGATTGGAAAAGAAATTATCGTGATATAATTCAAGAAAGCTACGGGAAGGATGTTCGTGTTTACACAGTTGGAAGGGATGTTGCTCCTTTCCGATTTAACCCTTTGATTCCACCTCCGGGGACTGCTCCTAAGACTTGGTTGAAGAAACTTATTGAAATTATTGCCCATGCAACATTTGTAGGCGAGGGAGTGATGTACTTGTTACAGAAAGCTTTGGATAAAACCTATCTGGACTTTGGTTTGTATAGTTCTGAACCCGTTGTTAAATATCCAACGCTTAAGGACTTATTGAATACAATAGAAAGTACTGATGCAAAAGGTAGAGAAGCAGGTTGGATGAGTAGTACTTTAAGAGCTCTTGGAGCTCTTACATTTGGTGAAACAGGAAAAACTTTTAATGTTAGACAGCAATCTGATATGGTCGATTTGTTAGATCAACAAGTTATTCTTGAAATGGATTCACTCACTAATACAGATAAAATATTTTTGGTTGAGAGTATTTTGTTGTGGATTCATCATTACAGATTATCTTCCCCTAGTCAAAAGAGAGAAGAATTTGATCACGCAATTGTCTTGGAAGAAGCACATCACGTTATCGGAAAAGACAAGAGCGACCTTGTAGGTGGCGAGTCTATTACAGATGTAATAATTAGAGAAATCAGGGAACTCGGTGAATCAGTTATTATCATTGATCAGTGTCCCAGTCTTTTGTCTCTACCCGCAAGAGGAAATACTTGGTGTACAATTGTGTTAAACCTTAAAGATGCCAAAGATGTTAATTCCGCAGCAAGTTCTTTGTTATTAGAGGCTTCCGAAAAGAAGATTTTAGGTAGGCTTGACATCGGTGAGGCTGTTGCAAAAATTCAGGGGAGATGGCATAAACCTTTTGTGATCAATGTCCCACACATACCAATTAAAAAGGGATCAGTTATTGATAAAATGATCGGTGAGATGATGAGACCTTATTCCACTTGTTCCACATCTGAAAATGTTACTATCGTTGAGGAGAGAGAGATTCCGGGAAATGAATACCTACGGATGTTTTTTCCAACTGAAAACTGACCAAAAATCCGGTTGAAAATTGACCACCTAAAAAAGTAAAATAATAACTTAATCCTGAGTAAAACAAACTCGGGAGAGAAAGGTGATCAGTATGGAAGACTGGGTAACAATCAAAAACCTTAGAGCAAAAAATCCAAATATGAGTTTACGTCAGATAAGTAAACTACTGGGTGTAAGTCATAACACGGTAAAACAAGCATTAGTTAGAGATTCTCCGCCGGAGTATAAAAGAGAGGGAAAAGTAAGTGATAAAATAGTTCCTTTTGAAAAAGATATCTATAAGATGGTAGATGATGGTAAGTTTATAGGCTCTAGAATATACAACGAGATAAAATCAAAGGGATATACCGGAAGTAAGACCACATTTTATTATCATTACCAAAAGATCAAAAAGATCAACATAAAATCATTTACTCCGTATGAGACATCACCGGGAGAACAAGGACAATTTGACTGGAGTCCATATACGGTAAATATCGGTGGAATAATAACTAAGATATATCTTTATTCATATGTTCATGGATTCAGCAGATATCAGGTATTAGAAGTATCTTTATCAGAAAATCAGACAGCAGTATTTGAAGCCTTAGAAAATAGTATGATTGAATCGGGAGGAGTATGCTCAAGAATACAAACGGATAATGCAAAAGTATTTGTAAAGAACGCCTCGAAGAATAATTTTCAGTGGAATAAGCATTATCTTAATTTTTGCGGACATTATGGATTTACTCCGTCAAGATCATTCCCGAGACATCCGTGGTCAAAAGGGAAAGTAGAAAAGCCATTTTATTATGTAGAGAATCATTTTATAAAAGGAGGAGAATTTGAGTCGTTTGAGGATTTACATAAAAAGCTAAAGAAGTTTCAACAAGAGTATAATCAGAGAACACATTCGGTAGTAAAAACAGAACCTTACAAATTATTTGAAAAAGAGAAATCGTCATTATTACCCCTTCCCCAATACAGATATGTAGGAATCAAAGAAGAAATTAGAAAATCATCTTATGATTGTCTGATCTCGTATAATGGTTCTAAATACTCCGTTCCATGGCAGTATGCGGGAAAACATCTTTGGGTAAAAGTATCAAAGGGATATTATTTAGAAGTATACTCGCAGGCAAATAAATTAGCTGCACGTCACAAAATATCCTTAAAGAAAGGATCTGTTATTATTGAGCAGTCACATTACAGAGGGAATAATCAAAGAGGGGGTAATTTTAACAGACTTAAAGAAATCTTCTTAGAATCATTCCCCGATAATGAACTCTTCATAGAAAAGCTTAGAGCACAGAAAAGAATCAATGCAAATTATCAATTATCACAGATAATAGAACTAGCTAAGTTATACAGAAAGGAAGATTTTATAGAAGCAATAAATAAATCTCTACTCTATAATGTATTTAACTTCTCTTTTATGGCCGGATATTTGGAGAAGAGCTTCAAACACACTTTTGAACTTCAGAAAATAGAAATAAGTAAAGAATACCAGAAGATAAATATCAGAAGAAACTTAAGTTATTACAGAGTGGAGAATAATATCAATGAATAGAATAGAAGAATACTTAAAAATCTTATCACTTCATAAAATAAGTGAAATCTATAAAACAGAATCAGAAAAAGCGGCAAAGAAAAAGTATGGTTATCAAGATTATTTAGAGAAATTATTAGAGGAAGAAGTATTAAGTAAAACCGAGAGATCGATAAATAGAAAGATGTCAATAGCAGCTTTTCCACAGATAAAGAGATTAGAGGAGTTTGATTTTTCTTTTCAGTCACAGATAAATGAAAAACTAATACGTGAGTTATCAAATCTTAACTTTTTAGACGAAGCAAAGAATGTGCTTCTTCTAGGGCCTCCGGGAGTAGGAAAAACACATCTTGCCATTGCTCTTGGTATTAAAGCAGTTGAGAGTAGAAAAAGAGTGTTGTTTTATTCGGCAGAGAAATTAACTGAAGAATTAGCAGCTTATGAAGTATCGGGTAATATTAATCAAAAGTTAGAATCTCTTGCTAGATTAGATTTACTGATTATAGATGAACTTGGATATTTATCATTATCAAAACAGACGGCAAAACTATTTTTTCAATTAATATCTAAGAGATATGAAAAAGGATCAATAATAATTACATCGAATAAGCCATTTGAACAGTGGGGAGAGATATTTAATGATGATATAGTAGCTTCTGCAATATTAGACAGACTGCTTCATCATGCATATCCATTTTTTATAAACGGGAAGAGTTACAGATTAAAAAATGTTGTAAAACAAGAATAATTAACTTAAAATAAGACAGCTAAATCTGGTCAGTTTTCATCCGGAAAACTGGTCAGTTTTGGACTGGAATTAACAACGGAATAAAGAGATTGGAATAACCTCAGAAGAACAAATCTTACTACAAGATATTTATTCTAATAAATTATCTGGAGTTGTTGAAAGATATAAACGTTTACAATGGAGTAGAAGAAAAGGTAATGAATTGAAAATTTCATTACTAAAAAAGCAACTCATTGACACTGAGGAAATCCCAACAAAAAGCGGTAGAGTTATAGTCCTTAAATTAACTCGGATTGGTAAAAGACTGTTAAATAATCCAATAGAGAAAAAGTCTATTGACATTAAAGAAGGTGGAGTAACTCATGAATATTGGAAAAATAAATATGCACAAATATTAAAAAATAAGGGTTTTGATATAACTTTTGAAAAATCAATCGGTGAAGGAAAATCCGTTGATGTTGTAGCAACTAAAAATAAAATTCGAATTGCAGTTGAAGTTGAAACGGGTAGGTCAGATATTTTATCAAATATCAATAAATGTCTACAAGCTGAATTTGACAGAATCATTGTTGTTGCTATCAATGAGAAGATTGAGTCAAAAGTAAAATCATTATTAGAGGCTAATGATTTACATCAAAACCCTAAAATAATTTTAAGCTGTGCTAGAAGAGTAATATAACTCTCCTAGTCACTTAGCTGTGGCTACTCCCCCCTCTTTCTCAACACTAGAATTAGTAACTACAAATTCATAAGCTTTCTGCAGCACCAAAATAACTTTGGGTAATTCATAAAAGACAGAAAAACTGTTTGTTGATTTCCAGCTGCCATCATCCCCTTTGTAAGTTTTACTTACCACTACATTATACATCTTTGTCTCAACACCTTTAATCATGGTTATGTTTTCAAAAACGGAAGCATTTATCGCTCCCGCCTTGAATCTTCTTATCGGTTTATTTCCATTCATTTTTGCACCTCACAAAAAGTAAGTTGAGAATCTTTCTGATTCTCTCTTTTCTTTGCCATCTCCAATTTCCACTTTCGATGTTCAAGTATTAACAGTTTAAGACTTGGAAGTTCGCTATCTGGAATTATAGCTAGCAATCTTTCCTCTTCTTCTTCAACAATTCTTCTTACTTCCTTAACTTCATCTCTATAAGATTTATCAAGTAAGTGTTCTTTTAATATTTTACTATCCTCCTTGCTCCATTCTTCAATTATTCCATACCAAGAAAGAACTACATCAACTCCATAATCCAGTACATCAAAATACTCGTGACATACATCTTTGTTTTCAAGCTCTCGAATTGCTCTTACAACTTTGTACTTATCTGATTTCATCTTCTTACCTCCTTGCCCCGCCGACATACTCTGACGGGGTCTTCACTCTTTAAGACCCCGTAGAGAATCAAGTAAACAATAATTAGATTAGAATTCAACCTTTGGGTTAGCCGACCTTGAAAAGGGGAAAGTTTATATAGTCGGATTACGATGAGTAAGTCATGAAATGACGTATCCGATTTATAAACTTTTAGGCGTAAAGACCAATAAAAGAATTTGGTGGAAAGATATATTTAACCAATTGCACTGAGAGTCTCAGGGATCATGATAGCAAGAATCATCTTTTAAGACAAACAGTGAAATTTGTTACGTTTTCATTTATAAAAAGATTGTGGTAGTGTAAAAAGATTTGTGTAAATGGTTAATTACCCAGTAACGAAGCGTAGCGGAGTTACTGGGTAATTGCGTAAAATAATTAACATATTTGCAAAACTATTTACATGGAGTTTTTTTATGAAATTAACACCGGAAATAATTAAACAACTCGAAGAAGATCTGGCTCAAGCAAAAACCTATAACGACCTAATGGGGAAAAACGGAGCAATTAAAAAACTAATCAAGTCTTCACTTGAAAATATTCTCGAGTCAGAATTGTCCGAACATTTAGGTTATGAAAAACATTCTCCCGAAGGTAATAACAGTGGTAACTCTCGTAATGGAAAAACTCACAAATCTGTTAAAACTGACGAAGGAATGATTGATCTTGAAATCCCTCGAGATCGTAATTCCAGCTTTGATCCGGTTATAGTAAAAAAGTATGAAAAAACACTTGGCCCGATTGAAGATAAAATAATATCTATGTATGCCAAAGGAATGACCACAAGAGACATACAATCGCATGTTGAAGAAATGTATGGATTAGAAGTAACTGCTGCTACGGTATCAAGAATAACAGATTCAATAGTTGTTCATGCTAAAGAATGGCAGTCAAGACCGCTGTCTGAGATTTATCCTATTGTATTCTTTGATGCTATTCATTATAAAGTTCGACAAGAAGGTAAAGTTGTCTCTAAGGCTGCTTATACGTGCTTAGCCATTGATATTGAGGGACAGAAGGATATGCTCGGTATTTGGATTGGTGAGTCTGAGGGAGCAAATTACTGGCTAGGTATTATGACAGAGTTAAAGAATCGTGGAGTTCAAGATATACTGATTGCGGCTGTTGACGGATTAAAAGGTTTTCCGGAAGCCATTGAATCTGTCTTTCCCGGATGTGAAGTTCAGCAATGTGTTATTCATCAGATCAGAAATACCATCCGTTACATTGCTTCCAAAAATCAGAAAGAATTTATGAAAGATTTGAAGCCGGTTTATCAAGCACCTACTGAAGAAGCCGGACTTTTAGCACTTGATAAATTAGAAGAAAAATGGGGTGATAAATATCCTTTCCCGATTAAATCATGGAGAAATAATTGGAATAATCTTGCCGTGTTTTTTAACTATCCACCAGAAATTAGGAAAATGATTTATACGACAAATGCAGTTGAAAATCTTCACAGACAATTTAGAAAGGTTACTAAAAATCGTTCTATTTTCCCAAGTGATGATGCTTTAACTAAAATGATCTTTCTTGCTTATAGAGATATATCTAAAAAATGGAAAATGACTCTACCAAACTGGGGGCTGATTATCTCTCAACTTTCTATTAGATTTGAGATAAGAATTATGAAATTTTTGTAACTACTAATTTCCATTTACACAAAATATTTTACAGTCTCGCGTAATTAAAGTTTACCTTCCTTATAAAGAATTTGAGTCCTAATTCTTTGTACTTGTCTTTCAATAATTAAATCTGCAATAAGAGAAGGAATATTTTCCTTCTCTTTTGCATATAATACTTCATGAAGTTTTTTTTCATTAATATCCATTCTGTAGAGACTATTAATAAGCTTATCAAAATTTTTCTCTGCTAACTCAGCAATTCTTTCTGCTAGCAGTTTTCTTATTTCACCAAAATTACTTACTGTAGGAAGAGTATTCCCTTCCGGATAATAATCTTTATTTAGTTTCTCAAGCAGAGGTTTTATTAAATTTTCTTCAATCACTTTATTTGTCGATAATTGGTGGAAGAATTTAATAACATCTGCATTCAATTACCAGATTTTTACCAGTTCATTCGGACTTCTATACATTCTGTCCCCTTCCTTCACATTAAACGCTTTTAAGAATTGAGGCATATTTTTAAATGGTCCGTTAACTCTTTGTTTTCCTGGTGAATGTACATCTGTTTTTAATCTTAATTTAAGATTTTCATCACGAATGTTATTTCTCCAGACTTGCGCCCATGAAAGGAAAAATCTTTGCTGAGGAGTAAATCCATCAATCTCTTTCCCTTCTTTATACTGATTAGTTTTGGAAAATGCCGCATAAGAAATTGTTAATCCACCAAGATCAGCAATATTCTCTCCGAGAGTTAATTTTCCGTCAACTTTTAATGTATCTAAAGCAACTAAATTATTATACTGATCAACTAATACTTTTGCTTTTTCATCAAATCTTTTGGCATCTTCCTCAGTCCACCAATCTCTTATATTTCCGTCCGCATCATACTGTCTTCCTTCATCATCAAAACCATGAGTAATTTCATGACCAATAACAGCTCCCATTGCACCGTAATTAATTGCATCATCAGCATCTTTACCAAAGAAAGGAGGCTGTAGAATTCCGGCTGGAAATACTATTTCATTTCTTGTAGGTGAATAGTAAGCATTAACAGTTTGAGGAGTCATTCCCCATTCTGTTTTATCAACAGGCTTACCGATTTTCTTTACGTTATCCTTAAATAAGAAATTCCAAGAATTCCAAACGTTATCAAAGAATGATTCATTTGAAATTTGAAGTCCGCTGTAATCAGTCCATTTATCCGGATAACCGATTTTCACTCCAAATGAATTTAGTTTTACTAAAGCCTGTTCTTTTGTTTCCTTACTCATCCAGTCATTATTTTTAATGCTTTCTCCCATTGAAGAAATAAGATTATCAACAACTTCGTTTGCTCTTGTTTTTGCTTCCGGCGGAAAGTTATCTTTAACATATAATTGTCCAACTAACTCACCTATTGATCCATCCAATACATTTGAGACTCTTTTCCATCTATCTTGAAGTTTTTTAGATCCATTGAGGAACTTGCCGTAAAATTCAAAATCTTGATTTACAAAATTAGAGCTCAAGTAATCGGCAGTGCTTCTTAACAAAGTCCATTTTAGATATGCTTTCCAATCAGAAATTTGTGCACTTTCCATTAAACTGCTTATTTCAGAGAGGAATTCAGGCTGCGCTACAATTGTTTCTTTTAAATTATCTACTCCAATTTCATTAAAGAACAAATTCCATTCAAAATTTGGAGAGAGTTTAATTAATTGTTCTTTAGAAAGTTTATTGTAAGTTCTGTTTGGATCTCTGTTTTCAAGAAGTGTATTAGCTGATTTTGCAAGAGCTGTTTCTATCTCCATAATTTTTTCAGAAGCTGCTTTTGCATCAGAATTTGAGTAACTAATCAGTTCAAACATCTTAGCGATATGCTCAACATATTTTTCTCTTATTTCTTTAGATCGATTATCATCTTTGTAATAATATTCAACATCCGGAAGTCCCATTCCGGCTTGCCAAAAACTTGCGATCATCATTTCACTATTTTTTGCATCAACACCGGCATAAAATGCAAACAAAGGAGAAACTTCATGAGAATGGAGATAAGCAGTAACTTTTACTAAATCCTCTTTAGAGTTAATTTTATCAATTTTTTCAAGAATCGGCTGAATAGGAGTATAACCTAATTCTTCAATCTTTGCAGTATCCATGCCTGTTGAATAAAAGTCTCCAACTTTTTGCTCGATACTTCCTTTTACAGAATTTGATTTTGCAGAAGATTCTAAAATAGTTTTTACTTGCTTTAAGTTATTTTCATAAAGAAGTTCAAACGAACCCCAGCGGCTGTATGCATCAGGAATTGGATTATCTAATAACCAACCGCCGATTGCATACTGATAAAAATCATCTTGTGGTTTTACACTTTCATCCAAATTAGTTAATTCAAAAGCGATAGGTTTTTCTTCCTCTTTTGTTTGACATGCGAAAAATAATAATAATGAAATACCGAAAAGTAATCCCGGTAGAATAAATTTTTTCATAATACACCTTATATTTTTACAAAAAGAAAGTTAGACGAAATTTTAACTACAAAGTTACCCTTCATAACTAACTCATTTGTGGTAAAAAAAAGTGCACATAAAAGGATTATAAGTATTATTTTAATAAATACACAAATGAGAATATTATGTTTATCAGAAATGAAAGTTCGGATTATAGTGAAAAAAATATTATAACCAATTCTAAAGCGATAAATCTTCAAAATTATATTAGAAAAAATATTCCTTTAACTAATTTTATGGAATTTAGTATAACTGAACTTGAAGAAAATTTTATAAAGTTAACTGTACCAATCAAACCAAATGGAAATCATTACAATACTGCTTTTGGGGGATCAATTTCTACATTGGGAATTGTTTGCTGCTGGGCATTGCTTCAACAAAAAATGAATGATGATGAGCAGCCCGGTATTATAGTTATCCAAGAAAGCAATACTCAATATAAAAAACCGGCAAGGACTGACTTTTCGGCAGAATGTTTAATTGAGAATCCAAATGATTGGCAGAATTTTAAGGATGAACTTAATAGTAATGGAAAATCAAAAATTGAGTTAATCTCAAAATTATATTCAGAAGGAAATCTTATTGCAGTTCATAAAGGAAGTTATTTTGGATTGCTGAAGGCAAGATAAAGATTGGGGACATATTAAAATGTCCCCAAGAAAAATATTTAAGGTACATAATACATTGGCGCATCCGGACCAAGTGGAAGATTAAAAATCATCCAAATAATTATCATCGGAATTCTCACCAAAGCAAACACTAAAGCAAATGGAAGCATTGCAGAAATTATCGTTCCAATCCCAACATTTTTCACATATTTCTGAGCAAAGACTATTACAAGAGGGAAATATGGAAGAAGCGGAGTTAAAATGTTTGTGTATGAATCACCAATTCTATAAGCCGCTTGAGTCATTTCAGGTGAATAACCCATAAGCATTAACATAGGTACAAAAATTGGAGCCATAATTGCCCATTTTGCTGAAGCACTTCCAATTATGATATTTATAAATGATGAAACCAAAATAAAAGCAACAATTAAAGGAATGCCGGTAAATCCAACAGACTTTAAAGTATCTGCGCCGGAAATTGCCACAATTAGTCCAAGATTAGACCAATTGAAAAAGGCAACAAATTGAGCAGCCGCAAATGATAATACAATGTAACCGCCCATGCTTGCCATTGATTCAGAAGTCATTTGAGCAACTTCTTTATCACTTTTTACTGTTTTTGTGACTAGACCGTAAGCTAAACCCGGTAAGAAAAAGATAAACAACATTAAAGGAACTATGCTGACAAAGAAAGGATTAAGACTTCCATCTTCTCCTCTAAGAACTGAGTTTTCAGGAATGAACATAAATCCAATAACAACAGCACAAACTAAGATAACAATTCCAGCCCATCTTAAACCTTTTTTCTCAATAGGGGTTAGTTCATTCGTAGTAGCTTCAATTTCCCCTTCAGGTTTGAATTTACCCAATCTTGGTTCGAGGATTTTTTCAGTTACATAAGTTCCGGCAATACCAACAATAGGAACTGAAGCAGCCATTATATACCAATTTGCTGTTGCATCAACAACATATTTAGGATCTATTATTTGTGCAGCCGGAGTAGTAAATGCTGCCAGCAAAGGATCAAGACTTGTTAAAAATAGATTGGCTCCAAATCCGCCTGAAACCCCGGCAAAAGCTGCAGCCAGTCCGGCTAAAGGATGTCTTTTCATTCCATGAAAAATTGCTGCTCCAAGAGGAATTAAAACAACATAACCGGCATCAGCGGCAAGTGATGAAAGCATACCGGCAGTAACAATAGAAAAAGTGATAAGCTTTGAAGGAACACTTGAAACGAAAGCTTTTAATGCAGCTGCAATTAATCCGGATCTTTCTGCAACACCAATACCAAGCATTACAACTAAAACTAATCCTAAAGGAGGGAAATCAGTGAAAGTCTTTACCATAGATGTAAAAATTCTTTGGATTCCAGCACCATCAAGGAGGTTTACAGCTTCAATTCTTTTTCCGGTACCCGGATGAACCGCACCCAGATTGAACATTGAAGCTATCCAAGAACTTAAAAGAACAATAGCAATTAATATCAAAAATAGAGTAACCGGTTGCGGAAGTTTATTCCCGGCACGTTCAACTTTATCGAGCATTTTCTGCACGAAGCCGCTTTCAGTTTTTTCTGCCATGCAAATTCCTTCTATTTTGTTTTTTAGAAATTTGCCAAAGATAAATGTTTTACCGATTAAATAAAACTTTTGAAATAATTACTCTTTTTATTTCCTTAGTATTATTAATTATGAAGTGTTGGAAGAATGAAAAATAATAAGTTATATATTGTTTCTACTCCTATCGGTAATTACGAAGATATAACCTTGCGAGCATTAAGAATTCTTAAATCCGTTGATTTTATTGTTTGTGAAGAAATAAAACCGGCAAGAAGATTATTGTCCGAATATAATATTCAGAAAGAATTGATTCCTTTAAATGAGCATAATGAAAGAGAAACAGCTCAGGAAGTTATTGATAAAATAAGAGAAGGGAATTCTATTGCATTAATTTCGGATTGCGGAACACCACTATTTTCCGATCCCGGCCATTATTTATTGGAATTAGCTTTACAGTATAAAATTGAAGTCGCTCCAATTCCAGGTGTTAGTTCTTTAATGCCTGCTCTTAGTATGTCATCAATGCGGTTAGAAAAGTTTTACTATTTCGGCTGGCTTTCACCTAAAAAGGAAATTAGAAGACAGGAATTGAATCGATTAAAAAAAATAAAAGAACCAATTGTAATTTTAGATACTCCGTATCGACTTTTAAAATTATTGGAAGATGTAAAAAATCATTTCGGAATTCATCAAGAAATTTTTCTTGCATACAAAATTTCAATGGAGGATGAAAAGTACTTGAGAGGATCTGTTGAAAAAATAATTTCAATAGTTAATAAAAATTCCTTAAAAGGAGAGTTTGTGCTTATTATAAATAACAGAGGTAAATAATACCTTAATATTCTCTTTATTATAATAATTCTTATCATTATTTTACTATTTATTAAATGAACTATTTTTATTGGTCTTAAGTTAGACCATTAAACATTTGGAGGAAAAATGTTAGCTGTACAAGATGTAGATTTAACACCTAATCCACAGGCGCTTAAATTTATACTTAGTGAGAAATTATTACAGCGTGAAACTAGAAATTTTGCGAATAAAGATGAAGCTGTTAATGATCCGTTAGCAAAAGGAATTTTCGAAATAAATGGTGTTGTTTCTGTTTTTTACATGGATAGATTTGTAACTATTGAAAAAGATCCAAAAGCAAGCTGGGGAGAAATTCAAAAACCATTTGTTCAGTTTATAGGTGGATTTGATAAAAATTTGATTCCGGCAGAAGCCGAACCAAAACAATTAAGTTCGGAAGAAGAAACAGAATTACTAAAAACTATTAATGCAATTTTGGATCAAAGAGTAAGACCGGCTTTAGCGGGAGACGGTGGAGGATTGGAAGTAATTGGTTTGGAAGGATCAACATTAAAAATCCGTTATCAAGGTGCTTGTGGAAGCTGCCCAAGTTCTATTAGAGGAACCTTAGTGGCAATTGAAAATTTATTAAGACGTGAAGTTAATCCGCAGATAGAAGTAGTATCTGCTTAATATTATAATTCCCGCAACTTCAAAATTGCGGGAATTATTTTATTCGTTTAAGCTGCCTCAAATTCTTCTGCTTTCTTTTCAAGAATTTCATTTAATTCATCCTCATAAAAAAATGAATCATTACCGAATGCAGGTGTTAGTTGATCGAGCCAATTTGATTTTTCATCATACTTTGCAAAAAATGGTCTCTTTACCCATTCAGGATTTCTTCCCTGTAAAAAGTTTAGTACAAAAACTTTTTCACCATTAATAGTGGCAATCCCTTCGACCGCTACTTTGCCAGGAGTGGCAGACATAGAAGGACCTCGCACTGTTCTTTGCAAACCGGAAACTTGAATATATGCTTTTCTATAAATATCAAAAGCTCGAGAAAGCGGCATTGCAAAATAAGAACTTGCTCCAGTGTCTCTTTCTACAAACATGTAATAAGGAACTAAACCAAGCTTAACTTGAGCTTTCCACATTTTTGCCCAAACGTCCGGATCATCATTTACATGTTTTATTAAAGGGGATTGAGTTCTAATTTCTGCTCCGGTATTTCTGATTCTTTTTACTGCTTCTTTGGCAACCGGAGTTGATAACTCAACCCAATGATTATAATGCCCCATAATTGCTAGATGCTTTCCGGCTTTAATTACTTTTTCAAATAATCGTAAAACTCCATCCGATTCATCATCCGTAACATATTTGTAAGGCCAATATGCAACTGATTTTGTACCGATTCTTATATTTCTTATATGATCAAATTCTGGACGAAGTAATGGTTCTATGTAAGCTTCAAGCTTCTGTAAAGTCATTACCATTGGATCCCCGCCGGTAAACAGGACATCGGTTATTTCTTTGTGATTCCTTAAATAATCTTGAAATCTTTTTGATTCATCTGTGGCAAATTTGAGATCGTTCATTCCAACAAACTGAGCCCATCTGAAACAAAAAGTACAGTAAGCGTGGCAAGTTTGTCCTGCAGAAGGAAAAACAAGACAAGTTTCTTTATACTTATGCTGAACTCCTTGAACGGGTTCATCTTCAAAAATCGGGACGTTGGCAGTCATTTGACCGGCTGGATGAGGGTTTAAGTCGAATCTAATTTCATTGGCAATTTTTTTTATTTCATCATTTGAGGCATTTCTTTTTAATGCATCTGCCATTTTGTTGAAATGTTTTTTATCCAGCATTCCTTTCTGCATAAAAGTAAGCTGAAACATTGGGTCATCAGGAATATTTTCCCAATTAATAAGCTGCTCAACCACATAATTATTTGTTCTAAAAGGGAGAACGTTTGAAACGACTTTAATATCAAATCGTTCTTCTTCAGTTAATTGATGTAACTGAGGGATTTGGTCAATGTGGCGTAAACCATAAAATTTCATTTTCATAGGTTTTATCATAATTTATCCTCTCATTTATTTCACATGTTTATTTCTAAACTTTTGAATAACTGTTATATCAGAAACCTTAAAACAGTTTTAGTATCGATAACAACTTCTCGACAAGAGATGGCACATATGACTGGTGCGAGGACAATATAAAAAAAAGGAAGAAAATTACAAGGGAATAATTAATAAAAAAGGAAAGGAATAAGCGGCATTTTAACCGCTTATTTTAATGTAGAAACTTCACTTACATCTTTTAGCTTCACAAATCTTTCTTGAAATTTGTAAGAACCGGTTTCAGTTTTTACGGTTTTAACAAATTTAACAGTAATGCTTGAAGATTTTGCTTTAGATTTTGCTTTATCACCAAAGGTTTGCTGTTTAGCCATTTTTTATTTCACTCCTAAATTTAGCTTATAAATGTAATAATAATCTTTTAAAAGATAAATCATAATTTTAATTATGCACAGCTTTTAGTCTGCATAAAATCGCCAAATTTTTTATCAACAACCATTATATGATTTAAAAGCCAATTTTTAAGGAAATACATTAATTCCATTGATAAACCGATTTTACCTGCAGATAAATCATTATAAACCTGCTCAACCTTTGTTATAAAGTTTGAATGTTCTATAAAATGGGAATCATATTGCGAATATTTATTTTCAATCATTAATTTTTCTTCATCTGCAAAGTGAGTTTTTGTATAAGTTATCAAGTCTTTTATTACGCTTTCCAAAACTTCGCCTCCTTTTCCTTTAGACATAGATTCATGCAGTCTATTTAAAATAGCAACCAATTTTTTATGCTGATTATCAATTAAGTTTAAGTTTACTTGAAATTTTTCTTCCCAGTTAATTAAAGCCATACTTTCCTCCATATTTGATATTTTAGTAAATATAATCGAAAATATATGTCACTTTTATAGAGATAATTTAACAATAGGAAACATTTTGATAAAAAAGAGACTTGGTAAATCAAATCTAGAAGTAAGTTGCGTTGGATTTGGAAGTTATAGAATCAGCAATAAAATTGAACAACATCACCATGCTTTAGAAAAAGCTTTGAAAAAGGGAATCAATCTTATTGATACTTCTTCAAACTATGCTGATGGTGAAAGTGAAATATTGATTGGTAATTTAATCAGCAGACTTATTTCAACAAATGAATTTAGAAGAGAAGATTTAATTATTGTTACTAAAGGGGGATATATTCAAGGGCAGAATCTCCAATTGGTAAATCAAAGGGTAGAAATAGGAAGTCCTTACAATGAAATTGTTATCTGCTCCCCAGATTTAAAACATTCAATTAATCCGGAATTTTTGGAAGATCAAATTAATCTGTCACTTCAACGTCTGAAGATGGATTGTATTGATGTTTATCTTCTTCACAATCCTGAGTATTTTCTTACTTATACAAAAATGAATTCTCTAACCGATTTGCGAAATGAATATTATAAAAGGATTGAAACAGCATTTAGATTTCTTGAACAGAAAGTTGATGAAGGAAAGATTAAATGGTACGGAATTTCTTCAAATACTTTTGGTGCTAATGCTGATAAACTAAATTTTACTTCTTTAGAAAGAGTCTTGGAAATAGCAGAAAACATTTCACCCAAAAATCATTTTGCAGTTGTTCAGTTTCCTCTTAATGCGATTGAAAAAGTTAATGCATCAACAAAAAATCAATTTGATAATACAAAAACCTTTCTCAGGCTTGCCAATGAAGCTAATCTGGGAGTTTTGGTTAACAGACCTTTAAACGGAATTGAACATAATCAAATTATTAGATTGGCAGATTATGAGATAAAGGAAAATATCTCAAAAGATGAAACAATTGATCTTGCATCACAAATAGAATCAATTGAAAAGGAAATTTTAATTTTGGCTGATAAAATAGAGGATGGAGAAATTAGAAAGAATGTAATAGATTGTCTATCAATCGGAAATATTATTAAATCCAATTTTGATAGATTTGACGGTGTTACACATTTTAGTGAAGTAAGAAATCAGTTTCTGATTCCAAGAGCAAATTATTCAATGCAGAATTTATTTGAAACATTTAGAGAAGATAAGTCAGCATTAAATAAAATCAATAATTATGCTGTGCATGTTAATATACTTTTGGACTCTTGCGAAAGCGTTCTGGCAAAAACTGCCAATGAAGAAAATAAAAAACTTCATGATAAATTAAATCAGTATTTAGATGATAGTTATCATCAATTATCGCTATCTCAAAAATCAGTCCTTATGATTAATAGTTTAAGTGAAATAAGCTGCACATTAGTTGGAATGAGAAAAGAAGAGTATGTGAATGATATTATAGAGATTACTGATTACAAACCACAACAAAAAGCTTATGAATATTGGGGATTAGATTAAGTCCCCGATTTTAGCTTGAGTAATATTAATTAAATCGTTGGAAGAAATATTTAACTGCATTCCTCTAATTCCGGCACTCACAAAAATGTTATTAAACAAAAGCGCTGATTCATCAATGTAAGTTGGATAATTTTTCTTCATTCCAATTGGTGAGCATCCACCTCTAATGTAACCGGTTATAGAATTTATTTCTTTTACTTTAATCATTTCTATTTTTTTATTGTCACTTACAGCGGCAGCTTTTTTTAGATCAAGTTCGTAATTCCCCGGGATCACAAAAACATTAATTCCGTTTTTATCTCCTCTAGCTACAAGAGTTTTAAATACTTTCTCAGGATCAGCTGATATTTTATTTGCTACAGTAACTGCATCCAATTCATCTTCATTTGTCTCATAGGTTATTGTACTGTGAACAATTTCTAATTTCTCTAAAATTCTTATAACGTTTGTCTTACTCATATTTATGCAGTTTTTAGATTAAACAAAAAACCCGACTATAAAAATCGGGTTTAAAATTAAATGTTATTTAAGAAAGCTGCTAATCTTCAGAAACAATTTTAAAGGAGTGAGTAATTTCCATTGCTTTTTCAAACATTGCTGTAACGCCGCAATATTTAGTTTGGGAAAGTTCAATTGCTCTTTCAACATCAGATTCTTTAATATCATTACCGTAAAAAACATATTCA
>MDTC01193215.1_pt1 | contig 18014 bp, 13 predicted proteins | sample 811181 | NCBI WGS metagenome assembly MDTC01 (sample SAMN05326644, study PRJNA326480) | marine metagenome | isolation source: seawater | place: Pacific Ocean: North | collected 2011
CTGAGTTTAGCCGCAGCTACCATTTTCATAGCCTTTGTAATTTTTTGTGTAGACTTTACACTTTTAATTCTTTTTTTAAGATCATCTAAACTAGCCATTATTCTTTACTTTTTTTATATTCTTCAATTAATTGAGTTAATAATTTTTCAGTATTTTCTTCTAGTTTTCCAGATGTTTGAATTGTATCAATAATTTCTGGTTTTTCAGATTTAACTTTTTCTATAATGTTCTTTTCAAATTTCTTAATGTTATTTAATTCAACATCGTCTAAATGTCCTTTTACGCCAGTAAATACAGATATTACTTGTTCTGCTACTGTCATAGGAGAATATTGATCTTGTTTTAAAAGTTCTGTTAATTTTGCTCCACGATTTAATAATTGTTGGGTAGAGGCGTCAAGATCTGATCCAAATTGAGCAAAAGCAGCCATTTCTCTATATTGAGCCAGCTCTAACTTAATTGAGCCAGCAACCTTCTTCATGGCTTTAGTTTGAGCTGCAGATCCTACTCTAGACACAGATAGTCCCACGTTTACCGCTGGCCGAATACCTTGGTTAAATAATTCTGTTTCTAAAAAAATTTGACCGTCGGTAATAGAAATTACATTTGTAGGAATATATGCAGAAACATCTCCAGCCTGTGTCTCAATTATTGGTAAAGCTGTTAGTGAACCGCCACCATTCTTATCACTTAATTTAGCTGCTCGTTCTAATAATCTGCTATGTAAATAAAAAACGTCACCTGGATATGCTTCTCGACCTGGTGGTCTTCTTAATAATAAAGACATTTGTCTATAAGCAACTGCTTGTTTAGATAAGTCATCGTAAACAATTAGAGCATGCATACCGTTATCTCTAAAATACTCTCCTATAGTACAACCTGTATATGGGGCTAAAAATTGTAAAGGTGCAGAGTCAGAAGCTGTCGCTGCAACTATTGTTGTGTATTTTAATGCACCTGCTTCTTCTAATGTTTTTGCAATCTGAGCTACAGTTGAACGTTTTTGACCAATGGCAACATATACGCAATATAATTTCTTCTTCTCATCTGATGACTCGTTAATTTTCTTTTGATTAATAATTGCATCTATAGCAACAGCAGTTTTACCAGTCTGCCTGTCACCAATAATTAATTCTCTTTGCCCTCTTCCTACGGGAATCAATGAATCAATAGATTTTAGTCCAGTTTGCATTGGCTCGCTTACGGATTGTCTAGGAATAATACCAGGTGCTTTTACTTCTACTCTTTTTCTTTCTTTAGCAGAAAGAGCGCCTTTACCATCAATGGGATTACCTAATCCATCTACGACTCTACCTAAAAGTTCTTTACCAACTGGAACATCTACGATTGCATTAGTTCTTTTAACGGTATCACCTTCTTTAATTTTTCTATCGTCACCAAATATAACTACACCAACATTATCATTTTCTAAGTTCAACGCCATTCCTTTTGAACCGTCATCAAACTCGACCATCTCTCCTGCTTGAACATTATCAAGTCCATATACTCTCGCTATACCATCTCCAACAGATAAAACTTTTCCAATTTCTGATACTTCTGCTTTTTCTCCAAAGTTTTTGATCTGGTCTTTTAATAATTTTGTAACTTCTGATGGATTAATAGACATTTTAATTTTCTAACATTTCTTGTTCATATTTTTTTAATTTATTTTTAATTGATGTGTCAATCATAAAACTACCTAGTTGCAACTTGAGCCCTCCAATTAAATCTTGATCGACTTTATAGTCAAATTTTATTGTTGATCCCATAGATAAAGATAATTCTTTGCTAATGCTTTCTAACTCGACTGGTGTTAATTCTTTTGATGAAATTAGAGATGCTTTGATCTCTCCACGTTTTTTTAAGCACAGTCGTAAAAAATTATCTACAATTTTTTTAACAAAAAATACTCTTCTTTTTTCAATCAGTAATAAAAAGAAGTTTTTTAAATTCTTTGAGAAACCTAGTTCTTCTGATAGTAAATTTAATACATTGTTTTGTGTTTCAATAGTATTAGTTGGATTCTTAATAAAATTTTTAAGCTCCAAACTACTATCGTGAAGAGATTGAAACATTTTTACATCTGCTTCGTTTTTTTCTAATTCCCCTGAATCTTTGCTAACTTCAAAAAGCGCACGGGAGTACCTTTCTGATGTTTCTGTTGAGAAAGATTTATTTGTGCTCATGTTTTATTTTATGAAACTAAATGAAAATATGAGCGTTTCGTATCATAAGAGAATATGTTGATCAAGTTACCAAATAGATAATTAGCTAAAATTTACTGGATCAACATCAACCGTAAGTTTAATTTTAGACGATATTTTTAGTGAATTTAGAAGGTTTGTTATTTTTTTTTGAACTAAAACCCCACTACTAAATCTTAGTAACAATCGAGATCTAAATTTTTTATTAATTTTTAACAAAGGTGAGTCCACCGGCCCTAAAACCTCTATATTACTAATTTTTTTTAATTGTACCTTAATTTCTTTTGCTCCTTTAATGCTTAAATCATGCTTATTAGATGAAATTATTATTGCTATTAATCTCACGAATGGTGGCAAATGGTTTTTTTTTCTCGTAATTAATTCTGTTTTTAATAATTCTTCTGATTTGTCTTTAATTAATTCGTTTAGCGTTGAATCTTCTGGTGTTAAAGTTTGATAGATAATTAGAGACTCTGAACTAAATCGTCCAGCTCTACCACTTAATTGATGATATAACTGAATATTTTTTTCAGTTGCTCTTAAGTCATATCCTCTACCTGAAAAATCTGCATCAATTACTACAACACAATTTAATTTTGGGAAATTAAAACCTTTAGATATCATTTGTGTACCAATTAAAATATCTACCTCATTATTATTAATCTTTTTAAATATTTCATCAGTCTGTTTTTTTTTCCTCATATAATCGCTGGAAAAAATTTCTGCTTTGTTATTTGGAAAAATTTTTTTTACTTCTTCAAATATTTTTTCAACACCAGGGCCATACATTATAAAATCACAATTACCATCTTCCTTGCATTTATTTTTTACTTTTTTTTCTAAAGAACAGTGATGACATACAGCTTTATTTTTTGTTTTATGAAAAGTTAAATACATGGAACAATTTGAACAAATTTGTTTATATCCGCATTTTTTACAGATTAAATATGGAGCGTAACCTCTCCTATTAATAAAAAAAAGTACTTGTTCTTTTTTATCTAAAAATTTATTTACATAATTAATAGTCTCATTAGAAATAAACCTGTTCTTAATTTTGTTAATATTCATATTTACGATTTTGGTTTTAGGTAATGGATAATTATTAAATCTTTTTGAAATCTTTATATGTCTAAATTTTTTATTTTGGATGTTATTATAAGTTTCTATTGAGGGGATAGAAGTGACTAAATGAATTGGAATTTTTTCAAAAGAAGCTCTTGAAATTGCCATATCTCTAGCGTTATAAATTATGCCTTCATCTTGTTTGTACGATGTATCGTGCTCTTCATCAACAACAATAACTCCTAATTTTTTAAATGGTAAAAGCAAAGATGATCTAGCACCTACAACTAGTTTTATTTTATTTTCTATTATTCCTTTCCAAATTATTCTCTTATTTTTTGGTGTTATTTTTGAATGCCATATTGCTGGTTCATAACCAAAAAAATCTTCAAATCTAGATTTAAATTCATTTGTCAAAAAAATTTCTGGTAGCAAAACTAATGCTTGTTTATTTTTATTAATTATTTTTTTTATTCTTTCAAAATAAACTAAGGTCTTGCCTGAACCTGTTGTTCCTTGAAGCACTGATACATCAAATTTATCATTTATCAAGTCTAAATATTCAAATGCTTTCTTTTGTTCATTGTTAAGTTTATAGTTTTTTTTTTGTTTTTTAGTTTTGTTGAAATTTGGATCAATTTTTTTTGAAAAATTATCTTTATTGCCAATAGTCATTTTTAACGCTAAACCTAAGGGAACCATGTTGTATGTTGAAAACCATTCAACAAAATTAATTAAATTTTGATCTATTGAATAATCTTTAATTTTTTTTCCTATATTCTTAATCTTTATATTCTTTAATTCTGTATTTCTATTTTTCCAAATAACACCTATTTCTTTATTTTTTCCAAAGGGAACCTCCACTAGATCCCCTGTTTTTAGGAGAATATTATTTGAATTATATGTGAACGAAAAATTAAATATTTTAGGCAACAAAACTTGTGCTTTCATGGATTAATAGTAAATGAATTTATTTTATTTAGAAATGAATTGGTCTTTTATCAACAGCTAAAGCGGCTTCTTTTATTGCTTCTGTATGTGTGGGATGTGCGTGACATGTACGAGCAATATCTTCGGCGCTGGCACCAAATTCCATGGCCAATGCCATTTCTGCAATCATATCTCCACAATGAGGCCCAATAATATGTACTCCTAAAACTTTATCAGTTTGACTGTCAGCTAATATTTTAACGAATCCGTCCGTCTCGTTATTCACTTTTGCCCTTGAATTAGCCAGAAAAGGAAATTTTCCAACTTTGTATTTTTTATTTAATGATTTAAGTTCTTCTTCAGTCTTTCCGACCGTTGCTACTTCAGGAGAAGTATAAACTACTCCTGGTATCACATCATAATTAACATGACCTGCTTGGCCAGCAATTATTTCTGCTACAGCTATACCTTCCTCTTCTGCTTTATGTGCTAACATTGGTCCTTTAATAACATCTCCAATTGCATAAATATTTTTTATAGATGTTTGTAATTTTGTATTTACATCGATTCTTCCTTTTGAGTCTTTTAAAATACCTATTTTAGAAATATTAAGACCCTCAGTATAAGGCTTCCTTCCCACGGAGACTAAAACTTTATCACATTCTAATTTTTCTTTAGAATTATTATTATTATTTGTAAATTCTACAATTGCCTTATTTTTATTATTTTTAACGGCTGTAACTTTGTTATTGAGTTTAAAATTAATACCTTGTTTTGTAAGAATTTTTTTGAACTCATTTGAAATTTCTCGGTCCATACCGGGTGTTATATAATCTAAGTATTCAATCACTGTTACATTTGAGCCTAGTCTTGACCAAACTGATCCCATCTCCAAGCCTATATAACCTCCTCCTATGACAACTAAATCTTTAGGAACTGTGGAAAAAGACAATGCGCCGGTTGAAGAAACTATATTTTTTTCATCTATTTCTATTCCAGGTAAAGATGTTGGATAAGAACCAGTGGCTATAACAATATTTTTTGATTTAATATTTGTCCTCTTAGAAGAGTCAGAATTTTCGTAAACAACGACATCATTTTCTGAAAAAAGAACACCTTTACCTTTAAAATATGTTACTTTGTTTTTTTTAAATAAAAATTCTACACCTTTAGTTAAAACTTGAACTGATTTGTCTTTATTAGACATCATCTTATTTATATTTAATTTAATTTCAGAAATTTCTATACCTTGATTATTAAAATCTTTTTTTGCCTTATGATAATTTTCTGACAGATTTAATAAACTTTTTGAAGGTATGCATCCTACATTTAAACACGTGCCTCCTAATGTTCCACGCGACTCAACACAAGCAGTTTTGAGCCCTAACTGCGCTGCTCTAATTGCACAAACATATCCTCCGGGGCCGCCGCCGATTATGATAACATCAAAATTATTTTCCATTACTAAATATTAAGAAAGAGTCTTTTTGGTTGTTCCAATGACTCTTTTACTATTTTTAAAAATGACACAGCTTCTTTTCCATCAATTATTCTATGATCATAAGATAGAGCTAAATACATAATGGGCCTTACTTCTATGTTACCGTCAATAACAACTGGCCTTTGAACTATATTGTGCATTCCTAGAACAGCAGATTGAGGTGGATTTAATATTGGCGTTGAAAGCATTGAACCGTATATACCCCCATTTGTAATTGTAAATGTTCCGCCTTGTAAATCATCTATAGTAATTTTTCCATCTCTAGCTTTTTCACCTAATTTGCTTACGTTTTTTTCTATATCAGCAAAGGACATCTCATCTGTTTCTCTAAGAACTGGTACCACCAAACCTCTGTCTGTGCCTACTGCTATGCTAATATTATAATAATTTTTATATACTATTTCATCACCTTGAATTTCTGCATTTATTGCAGGAAAATTTTTTAGTCCTATTACACATGCTTTAACAAAAAATGACATAAAGCCAAGTTTAACTGAATAGTTTTTTTGAAATTCTTCTTTGTATTCATTGCGCATATTAATCACTTCGCTCATATCTACTTCGTTAAAAGTAGTTAACATAGCGGCATTTTCTTGAGCTTCTTTTAATCTTTTGGCGATTGTAAGTCTAAGTCTTGTCATTTTAATTCTCTCTTCAGGACCCTTTTGAATTTTTCTTTCCGATGGAGCGGGTTTAGTTCCCATTAAGCTCATAATATCTTCTTTTAGAATAATACCATTTTTTCCAGATCCTTGAACTTTGCTAATATCTACTTTAGTTTCAGCTGCCATTTTTCTTGCCGCTGGTGAAATTGAATATTCATCTTTTTTAATTTGTTGAATTTTTTTCTCAGTAACTTTTTCTTCATGAACAAGGTCAAGTATTAAAGGTTCCTCTTGCTCTATTTTTTTTGGTTTTGATATTGATTTCTTGTCAAAAATTTTTGGACTATCTTTTTTATCATCTGAAGTTTGAATTTTTTTCTTCGGTGGTGAATAATTTGTTGCTCCTTCATGATTTTTTTTCACAACTCCATTAATAATCCCAAGTAAAGCTCCTACATTAACTGTTTCGCCTTCGTTAACAGAGATGCTCTCTAATACTCCATTGGATGGAGCTGGTACTTCGACGTTAACTTTGTCTGTTTCTAATTCTACTAAAGGCTCATCTACAGAAACGTTTTCTCCCTTTGACTTTAACCATTTTGAGACTGTTGCTTCAGTCACAGACTCTCCAAGTGTAGGTACTATTATTTTTTCTGACATTTACTTTCTAACTATCTTTTCTAATATTTCTTTTTGTTGTGCAAGATGTTTATTTAAATTTCCGGTAGCTGTCGATGATGAAGCTTGTCGCCCAACATAATTAACATTAGTGCCTTCAAAATCTATTATTTTTAAGGTTCTATCTATGTAATTCCTCACTGTATTCCAAGCACCCATGTTTTTTGGCTCTTCTTGACACCAAATAAATTTGGCTTTTTGATACCTTTTTAATAAATTTGCTAAAGTTTTAGCGGGAAATGGGTATAGCTGTTCTATGCGAATAAACACTATTTCTGAGTTTTTATTAGTTTCTCTTGCTTGAATTAGGTCGTAATAGATTTTACCAGAACAAAGTACAACTTTTTTTATTTTTTTATCTTCTTTGAGCTTAACTAGTTTACTATTTTTTAAATAAGCATCATCCTCTAACACTCTATGAAAAGAGTTTTTTGTAGTAAATTCATTTATATTTGAAACACACATCTTATGTCTTAGTAGCGACTTGGGTGTCATAACTATCAATGGTTTTCTAAAATCTCTGTGCATTTGCCGTCTTAAAACATGAAAGTAATTTGATGGTGTAGTGCAATTAACAACCTGGATATTTTCACCCGCACATAACTGCAAAAATCTTTCGAGTCTTGCGGAAGAATGTTCTGGTCCTTGTCCTTCATAACCATGAGGTAATAACATAACAAGACCATTTGCCCTTCCCCATTTTGACTCTCCTGATGTTATGAATTGATCTATAATAACTTGGCCGCCATTAGCAAAATCTCCAAATTGAGCTTCCCATAAGACTAATGTTTCAGGTTCTGATAAAGAATAACCAAACTCAAATCCTAAAACTGCAAATTCCGAAAGCAAACTGTCAATAATTTCAAACTTTTTTTGATTATCATGTATATTATTTAATGGAATATATCGATCGTGACTATCCTGGTTTCTCAAAACCGCATGTCTTTGACTAAAAGTACCACGACCAGAATCTTGTCCGGATAATCGAACTGAAAATCCCTCAGTAAGCAGTGTTCCAAAAGCTAAGCTTTCTGCGGTTGACCAGTCTAAGTTTTTTTTACTCTCAAATGCCTCATATCTTTGATTAAATATTTTTTCTAAAGTTTTATGGACTTTAAAATTTTTAGGTATTGATGATATTTTTTTACCAATTTCTATTAGCTTGTCTTTATGAACTCCACTAACGCCTCTTTTATCTTTACCTAAGCCAGGTTTAAATCTAGACCAAGCACCATCAAACCATTTTAGCTCTGATTTATAATTTTTTGAAGAAATATATTCTTTTTCTAAAAAATTCTTAAAATTGGATTTTTTATCCTGAAGCTCTTCATCTGTAATAAGACCCTCTTCATTGAGCTTCTTTCCATAAATTTTAAGAGTAGGTGGATGAGATTTTATCTTATTATACATTAAAGGCTGAGTAAACGAAGGTTCGTCACCTTCATTATGGCCAAATCTTCTATAGCAAACAATATCTATTACGACATCTCTATTAAATTTTTGTCTATACTCAGTGGCTATTTTTGCGCAGTGCACCACAGCTTCTGGGTCATCGCCATTAACATGAAATATTGGAGCCTGTGCAGTTTTTGCCACGTCAGATGGGTAAGGGGAGGATCTTGCAAATCTTGGAGCAGTCGTAAAACCTATTTGATTGTTTACTATTATATGAATTGTTCCTCCAATATTATGGCCAGGTAGCCCTGACATTGCAAAACATTCAGCAACGATACCTTGTCCTGCGAAGGCAGCATCGCCATGCATCAAAACCGGTATAACTTTTTTTCTTTCTAAATCTTTATGAAAAAATTGCTTTGCCCTGACTTGTCCTAAAACAACTGGATTTACTGCTTCTAAGTGAGAAGGGTTGTCGGTTAAACTTATATGTACAGAATTTCCATCAAATTCTCTATTTGATGATGCTCCTAGATGATACTTAACATCTCCTTCAAAATCTTTCTCTGACGTTACGCTTTTGCCAAAAAATTCACTGAAAATAGCCTTGAATGGTTTTCCCATTACATTTGCTAAAACATTTAATCTTCCTCTATGAGGCATACCTATTTTAATTTCTTTAACACCTAAATTTCCCCCTTTTTTTATAATTTGTTCCAAAGCTGGAATTAATGACTCACCGCCGTCTAAGCCAAATCTTTTTGTTCCAACAAACTTTACATGTAAGTATTTTTCAAAACCTTCCGCTTCAATAATTTTGTTTAAAATAGCTTTTTTTCCATTTTCTGTAAATTTAATATCTTTTTCAGGTCCTTCAATTCTATTTCGTATCCAGGCTTTCTCATCCGGATCTCCCATATGCATAAATTCATATCCAATATTAGAACAGTAAGTTTTTTTTAGTATCTTTAAAATTAAATTCAAATCAGCATATTGAATTCCAAGCACTCCATCTAAAAAAATTTTTCTATTATAATCACTTTTTTTAAAACCATATGACTCTGGTTTTAATTCAGGATGTTCATCTTTTTTTTGAAGTGAAAGAGGATCAAGGCTAGCAATCAAATGTCCTCTAATTCTATAAGCCCTAATCAACATGATGGCTCTTACTGAGTCTTTTGTAGCTTGTTTAACATCACTAGTATTTAAATGAGAAGAATCTTTTTTTTCTTCAATTTTTAGTTGCTCAAAAGAAATTTTTTTATTTTTTCTTTCCGGTGACCAACTTGGACCTTTGAGATCGTCATAAATTAATTTTTGTTCTTCACTTAATCCTGCAAAGAACTGTCTCCAACTCTCTGGTAGTGATTTTGGATCAACAAGATAGTCAGCGTAAAACTCATTTATAAATTCGGAATTGTTTCCAACTAAAAATGATGTTTTTTTATAAGTATTATTGTTGTTTGATGAAGACATTTTAAATTTATTTTAACATAAATTGTAAAAATTCAACCATTAAGTTTTTGAGAAAGTGTTTTTCCAATATCTGCAGGTGATTTTGATATAGTAATTCCTGCAGATTTCATTAATTCTATCTTATCTTCAGCAGCACCTTTGCCTCCAGATATAATAGCTCCTGCATGACCCATTCTTCTTCCTGGAGGCGCTGTTAGGCCAGCTACAAATCCCACCATAGGTTTTTTAATCTTTTCTTTTTTTAAAAATTCAGCAGCCTCTTCCTCTGCTGAACCGCCAATTTCACCTATCATCACAATTGATTTTGTCTCTTCATCTTTTAAAAAAAGTTCTAAACAATCAATAAAATTTGTACCATTGACTGGATCACCACCAATTCCAATACAGGTAGATTGGCCCATTCCGCTAGCTGATGTTTGAGCCACAGCTTCATATGTTAGAGTACCAGATCTTGAGATAATACCAACACTTCCTTTTTTGTGAATGTTGCCAGGCATTATTCCTATTTTACATTCGTCAGGTGTAATTATACCTGGACAATTTGGTCCGATTAACCTTGAGCTACTTTTTTTTAGTTCTTTTTTAACTCTTAACATATCTAATACTGGTATTCCTTCCGTGATACAAACGATTAATTTTATCTTTGCACTTATTGCCTCGAGCATTGCTGCGGCCGCAAATTTAGGAGGCACGTATATCATAGTTGCACTTGCATCAGTTTGATCTTTAGCCTCTTGAACAGTATTATAAACTGGTAGATCTAAATGCTTTTGACCTCCTTTTTTTGGAGTAACACCACCAACTAATTTTGTTCCATATTTAATTGCTTGTTCAGAATGAAAAGTGCCATGAGTGCCTGTAAATCCTTGGCATATAACTCTCGTATTTTTATTTACTAAAATTGACATTTATTTTATAGCCTCAACAATTTTTTTAGCAGCACTATTTAAATCTGAAGCTGATAATATTTTTAAATTAGATTTATCTAATATTTCCTTGCCTTCTTTAAAATTTGTGCCTGCTAATCTTACAACAAGAGGAACTGATAATTTTATTTCTTTAGCAGCTTCTATAACTCCTTGAGCGAGCACATCGCATCGCATAATCCCACCAAAAATATTTATTAGGATACCTTTTACATTTTTATCTGATAAAATTAATTTGAAAGCCTCAGATACTTTTTCTTTTGATGCGCCACCTCCTACATCTAAAAAATTTGCAGGTTCTTCACCATAAAGTTTTATTATATCCATAGTTGCCATTGCTAAACCTGCTCCATTCACCATGCATCCAATAGAACCATTTAACTTTATATAAGCAAGGTCATGTTTACTTGCTTCAATTTCCATTGGATCTTCTTCGTTTAAATCTCTCAATTTCAAAATTTCAGGTCTTCTAAAAGCGGCATTGTCATCAAAATTCATTTTTGCATCTAAGCATACAATTTTATTTTTTTTTGTTATGACTAGAGGATTTATTTCGATTAAGCTTGCGTCTTTTTCAGTCAAAATTTTGTACAATGCTCTAATTAACTTAAAAGCTTCTTTTTTTTGTTCATTACTGAATTGAAAAGGTTTGATAATTTTTTCTATTTCTTGAGTTTCTATTTCTTCTTTAAGTTCTATTTTAGTTGTTATAATTTTGTTAGGTGTTTCTGAGGCAACTTTTTCTATATCCATTCCACCCTCTGTACTACTAATAAAAGCAATTTTTGAGCTTTCTCTATCGACAAGACAAGAAAGGTAGAACTCTTTTGATATATCTGAGGCTTCTTCTATATAAAGTCTTTTTACTTCCTTACCTTCCGGGCCTGTTTGATGAGTAACTAGTACTTTTCCCATCATTTCCTCAGCTTCTTTTTTTAAATCCTTAATATTTTTAATAAGTTTAACACCACCTGCTTTACCTCTGCCACCAGCATGAATTTGTGCTTTTAAAACAAATTGTTTAGAATTTAATTGATCAATTTTATCTGATATCTCCCCTATAGATTGGATAACTATACCATTAGAAACTGGTGCTCCAAATTCCTTTAAAATTTCTTTTGCTTGATGTTCATGAATATTCATAAAATAATATTATATTTTTAAGTTATATAAGATAAAGTCTATTAGTAAACAAACTAATTAATAATATAAACTAATGAATTTAGATTTTTATAAACAAAAAAATTCTATTTTTTTGATTATATTTTATTCTATAGCTATAATTTTTGCATATTTAAATCTTAATGATTTTGGAATTCATATTGAAGAAAAATTTCATAGGGCTAATGGGCATTATTGGCTAAATTATATAGCTAAATTGTTTGGTTTTAATGTATTACAAGAACTTACAAATTTAAAATTTCAAAATATATACGATTATACATTATCTCCTATTTCTAGTTATAATAAATATGGCGTTGTTTTAGATTTGCCAATGGCTTTTTTTGAGATTTTATTTGATCTTAAGCAAATCGACAAAATATATTATCTTAAACATTTTGTTAGTTTTCTAATTTTCTTAACTAGCTCTTTTTTCTTTTTCAAATTAATTAATAAAAGATATAATAACCTTTTTTTAAGTTATGCAGGATTATTCTTATACGTTTTGTCACCAAGAATACTGGGTGACAGTTTTTTATATAAAGATGTTTTATTTTTATCTTTTTTTACAATTAGCTTATTTTTCTTTTTAAAGTCGATTGACGGTATTAATATTAAAAATCTAATTTTATTTGCTCTTTTTACAGCACTTTCAATAAACCTAAGAATATTCGCTATTTTTTTACCTATATTTTTTATTTTCATTTTAATGATGATAAATTTTTATAAAAATGATGTTTTAGAAATTTTAAAAAAAATTTTAATTTATCTGTTTTTTTTAATACTTTTTACTTATATTTTCTGGCCATATCTATGGTCTTCACCTATACAAAATTTTTTTTCATTATTTCAATCACTGGAAAATGATTTAATAAAAGTAAAAGTACTCTATTATAATGATTTTATTCCCAATATATCTTTACCTAACACATATATCCTTAATTGGATAATAGTTACTACTCCTGTCTTTCAAATTATATTTTTTTTTGTTGGTTATTTTTTTTATATTTTAAGGATTTCACGAAGATTTACGAAAATTAAAAATATATCTATTCATAATGATCTTTGGAGGGGAAATAAAGAAAGAATTGATTTTATTCTTTTTTTTATTTTTACTTCGTACTTTTTAATTTTTTTAATAACTAATGCACCTTTTTATAATGGTTGGAGGTTAGTTTATTTTTTTAATATTTTTATTATTTATTTTGCAGTTTATATATTTAGTATACTTTTATACTATTCAAAAAAAGATAAATTTAAAATAAAAAGTATATTATTAATAATTTTAATTACCGTGGGATATAATGTTTTAGCAGTAATTAAATATCATCCCTTTCAAAGTATTTATTTTAATACTCTATTAAATAAAAATACTATCAATGAATTTGAGGGAGATTACTATGGCTTAGCAAGTAAACACTTCTTCGAAACTATTGCTAAATTAGATAATAGAGAAAAAATAAAAATAGCTGTAGCAAGTCATACACCTTTACAAAGGGGATTGGAGTCTATTTCACCATCTATAAATGCAAAATTCAAAGTTATAGGACAGGATTATCATCTTGCTGACTACATATTTAAGAATAATATCTCAGAGGTAGATTCTAAATTAAATAATAAATATGATATTCCAAAAAATTTTAGTAAAATATTTGAATTAAAAAAAGATAAATTAATTATTTATGAAATATATAAATTAAAAAACTAAAATGAAATTATTTTTTTATAAATCTTTATTAATATTTTTTTTATTTATCATTGCTTTTCAATTTACTGTTGGTAGCACTATAAAAAAGATTAATACAGAAATTATAAACGTCATTTCTAAAGAAAAAGCCAATAAAGTTAAATCACAAGTTTTAAAAGAAATGGAAAATGCTATTAATAAAAAAGATTACATTAAACGTGAAGATGCAATTATTATAAATAAATTTCTTGAAAAAATAAAATTTGATTTAGAAAAAAATAAATAGTTGTTGCTACAATGCATTACTTGTAAAATCTTACTTTAAACAAATTATATTGTACACATAAAAAAATTCATTTTCACTTTTAGTGTAACATCTTTCATCTATATAATTTGTAAATGATTTTTGTGATAAATTTTCATGCTTAAAAAAATATACCTTTTGAATTTTATTCTTTTTAATTTTTTTAAACAAAAAATTTTTATAATAATTAAAATACTTATTTCCTTTTATTGGCATACTTGCGCCATCTAGAGTGAAGGATCGGTTTGGATAGTTAAGATTTTTTTTTGTGATACTGTCTAAGAATAAATAATGAGTATAGACCATTATTTCACTTTCGTTAAATTCAAGTATTTTTTGAGTCTTCTTTAATAAATTTATTTCTTGATTTGGGTCTTCTTTAAAAAATGGATTAATCCACATCAACCCAGATAAACTTTTATCAATTTCTTCTGCAGATACTGATTGGCTTAAATCCACATTTTCTAATTCATGAAATTTTCGTGTTTCATTATATCTGTTATGGTATTTTAAAGTGATAAAAATTAAAAAAATAATTAGAAATAGAGAGATATATTTTTTAAATTTAATACTATTTAAATAAGACTCTAGTACTGCAAATAAAATAGGAATTAAAAAATAAATATAAATTTGGTTTTTTGTCATTAATTGATGAAATATTACAATCAGACAAAATGTGACTATAATTGTAAAATTAATTATTTTTGTAAAATTATTTTTTTTAAAATTTAAATTTTTTACATCTTTAAATTTTATTATAAAAATTCCTATCAGAGGAAAAATTACAAATTTATAGTGATTAAAAATGCTTTCAAATGAAAATTTTAAATTAGCTGTTCTTTCAGACCCTATTGATCTTGGATAATCTAAGTACTGAATATAAAAATCTTTAAGATTAATTTTTAAAATAAGCAAAATTAATATTAATAATATAGAAAAAGTTATAAAGCTTACAATTATTACCTTTATAGCTTTATAATCTCTATTTTTTAAAAGAGTATAAAAAACAATAGTTCCTAAAAATACAATTGCATAAGCTGCTGGTACTTGTTTTGAAAAAAAACTTAAGAAAAATAAAAAAACTATAATCAGCCATAAATATTTTTTTTGATGGTCACTAATGGCATATGTAATGAAATATGTAGCTATTAGTAAAAAAAATGTTGCGTGATGATCCACGAAAGGCGTTCCAGAAAAAGTATATGCTAAAGTGGCAAAGCTGAAAGTGTATATAAGAGACTTAGTTTTATTTATTTTTAGACTTATAAAAAAATAATAAGTTAATAATGAAATAATAAAATTAAATAAAGATGAATGAATAATATAGGCATACCAATTTGTGCCGAATAATCTAAAAAATAATGATTGTAGAAAATCGACTAGAAATCCAGATACAATCAAATAATCTCTTACAGGATATTGATTTTCTAAAATTTTATAAGCTGAATCATAATGATAAAAAGCATCTAATGGAAATGAGCCTAGTTTGGCGTAGTAAAAATTTATGAAAAATGAATAAAAAAATACTGCAAATCCATAAAAAAAATGTGAATTGATAAAACTTCTACTATTAAAATTAATCATTTAATTCTATAAACAATTTACTTTAGAATAACAAAATATTAAATGAAAAATTACCCAATTATAGCTACTGAGAGATTTGATAATGCCAATCTGCATATTCGTTATTGTTTGTCGTTTCTAAAGAAATATATCAAAGGTAGCATTTTAGAAATTGGAGCTGGATGCGGAAGTTTTACTAGACATTATATAAGCTCTAAACTTAAAAATATAATATTAACTGATTCAGATAAGAAAAATAATAAGAACTTAAAGAAAAAATTTAAAAATTTTAGTAAAGTAAAAATTTTGAATAAAAAAATTTATAAGATAACCCAAAAATTTGATACAATTTTATATCTTCATGTACTGGAGCATATTAAAGAAGATCGAGCTGAATTAAAAGAAGCTGAAAAAAAATTAAAAAAAAATGGTTATTTAGTTATAATGGTTCCTGCACATCAAAAACTTTATGGTAAATTTGATAAAGCAGTTGGTCATTTTAGAAGGTATGAAAAAAGTTTTTTTAAAATAAAATTAAATAAATTATCAAGAATAAAATTGATGTCTCTAGATAGTTCTGGTTATTTGCTTTATTACTTAAATAGAGTTTTTTTTAGCGAAGAAACTTTTCCATCAAATTTTAAAATATTTGTATGGGATAAAATTTTTACACCTATAAGTATAATTTTTGACTTTATTACTAATTATAATTTTGGAAAATGCATTATTGCAATTTATAAAAAAAATTAATCTATTTTAAACCTGGATCAATTTTTTTGGCTGTTTCAAACAAGTCTCTAACTGAATTCATTGAATTTTCAAAATTATTTTTTTCATCTTCACTTAAATTTAATTCTACAATTTTTTCAACCCCACCTGATCCAATAATTACTGGAACACCTGCATATAAATTACTAGTTCCATACTCTCCATTTAAGTACGCTGCGCAAGGCATCTGTTTTTTTAAATTTTTTAAATAACTTTCAGCCATTTCTACTCCGGATGCAGCTGGCGCATAAAATGCAGATCCTTTTTCTAAATATTTTACAATTTCTGCTCCGCCTTTTTTTGTTCTATCAATAATAGCCTCTAATCGTTCTTTTTTAATTACTCCTGTTTTAACTAAATCGTTAATTTTTTTACCATTGACTTCTGTATGTCCTAGCATAGCCACCATGCTATCTCCGTGACCTCCTAAGACGAAAGATTTTATTTTATTTACAGGAACATTTAATTCTTGAGATAAAAAATATATAAATCTTGATGAGTCTAGTATTCCAGCCATTCCAACTATTTTATTTTTTGGCAATTTAGAATATTTTTGTAACGCCATTACAATTACATCTAATGGATTCGTAATACATATAACGAATGCATTAGGAGAAGTTTTTTTGATGCCTTCAGCAACTTGTTTTATAATTTTTAGATTAATCCCAAGTAAATCATCTCTTGTCATACCAGGTTTACGTGGCATACCTGCAGTAATTATAATTACATCAGAATCTTTTGTGTCCTCATATTTGTTCGTTCCGGATAAATTAATATCAAATCCATCTACAGGGGATGACTGGGCTATATCCAAAGCTTTACCTTTTGCTATTCCTTCTGCAACATCAAATAAAACTACATCACCTAATTCTTTTAACGCAATCAAATGAGCTAAAGTTCCTCCAATTTGTCCAGCACCTATTAAAGTTATTTTTTTTTTCATTTTTCCCCTTTTATTTCATTGTTGGCATCACGAATTCAGGATCAGATCTTGAACCTGAGGGCCATCTTGACGTCATTGTTTTTAATTTTGTGTAAAATCTTACTCCTTCAGGACCGTGCATATGCTGGTCTCCAAATAAGGATCTTTTCCAACCACCAAAACTGTGAAAGGCCATTGGAACTGGAATTGGAATGTTAATACCAATCATACCTATTTTTGCTTTACTAGAAAATGTTCTTCCTGAATCTCCATCTCTTGTAAATATACTCGCACCGTTACCAAACTCGTGATCATTGACCAGCTTAAGAGCTTCATCAAAATTTTTTACCCTGATTACAGACAAAACTGGTCCAAAGATCTCCTCTTTATAAATTTTCATATCTTTAGTTACATGGTCAAACAAACAACCTCCAATGTAATAGCCTTTTTCATAACCCTGTAAATTTAAATTTCTTCCGTCTACTATTAATTTAGCTCCTTCTTTTTCCCCAATATCTACGTAGCTTTTTACTTTTTCCAAATGTTCTTTTGTGACAAGCGGACCCATTTCTGATTTTGAGTCCATTCCTGGACCAACTTTCAAAGCTTCGACTTTCTTTGCTAAACTATTTACTAATTTATCACCGATATTCCCTACTGCTACCGCTACTGATTGAGCCATACACCTTTCCCCTGCTGAACCATATGCAGCACCCATAAGTCCATTAACTGCTTGATCTAAATCACAATCAGGCATTACAACGCAATGGTTTTTAGCTCCTCCTAATGCTTGAACTCTTTTTTCATTTTTAGCACAATTTTCATAGATATA
>MDTC01260315.1_pt1 | contig 18014 bp, 19 predicted proteins | sample 811181 | NCBI WGS metagenome assembly MDTC01 (sample SAMN05326644, study PRJNA326480) | marine metagenome | isolation source: seawater | place: Pacific Ocean: North | collected 2011
ATGAACGATTCAAAACTTGGAATAGCATGTGTTGTAGAAAACACATCATTAAAAGGTATAATCACGGATGGTGATATTAGACGAAAATTATTAAATGTTCAAAAACCATTTTCTGCATTGTTTAGTGATTATTCAATTGATCATGCAATTACTAATCCAACAACTTGCAATGAGAACGAAACATTAAGATCAGCAGTTGATTTAATGGAAAAGAAACAGATTTGGGATCTCCCAGTTATAAATGACAACAATGATTTAGTAGGACTGCTTCATCTTCATGCTGCAATCAAACATTTGATTTAAAAATTATATCAAAATGAAAAGAAAGTCTTTAAAAAATTCATTAAGATCTAGAGAAAAATTATTTGGCGCATGGGTGTCATATGCTGAACCTTCAATAACAGAAACTTTTGCTAAAGCCGGATTCGATTTTTTAGCAATTGATATGGAGCACTCCACTATAACTTTACCTGAGGCAAAAGGAATAATAACATCAAGTCAATCATATGGTGTTCCTTGCTTTCCAAGGCCTGTATCTCATTCAAATGACTACATAAAACCTTTATTGGAATTTGGCGCCGATGGAATGTTAATTCAAATGGTTAACAATTCAGATGATGTTAAAAAACTTATTAATCATATAAAATACCCTCCAATTGGAAACAGAAGTTATGGTGTAAATAGAGCTCAAGGTTATGGTTTTGATTTTGATAGTTATATAAATAATTGGAATAAAAATTCAATCTTTATGATTCAAGTAGAATCTATTGAAGCAGTTAAAAATATTGAATCTATTCTGTCTTATGATGAAATAGATGGAGTAATGATAGGGCCTTATGATATTTCAGGATCATTAGGAGTTCCAGGTCAATTAGATCATCCAGAGGTCATTAATGCATCAATAAAAGTGATTGAAGCATGTGAAAAATTTGGTAAAAGTTGTGGTACTCAACTCAATGACCCAAATATTAAAAACATTGATGGGTTATTTGAATTAGGATATACTTTTGCTATTCTAGGCTCAGACTTATTTATACTTTGGAAATGGGCTGAAACGATGAAAGGTATAATGACAAATTTTAAAAATAAATAAATGTACTTAGACAAACTTTTTAATTTGAATGGTAAAGTCGCAGCTGTAACTGGTGCTGGTGGTCATTTATGTGGAGAAATGGTTAAGGCTTATGCTCGAGCAGGCTGTAAAGTAGCAATCCTAGACCTAAGATATGAAAAAGCCAAAAAAATAGAAAAAGAAATTAATGATGAAGGTTTTATGGATACTATTGCACTTGAAATAGATGTTTCAGAAAAATCAAATTTTGTTAGTGTTTTAAAAAAAATTATTAACAAACTGGGAAATATAGATATTTTTATTAATGGTGCAGGAATCAATGGATCAACCCCTTTTATTGATATTACAGAGAAAGAATGGGACTCAATTATGGATTCACAGATTAAAGGAACTTTTTTTGGATGTCAAGTAATAGGGGAACACATGCTCAAAAATGGAAAGGGATCCATAATTAATATTTCATCAGCTTCTGCTGGTCCACCACTTTCAAAAGCATTTACATACTCAGTTGCAAAGGCTGGGATAAAAAATCTAACACAAAATTTAGCAAGGGAATGGGGAACTAAAGGAGTTAGAGTAAATGCTATTCGACCTGGGTTTTTCCCTACAGATTGGAATTTAAAAAATTTTATTGACGATAAAAGAAAAAAAGAAATTTTAGGACACACCCCCATGAATAGATTTGGTAATCCAGATGAATTAACTGGAGCAATTCTATGGTTATCATCAGATGCAGCAGGTTTTGTAACTGGATCTGAGGTTTCCGTAGATGGAGGTTTCTCCTGTATGACAATTTAATTATGGCAAAAGACAAAGTAGCAATAGTAACCGGAGGTAACAGAGGAATTGGCCTAGGAATAACAAAAAGATTAGTTGGCGCAGGATATAAAGTATTTGTTGGCGCTCGTCAAAATCCTGAGCTTGGAAAAGAGTTTGACAATAAAGTTTTTTTTCACCACACAGATGTAAGAGAAGAAGAAGATCATAATAAGCTAATTGAAGTTGCAATTAAAAAATATGGTAATATAGATTGTTATATAAACAATGCTGGATATTCAGAATGGATGCCAATTGATAAAATAGATGATGAATTCTTAAGCAACATATTAAATACTAATCTAAAAGGGGCCTTTTGGGGTTCTAAGGCAGCTGCTAAACACCTCAAAAAAGGAGGTTCAATTATTAACATATCTAGTCTAGCTGGTAAACGAGGAAGTAGTAATAATTCTGCATATGTAGCTTCAAAATTTGGAATGAATGGTTTAACACAATCTTTAGCTAAGGAGCTTGGCCCAAGGGGAATAAGGGTAAATGCTGTATGCCCAGTATTAATAGCAACAGAGGGTCTATTAGAAGCTCTCAAGACAAAGTATGCGCCTGGAAATCAAAATCCAGAAGAATTTATTTCAAATTTTATAACAAATAACTCAGCATTAAACAGGATGCCTAAAAGTGATGAAGTAGGAGACCTATGTGTTTTTTTAGCTTCAAATAAAGCTAATGCAATTACAGGACAATGTATAAATATTGATTGTGGAGTGCTACCTCAATAAAATATGAAACCTATAGTCATAATTCCGGCAAGGCTTGAATCTTTAAGACTGCCAAGAAAAATTTTAATAGACATACATGGTGTGCCAATGATTGAGCATGTAAGAAGACGTGTCTTGTTATCTAAAAATATAAAAGATGTATATATAGCAACTTGTGATAAGGAGATAAAAGAATGTGTTGAAAAGTATGGGGGTAGGGTAATCATGACAAAACGCGATCATTTAAACGGAACATCAAGAGTTTCTGAGGCTGTTAAAGGTATTAAATGTGATAAAGTTATTTTAGTTCAAGGAGATGAACCTTTATTACTTCCCTCGCAATTAGATAAGTTATCTTCTCAAATTCAAAATGATAATAATTCTTTAGCCTGGAATGCAACCGCACCTTTGGAAAGTGAACAAGAACTTCATAAACATTCTTTTGTAAAATGTTCTGTTATAAACTCTCAAATACTATATTGTTTCAGAAAATCTCCTAGTCATAACAATTTTGAAACACAAAAAAAATACATAAGAAAAATACTAGGTTTGTTAGCTTTTAAAAAAGATTTTTTAATTACAATTACAAAAAATAAAGCAGGAATTATTGAGCAATTAGAGTCGATAGAGCAACTTAGAATTATTGAAAACAGTTTTCCCCTAACATCAATTTCTTTTGAAAAAACTCAAGCTTCTATTAATGAACCTGAAGACATTGAAATAGTTTTAAATGTTTTAAAAAATGATGATCAACAAAAAGGTTTACTTAAAAAGGTTCTATCATTTTAATATCTCATGATTATAACTGAAGAACAATATAATTACATATGTAGTTCTTGCGATAGTCTTTTACTTGATAGTAAAAACTCAACTAGAATAGCTAACAACTGGCTTCATGTGATTAGACCTCACCCAATCTATTTTAAAAAATTTCAACATCTTTTTAGTACCAACAATATTTTAAATACATTAATTTATCTTTTAAAAAACCTATCAATTTATTTAGCTAAAATTTGTATTAGATTAATTAAATCAATAAATAATAAAAGAACAAAAATTATTATCAACTTCAATAATGTTGAATCAGTATATATTTCACATTTATTAAATATTGATCAACTTAATAAACTAGATAATTTTTATTTTCATCAAATACCTAATAAATTTAGTGGCAATGATAAGTCCCTAATACTATTAATAAATCATACTAATGAAAAGATACACTATGATAAGGTTTTTTTTAAAAATAAAATTGTAATACCAAATACCCTATCTTTTTTCGAAGAAGTTAAAATTTCAAAAAGATTAATAATAGACGCTTTCAAACTTATAATTTCAAAGGGTGATTTAAAAATTAGATTAACTGCTGCTGCTGAGAGTCTATCACCATCTTCTCATAAAAACTTAAGAATCGGACTTTTTGTAAAAAAAATAATAAAAATATTAAATCCTGATTATTTATTTACAACTTATGAAGGTCAGCCATGGGAAAGAGTTGTATATGGGATGGCTGATAGTGTAAATAATAAAATAAAAAAAATAGGTTACCAGCATGCATTATTTTTTAAAAATCAACACTCAATATCAAGAAAATTAAGTAAGGCATTTAATCCTGATTATATTTTATGTTCAGGACAGAAAAGTTATTTGAAATTTTTAAATCTTAATTTTATTGATAAAAGTAAAATATTACTAATTGGATCAAATAGATTATCCTTAAAAAAATATATAGAAAAAAAAGAACTAAAAACATTTTTAGTTCTTCCTGAGGGAGACTTGCTAGAGTGTCTACCTTTGGTAGATTTAACAATTTCTCTTGCAGAAATTTTTAACGATATTAATTTTATTATTAGATTACATCCTATAACTAACAGATTAAACCTTTTAAAGCTAAGGCCTAAACTTGATAAATTTTATAAAAACTTAGAGTTATCATCTATTTCATTTGATAAAGATTTAGAACGAGCTAATGCCGCTATATATAGAGGTTCTTCTAGTATTATAAAGGCAATCCAAAAGGGACTAGTACCAATCTATTATGAAATTATTAATCAACCAAATATTGACCCTATCTACAGCTTAAATAATTCTAAAAAGAAAATTATAAATCCTAATGATTTATCTAATATTTTAAGTTCTAAAAGTAATATTTTACATAATCAAAAAAAGCTAATTGAAAATGTTAGATCATATTTCACTCAATTTAATCATAAAGAATTAACTAAAATTACAAGTTGAAAATCTCACTAGTAATACCTTCAATAGGAAACAGAAATTTAATTCCAACACTTAGATCAATTGTTGAGAGTTCGATTGAAGTAGATGAAATCATTATCTCAATTCCAGATCAAGTGAATATAAATAAGGATAGATATAAAAGTTTTAAAAAATTAATTTTTATAAATTCAAAGGTTAAAGGACAAGTTGCTCAAAGAATAGAAGGTTTCAAGGTGGCTAAAAATGATATTGTTGTTCAATTAGATGATGATATAATTCTTGAAACAGAATGCTTAAAGTTAATGTTAGCTTTCATAAAGAAAAATAATAATTCAGCTGTTTCTGCTCATTTTTGTGATATAGCAAACAGAAAGTCTATTTATGATAAGTTAAATACCAATAAATATAATTTTCTAAACTACATAATGAATGGTTCTAAAATTGGAATTAGTGGAATAATTACTAGATCAGGATTTGAGACTTATCCAAATTTCAATTGTGATAAAAATGTAATCTCATCAGAGTGGATTCCTGGAGGATGTGTAATGCACTTAAAAAAAAATCTAGTATTGTCCAATTTTTTCCCTTTTAACGGAAAAGCTTATTGTGAAGATCTTTTTCATTCTATTGCTTTAAAAAAAAATAAAATAAAATTATATTACCATACAAACGCAAAAGCCTTTCTTGAAATAGAAGATATAAAATCAAGTTTCAAAACGTATATTAAACATCTAAGAGCTGATCTTCAAATAAGAAAAAAGCTTGTTGAACAAAATAAACTAAGTAAATCAAGGATGTATTTTGTGTATATAATTAAAACTATCTCATATTTATTTAGATGATATTAATTGATGCTATCTATATTAATTCATTTGGAGGATTAACAATTCTTAAAACACTCCTTAATGGACTTAAAGAAAATAAAACTCATAATTATGAGAATTTTCATTTTTTAATTGACAAAAGGATTGATGAAGCTTTATTACCTGAAATGAAAAATTACTCCTATGAATTAGTGAGAGGAAATCACTCCTCAAGAAAAAAAGCATATAAAAAAAACATAAAACTAATTAGTAAAATAATATGTTTAGCAAATGTGCCTCCATTAATAGAGTGTCGAATTCCAGTAATAATATATTTTCATAATCTACTTCTATTAGAAAACAAATTAAGTTATGTCTCACTTCACCAATTTATCCTTAATAAGTTAAAATTGATATATTTAAAACATTTTAACAATAGATCATATAAATGGATAGTCCAGACTAGATATATGCAAGAAACATTATCTTCCAAATTAAAAATTAATGAAGATAAAATTGAAATTGTACCCTTCTATCAAATTCAAGATATCGATTATATTGATAAAGATTTTAATGAAAAAATCATAAGTTTTTTTTGTGTCACTAGTAGCTCTAGGCATAAAAACTTAAAGCGACTGGTAAAAGCATTTAAAAATGCTAATCTCAATAAAAACATTGACTATAATCTTTACATAACAACTAACGGAAAAGATATAAATATGATTAATAAAAGAATAAAATATCTTGGTTCAATAAATAGAAATGAAATAACAAAATATTATTCTAAGTCACATTATGTTATTCTACCATCATTAGTTGAAAGCTTTGGACTACCAATATTTGAGGGTATCAAATCAGGGTCAAATGTAATTTTATCTAATATTAATTCACTAAAAGAAATATGTCAACCCTCTCTAAATTTTGATCCATTAAATACAAACGACATCTCAAGAGCTATTCAAAATGCAGCAAATCTTAATTATGAGACAAAATCATCAATAACGATTAAAAATGAAATTAATAACTTTATAAATCTAATTACACGAAATGTTTAAAAATAAAACACTTTTAATAACAGGCGGATCAGGATCCTTTGGGAATGCAGTATTAGATAAATTTCTAGACTCTGATATTTCTGAAATAAGAATTTTTTCAAGAGATGAAAAGAAACAACATGACATGAGAGTCAAGTATAATAATGCAAAAATAAAATTTTTCATTGGCGATGTTAGGAATATTGATAGTATAAGGCCTGCAATAAAAGGAGTAGACTATCTTTTCCATGCTGCTGCTTTAAAACAAGTTCCATCATGTGAATTCTTTCCGATCGAAGCAGTAAACACTAATGTTCTTGGGACAGAAAATGTTTTAACTGCAGCAATAGAAAATAATGTTAAAAGAGTAATATGTTTAAGTACTGACAAAGCAGTCTATCCTATAAATGCAATGGGGGTTTCAAAGGCGATGATGGAAAAAGTATTTGTTGCAAAATCTAGAAACTCAGATACAACCATTATCTGTGGTACAAGGTATGGAAACGTGATGGCTTCAAGAGGGTCTGTAATTCCTCATTTTTATCAACAAATTAAAGAAAAAAAAGACATTACAGTTACAGATCCTGCAATGACAAGATTTATGATGACACTAGATGATGCTGTAAACCTAGTTATGTTTGCATTTCAAAATGGAAAATCTGGAGATATTTTTGTTCAAAAGTCACCTGCAGCAACTATTGGACTTTTAGCTAAAACAATGAATGAGATTTATAAATCAAAATCAAAAATTAAAAATATTGGTATAAGACATGCTGAAAAAGTTCATGAGACTCTGTTATCAAGAGAAGAAAGGATGATAGCTGATGATTTAGGTGATTACTTCAGAGTGCCATCTGATAATAGAGACTTGAATTATAATGATTATTTTTTTAAGGGAAAAAATAAAAAAATATTAGAAGAATATAATTCATCTAATACTAATCAACTTAACAAAGATGAATTAAAAGATTTACTTGCTAAGATTGGATTTAATGGAAGTGATTAATAACCCATCTCTTAAAATGAAAAAAAATAAATTAAAGATTGTTACAGTAGTTGGAACTCGACCAGAAATTATTAGGCTGTCTCTAATAATTAAAAAGTTTGATAAATTTTTTGATCATAAATTTATTCATACCGGACAGAATTATGATTTTGAATTAAATGAAATTTTTTTTAAAGAACTACAAATAAGAAAACCAGATTATTTTTTAGATGCAGCAAGTGAAAATCTTGGCCAGACTATTGGTAATATAATATCTAAATCATTTAACATTTTTGAGCAAATTAAACCTGATGCTTTATTTGTTTTAGGAGACACTAACAGTTCACTGTGTGAAATCTCCGCAAAAAGATTAAAGATTCCAATTTTTCATTATGAGGCTGGGAATAGATGTTTTGACTTAAATGTTCCTGAAGAAATAAATAGAAAAATAGCAGACCACATAGCTGATGTAAATTTAACATACAGCCTAAACAGCAAAAAATATCTTATTAGTGAAGGTTTTAGAAAAGATTTTGTTATTTCCGTTGGTTCTCCAATGAAAGAAATACTGGATTTTTATATGCCTAAAATTAAACAAAGTAAAATTCTTAAAACCTTAAAAATTAAGGAAAAGAATTATATACTAGCAAGTATACACCGAGAAGAAAATTTAGATCTAGAACAAAATTTTGAATCAATTATAAACTCTTTAAATTATATTGGTAATGAGAAATCACTTCCAATAATCTTCTCAACTCACCCAAGAACTAGAAAAAAAATTGAAAAGTTAAAATTGGTAGATAGAAAATCAAATATTTCTTTCATAAAGCCACTAGGGTTTTTTGATTATGTAAATCTTCAATTAAATTCATTTGTAACATTATCAGATAGTGGAACACTATCTGAAGAATCAGCAATTCTAAATTTTCCAGCAGTTATAGTTAGAACCAGCACTGAAAGACCAGAAGCTATTGAATTTGGAAATATTTTATTAGGAAACATTGACCCTGATAATCTATATAATTCTGTAGAAATAACTATTGATTCTCATGTTAATCAAGACCAACATAAAATACCTTTTGATTATGATTTTGACAATGTTTCATCAAAGATTGTAAAAATAATTCAGGGATATACACCAAAAGTCAAATCAGAAACTTGGAAAAACAAATAGATTAAAATGAAAGTTTTAATTTTAGGAAGTACTGGAATGCTGGGACATATGGTCTCTAGTTATTTTAGTAAGTTGAATTATTATGAAGTATATAATCTTTCTAGAAGATCTATTGGGCAAAAAAACACTGTTTTATGTGATGTCAACAATCTTAATCAGTTTGACAAAATAATTAAAAATCTTAATCCTTTAATAATAGTAAACTGTATAGGATTATTAATCAATGAGGCTAACAGTAACATTAAAAAAGCAGAATATATTAACTCTTTTTTTCCTAAATATTTAGTTGAAAACTCGAATAACAAATACAGAGTAATTCATATTAGTACTGACTGTGTGTTTAGTGGTCGTGATGGATATTATAATGAATTTTCTCATAAAGATGCAACTGATGTATATGGAATAACAAAATCTAATGGTGAATTTAATCTATCTAAACACCTTACTATAAGAACTTCAATTATAGGGCCTGACGTTAATAAAAATGGATCTGGGCTTTTCCAATGGATAATTAATCAAACTGGTGAAGTTAAAGGATTTAAAAATGTTAAATGGACTGGAGTCACTACTCTTGAACTTTCTAAAGCAATTGATTATGCAATTAATAATTCGATTGATGGAATTTGGAATCTTAGTAATCAAGAAGTAATTAGTAAGTTTGAACTTTTAGAGATCATTATTGACTCATTTAAACTTAATAAAATTAAGTTAATTGAAAACTCAACTAATAAATCAAATAAATCATTAATGTCTATAAGAGATATAAATTATATCGTCCCATCTTATAAATTAATGATTAATGAACTTAGAGAATATATTAAATCTAGCAAAGAATATTAAAAACAAATAAGAAAAATGAAACAGAATATCTTAAAAAAAATTGCTCAAGAATCTCATGAAAAAATCATTAATACAAAAAAGCTGAAGCTTTATTTTGAGGATCCTTTTAAACATTTCTATATTGATAATTTTTTTAGTGAATCATTTGCTAATAAACTTTTAGAATCATTTCCACCTCTAGACTCAAAAACTTGGAATATCTCAAATGATCAAGATATAGAAATAAAAATGAGATCCGATTGGAGTTCAGAATTTGATATTCCAGAAAATATAATTGACTGTATTAGAATAATGCACTCCTCATACTTCTTGAAGGCAATTTCTAATATATTAGAAATACCAAAATTAATTCCAGATCCTTATTTTAGTGGTGGTGGTTTAAATGTTACAGTAAGTGGGGGGCTATTGGATGTTCATGTAGATGGAAATTATCATGATGCTTCTGGTCTATATCGTAGAGTAAATGCTATTCTATATTTAAATCCTAATTGGCAAGAAGGATGGGGTGGAGAATTTGGACTTTATGACACCAAAGGTGAAAAACTTATTAAGAAAATAGCACCAATTCATAATAGAATTGTGGTTTTTGATACAAATGACTTTAGTTTTCACGGATTACCAGACCCTTTGAATTTTCCGAATGGTGAAGCTAGAAGATCAATTATACTTTACTACTACACTAAGGAGCCAAGACCATCATCAGACATTAAAGTGGAAAAGCCTCACTCTGCTCTTTGGAAAAAGAGAGGCTGGCTTGATAAGAAGGGAAATCAAACTAGAGATTTCCATTAGAGATTCTATGAAAATTTTAATTATTACTCAATATTTTTATCCTGAAAATTTAAGAATTAATGATTTGTCTTTTTCATTACAAAAAAAAGGACATGATATTTCAGTATTAACAGCTAAGCCAAATTATCCAAAAGGAAAAATTTACACTGGCTATTCATTTTTTACAAAGGGATTTGAGACAATAAATAAAATTAGAGTTTATAGGTCCAATATAATTCCAAGGGGATCAGGAAATGGATTTAGACTTTTTTTAAACTATATTTCATTTGTTATTTTTGGATTTTTTAGGCTTATTACAATTAAAGAAAATTATGATGCTGTTTTAGTGTATGCACCCTCTCCTATAACAGTTGGCTATTTAGGAATTTTTGCTAAGTATAAATTTAAAGTAAAACCACATCTTTGGGTTCATGATTTATGGCCTGAGTCAGTAAAGGTTGCAGGGGGTATTAAAAGTAAGATTATATTGTACTTAATTGAGTTAATGACAAGATCAATATATTTTTTTTATGATAGTATACTAGTTCAATCTCCACTGTTTAAAGAATACCTAATATCTCAAGGAGTAAATAAAAATAAAATTAAGTATTATCCTTATTATGCAGAAGATTTTTATAAAATAGTAAATGAAAAAACTAAAATAAAAGCTTTATTCCCTGAAGGTTTAAATATTCTGTTTGCAGGAAATATTGGTGTGGCTCAGAGCTTTGATACAATAATTGAAGCTGTAAAAATTGCTTCCAAAAAAATTAAAGAGTTGAATATAGTTATTTTAGGTGAAGGAAGAGATAAGGATAGAGTTCAAAAAAAAATATATAACCTGGGTCTGTCAAAAAACTTTACATTTCTAGGTTCATACCCACCAGAAGAAATGTCATATTTTTTTGCATCCTCTGATGCCCTTTTAGTGACACTAAAAAAAGCACATATTTTTTCTTTAACTATCCCAGGAAAAATTCAATCATACTTAGCATGTGGTAAACCTATTATTGGATCAATTGATGGGATAGCTTCAGATATTATTAATAATGGAAAATGTGGATTTGCAACTGAATCAGAAGATTATGAATCTTTAGCGAGTTCAATGGTAAAATTTGCTAAATTAGGTTATAAAGAAAGATGTAAATTAGGATCAAATTCAAGAATTTATTTTGAAAGAGAGTTTCATAAGGAAAAGCTTTTAGATACACTAATTGATATAATTAAAAAATGAAATTTTTTTCACTCATAAATAATAATTTAATATCTCTAGTTACAAAATTAAATAATAACTCAACTTATTATCTATCTCTATTATTTATTATATTCTTTAATTCTATAATAAGTTATGATAATATAACATTTGATTTATATTTTAATCATCTCTATGAAGATTATGCTAAATTTTTTAAATCTTTAGATTTTGACTCATTTAAATATCAAAATTTAACATTTCCTATATGGGGATATGGAGTTTTCCATCTACTAGGAAAAAGCATACTAATAAACCTATTATTACAGCAGTCATTTACCTTCATTAATTTGGTGTTTCTTGATCGTATAATAATTAAGTATAAACTTTTTAAAGAAATTCACCTCTTTAGATTAATTGTATTGTTATCATCAACTTGGTTTTTATACCATACCCAAATGTGGCCCAAAAGTATAGGATCAAACTTACTTCTATTAGGTGTTATTTTTTTAATTGAGTATTTGAAAACTAGTCGAACTAGTAAACTTATCTACTCAGCTATCTCTTTTGGGATTCTTCACAATTTTCGATCAGAGTATATTTACTTAGCTATCGTAATCATGTTTTTTATTTTGCTATTAAATGATAAGTCAATAATAACAAAAATAAAGAAAATGTCCTTTCTTCTTATTCAGCTTATATTTTTAATCCCATGGATGTTTTATACATTCAATCAATCAGGTAAGCCTTTAATAAATTCATCAAATTCGGGACATGTTTTTTTTATTGGATTAGGTCAACTTCCTGATAATGCATGGGGCATAACCCCCCATGATAAAGATCCACTTAAAACCAAAATATTAATAGAAAAATTTGGTGATAAATATAATTATATTGATTTTGAAGCTTGGAATACGATCCAGGAAGACAAGTATCTCAAAGAAGTGTTTTTTGGTTTTATTAAAAAAAATCCAAAGGAATGGATTAGGAAATGTATATATGTCACCAGGCTATTAATTCTTGATCCATTTTATGTAGGAAATGTTGGAAATTTTCAGCAAAATAAAATTTCTAATATAGAAGAAATAAGAAAATTAGAGTCTATGTTCTATAATTTTGAATTTAATGATTTCTTCAATACTCTTTTAAAAACTAATTGGAAAATTGATTTTAAAGAATCTTTTCAAATAATTTATACTCTTTATACTAAGATATTCGGAATAGTTATTTTTTTATCATTCATTATAATATCGTTTTTGACAATAATCACTCAGATAAAGAATAAAATATTTTTTTCAAAGGAAGAAATTTTATTTGGATTAGTTATACTTTACCAATTAGCTATTTCAATTTTTGCTTTTCATATGCCAGTTTATAATTCCTCAGTATATATAATCTATTTATTATTTATATATCTTTTGTTCCAAAAATACTTATCAATAAGACAATAAATTATAATTATAGAGTATGTTATTAGAGAATTGAATAGCTTCATTTTGGAGACACCATGTTCTCTGTTTTCCCATGAATTATCAATGATTTTATAATTAAAACCCCTAGTAACCATTTTTAAAGGTAGTTCAATAGTAATGCTAAAGTGATTAGAGAGAATGGGATAAATTTTTATTAAAGAGGATCTCTTATACATTTTAAATGAATTTGTAAAATCATAGTAGTTTATTCTAAACAGAGTTCCTATAATCTTGTTGCCCATTCTATTGAAAAATCTTTTCACTACAGGATAGTTTTTAGGGGAGTTTTTAGACCAACGATCACCAAAAATACAATCTAAATCTTTATCATCTTTAATGATATTATAATATTTGATTAAATCATCAATTGAATCTGACTTATCAGCCATTAAAATTGTCAAAAAATCAGATGAACATTTATTAATACCCATAACAATTGAATTACCAAAACCTTTTTTTTTATCATTGAGATAAAATCTTATATTCTTGTTTTTTTTTAAGAAACTATTTACAATATTATTTGTTTCATCATTAGAATTATCATCAACAATAATAATCTCATGTGGAATGTCTTGCTCCAATAATTTTTCACTAGCTTGCGTTAACGTTCCTTTAATATTTTTTTCTTCTTGAAATGTTGGTATTATTATTCCTAATTTCATTTTTCATTTTTTTTTAAAAATTACATCATTTATATCTCCAAAACTATGCTTAATAGTTTTTAATTCAAAGAATCCGTTATCATTTAGTAGTTCAACAATTTTAATATAAGCAACACTATTTTTATACATATTATCATTATGAACTTCAAATTGAATAAATTTAATATCAATATATTTTTTGAATAGTCCTTTTAAAACCATGTATTCATGTCCTTCAACATCAATTTTAATTAGATCAATTGTTTGTTTTGGTTTTAAGAATTCTGATAATGCAATAACATTAACATAATATTTTTTATCAATTAAATTTTTAGATTTTATTCCCAAAATTTTTGATTTTTTTTTCACCCATTCTGATGTATAATTTATTTCTTCAAATCCTGATGATTCATCAAGAATATTTTCATAAAATAATTTTTTTCCATTATCCTCAGAACAGCCAAGATTATAGATAGTTATTTTGGTATTATTTGAATATTTTAATATTAACTTATCGAATAAACTTGGGTTTGGCTCAAATCCATATATTTCAACATTTTTATTAATTTTTTGGAAAAGATCAATAGATTGCCCTCTGTTTACACCAACATCTATAACATAATTCAAACTATTTTGAAAAAATATTTTTTTGTAAAATTTAATTAATTTTTTTTCGTAGAAAATGGTCTCAATTAAAGCTAATAACTTTCTAATTATATAAATTCTGAAATATTTCAAAATGTATAGTATTATTTTATGTAGAACATATCAGGATTGTCTTTATCCATTTTTTTTGTAAGGACATTAATCCACTTTGAATCTTCTAAAATATTAAAGTAATGGAGAACATAAGGCTCAATAAAAAATATATCATCTTTTTTAACAATATTAATTGTTTTTTCTTCTAACTTATTATCTAAATTTATTTGCTGTGTTGTAACTTCAATTTTACCTTCTAGTATAAAGAATAATTCCTTTGTATGTTTATGATAGTGTCCTCCTCTTTTCGCGCCCTTTTCAGAGTTTGAAAAATTTATTTCTTCCCATAGATTTGTATTGATAATTCCAAGTATAGAACCTCTTTCATCTTTATGATTAAAATATGAATCAATAAACTCTATCATACTAATTGATTTTCTATACTTCTTATAAGATCAATATTTTTTTTTGAGTCATAAGAGCTTGTTAAAGATAAGTCTTTAAACAATTTTAATTTTGATTCTCTGTAATCTTTTTTTGTAATCTTAATTTTTGAGTTCATAATTTTTGCAACATGAACACCCAGATCAAATCTAGAAACTTTTTTATAACCAGATACATGAATTAACTTATCGTTGAACTTTTGATAAATTAAATCTTTAATCAAATTAAAAACATTCTCAATAGGTGTGGGTGAAAAAAAATTATCAAATAATTCAACTTGATTTTCTTTTTTTAAAGTATTTAATAACCAATTGCAAAAAGTCGAATCCTCACCAATAATTGCACCTGCCCTAATTATATGATAGTCTCGAATATTATTTGTAATATATCCCTCAGATATAAGCTTTGCTTTTCCATAGAAAGAAACTGGCTCTGTTTTATCATCTACTGAGTAATTACCTTTCTCACCGTCAAAAACATAATCTGAAGATAGATAGATAAACTTTGCTTTTGAATTAAGCTTGTTATTAGTTACAAATGATAAAACGGGATTACAGATTAATTTTTTAGTATTATTAAAATTAATTTCTGTTTCTTTTAAATTTTTTTCCCCAGCTAACCAAATAACAATATCAGGATTAAATTTAATTATATCTTTAATGAAAGAATCATTTAAATAATCCATTTTTATTAAATCTTTGTGAAAAGAATTACAGTAAGTGCCAATTATTTTTAAGTTTTTGTCCTGACTTAACTTTCTGTAAATATAACTACCAATAAAGCCAGACGCTCCCACTATTAGCACTTTATCTTTCAAGGCTTGAAAATATTTAAATCATGCTCAACCATTTCTTCAACAAGAGACTCCAGAGTGTATTTTGGACTCCAGTTTAGAAGTTTTTTTGCTTTAGAGTAATCTCCCAATAAATTATTTACCTCACTTGGTCTAAAATATCTTGGATCTATTTTTATTAATTCATCTCCAATGTTGACTTTAGCATCTGATTTAATTGTTTTTACGTAACCTGTTTCATTTAAACCTTTGCCTTTGAATCCTATTTCAATTCCAATTTTATCAAAAACAATTATTACAAAATCTCTTATGGCTATATTTTTATTTGTAGATAAGACAAAGTCTTCAGGAGTTTTATGTTGTAAAATTTTCCACATGCCTTCTACGTAGTCCTTAGCATGACCCCAATCTCTTTTTGCATCTAAGTTTCCAAGAAACAGAGTCTTTTGAATTCCATAAAAAATTTTTGAGGCAGCAATTGTCACTTTTCTAGTAACAAATGTTTCACCTCTAAGAGGAGATTCATGATTGAAAAGAATCCCATTGCAAGCAAACATATTATATGATTCTCTATAGTTAACAACTGTATGAAATGAAAATAATTTTGATATAGCATATGGAGATCTTGGTTCAAATGGAGTCTTTTCATTTTGAGGTGTGATAGACGAATTTCCATAAAGCTCAGATGTAGATGCTTGATAAAATTTAACTTTACTGGTAAGGCCCAGAATTCTAATACTTTCAAGAATTCGAAGGGTTCCAAGGGCATCAACGTTAGCTGTATACTCAGGACTTTCAAAACTAACATGAACATGACTCATTGCGCCTAAATTATATATTTCATCAGGTTTAACTTCTTGAATAATCCGACAGATATTTAAACTATCTGTTAAGTCACCATATAAAAGAAAAAGCTTTTTATCAGTATCTTGATGATCTTTCAGAAGATGATCAACCCTGTCAGTAATAAATCTTGAAGTTCGTCTTTTTATTCCGAAGACAGTATACCCTTTAGTAATTAAAAATTCTGCTAAATATGAACCATCTTGACCTGTAATTCCTGTAATTAAAGCTGTTTTCAAAACAAATTATTTAAAGTAAAAATATATAAAAATAAATTGTGTTTAGTTATTAATAATTTTTAATTAATCAAATACTCAAGATTAATTGATATTTTTGAATAATGAAAAAAATACTAGTTACTGGAGGAGCTGGATTTATAGGGGCAAACCTAATTAAACAACTCAAAGGTAAAGGCCTACACGTTGTATCTATTGACAATTACTCGACAGGCAGTAAGTATAATGAAATTGAAGGTGTTGATTATTTTGATCTAGATATTGAAGAAATATTTAATTTAAAAGATACAGATTTTGATCTTTGTTTTCATTTTGCAGCTCAATCTCGAGTTCAGCCATCTTTTGATAATCCCCTTGAGTCTGTTAGAGTAAATATTACAGGAACAACAAGAGTTATGGAGTGGGCAAAAATTAATAATGTTAAAGTTATATACGCAGGTTCATCCTCAAAACATCATGATCCATCAGATTCACCTTATGCAATGACAAAATTTTTAGGTGAAGAAATATGCAAGCTTTATAAAAAATCATTTAATGTAAATGTGGAAATTGCACGATTTTATAATGTTTATGGACCATTAGAACCTTTAGATGAAAAGTTTGGAAATGTAATAGGGATTTGGCAAGTAAAGGTCAAAAATAAAATGCCACTTCCTATAGTAGGGGATGGTAATCAAAAAAGAGACTTCACTCATGTCTTGGATATTGTTGATGGCCTATTAAGAATTGCAAATTCAGAGATAAAACATAAAGATGCTTGGGAAATTGGAACAGGAGTTAATTATACTATAAATAAGCTTTTTCAAATGTTTAAAGAAAAATTTAATGTAGATTCAATATATATTCCGGATCAAAAAGGTAATTATAGAGCGACATTAAGAGTTAATGACGACTTAATAAATCTATTGAATTGGCAACCTAAAGATAGATTAAGAGAATATATAGCAAACTTAAACTCTTCACTATGAAAAAAGTATTAATAACAGGAGGAGCAGGATTTATTTCTCATCATTTGATTTATTATTTAATCAAAAAAACTAACTGGAATATTGTTTCATTAGATAGGCTTGATTATAGCGGCAATCTTAATCGACTTGATAATATTCTTTCTGAACTTTCAACTCATGAAAAATCAAGAGTTAAAGTTGTATTTCATGATTTAAAATCTGAAATAAATCCATGGATAAAAAAAGAAATTGGAGAAGTAGACATAATACTTCATTTAGCTGCTGGATCACATGTAGATAGAAGTATTGATTATCCAAT
>MDTC01250659.1_pt1 | contig 18013 bp, 23 predicted proteins | sample 811181 | NCBI WGS metagenome assembly MDTC01 (sample SAMN05326644, study PRJNA326480) | marine metagenome | isolation source: seawater | place: Pacific Ocean: North | collected 2011
ATAACATAGAAAGATGCGTGTTCGCCGTTTGTTCGGGACCAGGAGCAACAAAATGCCACTGAGATCCGCTGGACGTGGGAGCGAGTTCCATCTTTGTCATACCTTGTGGTATCGAGTACGCGACGCCGTTATTTGCAACAAATACGTATTCTTTCGTTCCATGTTTGATCTTTAACGTGTTATTGTCCGTTCCTGAAACTTCCATCGTCCATCCCGTCAACTGGGTGGCGAATTTATCCAACGTTACATCTAGATAAAAATAATGATACGTCGGCGTTGGTGTGGATGTTGCCGTACATGTTGGCGTAAAACTTGGAGTCGGGGTTGGTGTTTCTGTAAATATAGTTCCTTGTTCTACAGTTACTACTGCTGATTCATTGAAATCGATCTCGCTTAGTATTTTAGACGTGCCATCTTGATTTTTGGACACAATAATTGTAGACCGATCATATATTGAACTGTCCAATCCTGGATCAGATGTTGAATTATAAATAAAAAAGTTATGAACATTTTGTTCCTCAGAACCGAGTTCGTAGTCAGAATAAATTTTGTTTGGATCTATTGATTTTTCAATATTTGATTTTTGAAATAATATTGCAGGATTTTCTAATATACGACTGACTCTGGTTGCTTCAGACACTGATACATTTTGTGGAATATATATTTTAACATTATATGTAACACTTGCAATTGTAATACTTTCAATAACTATATAAGAAATATCAATAGCAGGATTAAATTGATTTGCAATTGTTTGTCTAAACACAGTTTCAATTGCATTTTTATTCGAATTGGCATTATACTGTTGTAAATCTGAAATACCTAGAGATGTTCCATTAAATGTGTATGAAACAGCCAATACGGCAGTTGTGACTAATCCTACAGTCGATACATGTTCTAATATAATTTTGCTACTAGAAATACAATAATAATAAAACACATCATATGATACATCAGAACCTTTCAACGCAGGACGATAATTATTTTTCCAACCCACGTTTGAACTATATGTTATATTGTGAGATACTGAAGTTGGATTGAATATTATAATTTTTCCATTTCTTCCTATCTCTATATTAACGAAATCTATATTTGTCAATGATATCGAGTTTGTGTTCAATAAAAAATTGCTGAATAAAGAAATATCAAACACACACGTGGACGTAGTTGATGTTATAGATTTCATATAAACATTGTAGTTAACAAACTTGTCTATGTACAAACCATTATTTTCTCTAATAGTTTGTACATCACTACCGTGTGTAAAAATTATTGAATTCAACGTTTGTTGAATCATCCTACTATAAACTAATATTATAACAAAACCGAAAACGCAATCATGGCCTTGTAGTTAAAAAATCAAGTAGTAAATTATTTGCAGTACATTGATAGTTAAATATATCATACTCATTTATTACAGATGTTATAATCGGTGTCTCCCCTTTCATCCAATATGCTGGAGGTGTACTTATATATATTGGATTATGAGAAAGAGTGACAGCATTTGTTAAAATTATTTTCCCCACTTGTCCTATAGAATTATTTACAAAGTAAATGTTATTTATAACATTAGAAGCTATTATATGAAAATTCAAACATGTGCTTAAGTCAAGTGTTATATCTCCATTTTCATCTGGAAAATGTGTACTAAACTTCGCAACAATGTGTTTAATTCCTTCTATAATTATGTTTGAATTATTTTCTTTAATTGCAGAAAAACTTTCTGAATTCTTGTAAAATTTGATATCTGAATCTAACACAACTTTTCCCATTATTAAATTGATAATATAATAACATTAGAGCTGAAACAATAATAATGAATAGTTGAATAAATATTGATATTTTGTAAACTTATTCCTTCTTTCCATTTGATTTCTGTATTTGTCCATATGGGACTACATTCTACTGAAAATAGAATTTTACCTTCATTACCAGCTTGTATATTAGAAAATGTAAGGGTTGGATTTAAATGTAATACAATAAAATCATTAAACATATTAAGATCTAGAACTTCCGTATCTGATGGTAAAGATTTAGGAATCATTTTTATAGAATGTGCATTAAATGATAATTGATTTGGCGAGCTTGTTATAACAGATGTTCCTATTGTTATGGTTGATTGATCAACAGTGACGCCCATTAATTATTGATTATAATTTGTATCTCATCTTTTTCCGTCTCTAATTCTGTCTTATTAAATTTCAATATCCTTTTCAATTGAGTTTGTTCTTGTACATTGAATTCATATTTCTCTTTATGAACGTGAATTTCAATAATCAAATCTCCTCGTTTGTATCCATCTAGCATTCCCATGCCTTTAATAATATGTTTATTACCTTCACTGCTACCGTCCAAACACCTGATATGATATGTTTTTGAATCTAAATGAACATATTTAAAAGAAAATCCGCACAGAGATTCGTACAATGAAATAGTATGTTGTAATACTAATGTTGATCCTTGTCGAGTTAATCTAGGATGATCATCCTGTTTTATTATAAATTGAATATCTGCATATTGATGAGATTCTGTGTTATAATCTCCTCCATCATTAATATTTGCAGCAGTTCCATCTTCAGTTCCAGCATTGATATTTAAAGAAAATACAGATTCTTCTTGAATTGTGCCAGATCCAGTGCATATTTTACATTTACTTATGAACTTTTTCCCTCTAGTACAATGTGGACAATTAATCACGCTAATCTGGGTCATATTTCCTATCTGTATTTTAGTTTGAACCTTTCCTTTTCCATCACATGTATCACATTTTACCGTATCCCCCCCTTCTCCTGAACAATCACGACAACACGCTTTTCGTGTTATTTTCATTTTCACGATTCCTCCATTATATAAAGTATCTAACGGTACGTGTTTAACTATTCTCACAACTTGTTTGTGTCGCTGAACATTTTGTTGGAAAAATTGAGAAAAGACATCTCCAAAATTACTTTGAAAATTAAATCTTTGTGCTTGAGGTCTAGCTGGTTGATCATATTGTTGACGCTTATTTGAATCTGATAAAGTTTCAAATGCTTCTTGGATTTCTCTAAACCTATCAGGATTTCCCCCTTTATCAGGATGATGTTCACGGGCTAATTTTCTATGCGCGCTTTTTATATCATCTATTGAAGCATTTCTCGAAACTCCAAGTATTTCATAATATTTAGTCATTGGTTTCCTAATGTTAAGGAATTTTTAAATTACTAGAATTCGTCTTCAACTTCTTCTCCTTGTTGTACATCTACTCCCATGAAAAATGGACCATCAAACATTCTGTTTTCGTATTTCTGTTTCCCAGTCTTCTGTACTTGAATATTATATTGAAAGAATGGACCTGAATAAAAATCTTTGTTGAATCTTTGTCTCTTATAATTTGCTTCTGTACAATGTGCATTGAATGCTTGTACAAACAACTTTTCTGGAATAAATTTACCTTCCTCGAATGTAAGTTTTCCAGAACCAAGGAAATGTAACAAAGAATTAGTCGACGCTGCCAGTTCCATCCTTGCATCGTGAAACGATTTTGGAAGAAATCCCCAAATATCCTTTCGTCCAAACTTATCGACGGCATCTAAATATGCTTCATTCGCTTTCTTAATAATATGAGGCATCTCTTTCTGTATCTTTTTCCCAAGGGTAAGATCTCCATTCTTAACTTTATTAGGCATCTTTACGGGAAGAATACGACGTTGAAATGAACCGCTATTATCTACAAAATCTGGAGGTTCATTTCCACATAACATTCCAGGAATTTTCCACGTTATGAATTTCGACTGTTTATATTTAATGTTTATCGCAACTGGATCTCCACTAACAATACTTTGAAATTCTGCCTGACACATTTTAAAATCTTTCTTAATTTCTGGAGCTATCCATATAAGCGATTCTGCTATATCTGCAAGACCAAATGTTTGTTGAAAATTATTCGTGATCGTTCCAACATCCTCATCATCATATATCTGCTTGCATACATTTTGAGCAATTGTTGATTTCCCAGTTCCGGCTTGTCCTTGAAAAAATAAAACTACTTGCCACCCATCGAGCTCATCAATCTCATAAATTAACCGACCAATCATGACGTATATAATCTGTTTTGTCTCTTCGTCTATTTCTTGATAATCTAAAATTGATTCAAGATATGGACACTCTGTTTCTTCGATCGGAAAATCATAATCAAAGTATTTGCTCGAGACTACATCTTGGAAAGATGACCCGTATCTTTCAAACCTTTTTTCTTTCGTGAAATAGATTCCATTCTTGAAAGAAAAGATATGACGATCTTTCTTCAATTGAAGAAATTGAGGATCTTCACAGAATGTTAGAAACTCAGTTGCTTGTTTAATAGATCCAGCCACCCCAGTAGCATTGAGAAACTGATCATAGTTTGTTTCTTTCACTATAGACTTGTACAAGATTTCAGAAATTGATCCTACTTTCTTCCACGCACGCGTATCATTCCCATCAGAATTTATTATAGGAGCATAGACTGATTCATTATATCGACGATAACCTTTGTTATACATATAACCAAGTGCATATAATAAGAAGTTTTGATATCTGGAATTTTCTTCCATATCAATGGTTTTGAAGCGAAATAACGAAATATCATTGTTGTTTCGATAATCGTTGGACTGTTCCATTATTTCACTCATTCTTTTTAGACCAATTGCAACATTCTTCGCATAATATGAAAGTTCGAGAACTCTATTAATACGGACTTTAGTTTCAAAGTCTGGATTTGAACAATTATTTAAAATTTCTATTATATTTCCAATGTATGAATTACACTTCTGATCTGCATCTCCTATGGATTCCATATTTCCAAAGACATGTCCCACAAGCCTGACAATTTGATCTTCATTTATTAAATGTGGTTCATCTTTTGATACACCCCATTGCTTTTCGTAAATAGTAAGGTCAGTCAGTGCCATTTATTAATACAAGGTCTCTAAGTCTTAAACTAATTGCGTTTTTACATCAAAAAAAAGACCTGTTATTCATGTAAATGGAAAAAACTCTCATTGGAATTCTACTTATACTTATAGTTATTTTGGCATTAATTTGCTGGCAAATATTTGGTATCAAAAAAGAAGTTTCATCACTCAAGGAAATAGAACCCATGGATGGTTTTGAATTTGACGACGATGCCGAAGAAGAAGTCGAAGAAGAAGTCGAAGAAGAAGTCGAAGAAGAAGTCGAAGAAGAAGACATCACTGTTTCTAAATAATTAGTTCACATTGTCATTTGCATTTATTCAATTACCATCCTTCAATTGGTAGTAGCTGTAGATTATAATCTAAACTACTGCCTGTTCGGTACAATTTCTATTCATCTACATTTCCATCCACTGTTTCATCTACATTTCCATCCACTGTTTCATCTACGTTTCCGTGCACTTCTAAACTTTCGTCAGAAGGTTCGTCAGAAGGTTCGTCAGAAGGTTCGTCAGAAGGTTCGTCAGAAGGTGCAATTGAATTAAAGAATGCAGATACGTCAGATACGGCTTTCAAATTAGATTCGTCAACTTCAGATGCCACCATTTGTTCTATAGATGTTCTATCATTTACAGTTGCACTATCTCCAGCAGGTCCTTGTGGTCCCATTTGTCCTTCTGGTCCCCGTGGTCCCTGTGGACCAGGTGGTCCTCGTGGACCCGTTCCAGAACCTCCACCTCCTATTCCACTGGGTAAAAATGCAGGATTAATATAATATCTTTTATCAGTTGAATCCCATTGTAACAATGGCGTATTGTTGATATAAAGTGTATCTTGTTGTCCTGGTTGCAATTTTAAGTCACGAAATGCCCCACAACATGCTTGTTCTGCCATATGTACTATATAAACAGAAAAAAATTATCGCAAAATCCGTTGAATATTGGAATCTCCCTTTATTAATTTGTCTACGTATGTCCATTTTTTTTTAAATTTGACTTCTCTCCATTGATTAGAATGATATTTATAGATAACAACATTTTTTACTTCTTCTCCTGACATTATATCATTTAAATCAAATTTTGGTAATTTATCAAAAAAATCTTCTATTTCTTCTTGAATTATAACAAGTGCTAGAAATTCACCTTTCGGAGATTCTTCTTTCCATTTATGTAATGTGAATCCGTGAAATTGATCTGAACCTTTTATTATTTTAACTCCCGGAAACGATTGAGGAAGTTCACTTTCAGTGCTATGTACTTCAAATTTTACACAATCTTTCTCAAAACTAAACATTATAAGTTTATCCAATTTATCATTTAAACTTATTTTTGGAAGATTTAATAAATGGGAATATTGGCTACTATTGTCCATGAACAATTATACAAATACTTTGCTATGGGTTGTGCAACTTTATTTTTAATCCCTCAAATCCGACGCGGATTTATAACAAAGTCTGTAAAAGATGTATCTACAACTTCTACCATAATGATTTTTATGGCTTCAATTTTATGGGGTCTTTATTTAAAAGAAGAAAATATGTATCCTTATCTTGCAGCTACAATAGTTGTCATGATTTCATCAGGAGTTTTGATTTTCATGTCTGTAAAGTATTATTGGGATCGTGTCAACAATCACATGAAATCTTTTGATAAGCCTTTAAATATAAGGGTCACAGAAAATGATGATCAAGTCTGAACTGTTTGTCCAATGATGCATATAAGTAATAGCATCAATGTTTTTGTCTGAATATCCTTTGGAGTCGTTGATAATATGAGTAAAACAATCTCTCCTATAGCAACATTAGGCTCTTGATGCAATTTACCTGATATTTCAATATACGTCATCAAATCTTGAACTAAAGCAAATGATTTTTGAAACCGAACAGTCGATATAGTTGTTCCGTTCCATTTTGAATCAATAGAAGTCTGCTGTGATAAATCTGGAGCACTTCTTACTTTTCTTATGGATTTAGGTCTTGGAGGTTTTCCTAGTGGAATTATACCAATTGGACCATGTTTTAAAAGATTATCAGCACTGCTAGTTTTCTTCATTATTTGATACTAAGAAATAGTTTGTTAAATCGCTTAAAGAATATACATCTGTATATAGTACAAGACAATGGCAAACACAATCACATTTCCCAAAGATTTCCAGACGGACAGCATTGGATTCGATGAAGTTAAGAAGAATGCAGTAGGCGGCAATATTGTATACCTAAGTTACAGTGGAAAGCAGAAACTATGCCTTCAAACTCCCTGGATGTTTGCACCTTTTGGTGTAAGCGAATTCGTTGACGAGAAGACTGGCCCTAAGTATAGTCTCGATGTTTCATTCAAAGGAATGGACAATGATCCAAAGATCAAGATGTTTCACGATAAAATGCAAGAGCTTGACTCTAAAATCCTTGAACAAGGAGTCTCTTTGTCAAAGCAATGGTTTGGTAAGAAAATGCAAAAAGTCGTTCTCGAAGAACTGTTTCGTCCAGTAGTAAAACCTGCAAAAGACCCATCAAAGTATTCTCCGACTATCAAGTTCAAGATCAACAACGTTAACCAACTTGAGATTTACGATACTGCCCGTAACAAGCTCAACCTCGACCAAGTGGTTTCTGGTTCTCAAGTACAAGCTATCATCGAATGCGCATCTGTTTGGTTTGTCAATAAGACATTTGGTGTAACATGGAAGCTTCTACAGCTTCAGCTCAAGAAGCCTGATCGCATTGCTGGATTCTCCTTTGCACATGAAGACGATGAAGAGGAAGATGAAGAGGTAGAGGAGGTAGAAGTGGAGGTCGAGGCTGAAGAACCCGAAACTTAAATGAAAACTCTCAAAGAATATTAATGACGACAATAAAAGAGATAAAATTTGAATCGTTCGAATACGATCCCAATGAATACAAAGAATTAGTAAACAATTTATATGATAGATTCGAAAGTACAGAAAATATAGAAAACAAGAAATATGCTCTAAAAAGTTTATTTGATTATAAATATTACAATCCAAAAACAAAAGTCCCAGATGGCAGATATGTTAGATGGATCATGACTAAAGATTCAAAAAATATGCAATTATCATCAGGCGGATTTGTTGCCTTTGATAATGGATATTCAGTGGTTGTTGTTGTAAATCCACAAAAAAGATTCAAAATTTCTAAAAGAAATGCCATTTTCTTCGTAAAACTAAATAATTCAGAAAGAATTATGGCTACACTCTCATAAAATTATTTTTTGTATTTCCTGAATGCACCTTATCTAATATGCCCTGAATGTTATTACCAGCATTAGTTAGATTTGTTGTAGGTATCTCGTAACGTTTGAAATTTAAAGGTCCTGATATTTTGAAATCAGATCTTCCCTTCTTTCTATCTACTGTACTTCCTTTATAGGTTTCTGGTTCTAGTGTCAGATTAAAATCCGTCCAAAAACACATAAAATTGGCTTTTATATATTTCCATTCAGTTGCTCTTATTCCTGTTGGTGTATTTGACAGACGTGGCAGGATCGTTCTATTATTCACGAGTAACCATATAAACTTTTTAATTGCCACTAATCGAATCCTTGTATTTCTATTATATGTGGTATTTCTGGTATATCCATGTAATTTTTCTGTCAAAAAAAGCAAAGCTTCCATGTAGCAAAAATGATGCTGCGAATCCAAATCTTGGTTTGCAATCAATGCCTTTGCACTTACATTATTATTTTTGTTATAGGCTTTTGAGATATGAAATGGAGAATTTTTACTTTCTGATACAAACCCTCCTGTGCATTGATAACAATTTTTATAAGATAAGTCACAAGTAGGATTTACTATTTCAATTCTTAAATTTGTGGATGAATCTATTGTGAATAATTTTCTAATCTCTTCTTTAAATCTATTTGTAAAGCCTGAAGATGTTTTTCCTTCTTTATTCTTATATTGCATAGAATCAAAAATAGTGACATGTTTATCAAGTTTATTGTAAATACACGCAGCGTAATGAGCTCCATCTCCCATGTCATTACTTACAATTGATACAAATTGAGAAATATTGGGCATTCTTCGCATTTTTTTATTCAGCTCTTTTTGAAAAGCCTTTATGGTATTTTTGTACTCTGTAATATTTTTCTGACTTTTTCTAAAATTTTTATCAATAATATCTTTACTGGATACAAATCCGGTATTTGGGACAGTTTTTGTTATAAATTCCAAAACTTTTTCAATAAATTTTCCTTTATATATAATTTTTTGTTTTAACAATTCCGCCGCATGTTCCATAGCAACGAGAGGTGTTGCATTTTTATCAATCAAAATTTTCTCATCATTTTCCAAATCATACTGATTAGTATTTTCTTTCAATTTATTATAAATTTCTGGAATATCTATCAAAAGTTTATTTTTATAATTCGTCGCGGGAACTGTGGGAACTATCTGATTCGGCTTCGGCTTCAGCGCGGGAACTATTGACGTCCGCGTCCGCTTCGCTGCGGGAACTATCTGATTGGGCTTCGGTGTGGGAACTATTGACGTCCGCGTCCGCTTCGCTGCAGAATTAAGTTGTGTTTTCGTTACGTTTCTGGAAGAGTTTGCAGTATTATTATTATTATTTATTAAAGTTTCACGGGCTGTATAATATGTGGTACCACTATTAGCTGTTTTGAATGAATTACTTGACGAACGGTTGTTCATTATAATAAAAAAAATAATAAAAGTTAAGCCTAAAGAATTAGTATATTTATAATTGTAATGACGAAATTCACCGCAAAAACCTATAAAGTGAATCCCAAACGCGGAATCAAAACATGCAATATATGTTTGGAAGAAATTAACAAAAATATTAAAAAAACTTCTTGTAATCATTATTTTCATCCTAAATGCTTGCGGAAATGGATTAGAAAATCTCCGACTTGTCCCACATGCCGAACACACGTCCACATTCCGCGATTGAGTACAGAAGAGCCTATCCCTATTCCACAACAACGCAATCTGTCCTTTTCAGATGAAATAATTATAGCAGATATCATGTCGTTCATTGACGATTTAAACAGACATTTAATAGATAGGCCCATGAACGCAGAAATCATTGCATTTATTCAGGATCGAGATCTACATGCCCCATCATTAACGTCCGACAACAATACCTCGTCAAACCCAAATGATTCAACGCATCATTTATAGATTTTCCACTTTCTATCAGTTCATTGTAAGTTTGCCACTTATTTCCAAGAACTTTTCCACACGTGAAGCATCTGACAGGAATAATCATTTCAATTATAACAATTTGTTTCTTTAATTTTCTGAGTAATTTTAATGAACTTTGAATTAAAGCACGGTTCAAAAAACGGATTTCAAACGCGTATATGGGGTCCTCCAGCTTGGTTTTTTCTCCACACCATATCGTTAAATTACAGTCCTGTACGCAAGCATGGACATTTCAAATTCTTTAAATCGTTAGGTAAGGTTCTTCCGTGCGGAGCTTGTAGAGATAATTACAATCGCATAATTTCTAAAGGACCATTAAAACTTACAACGGATGTTCTAAAATCAAGAAAATCTCTAAGTCTATGGCTATTCAAAGTACATAACAAAGTTCAGAATGACATATATGAAAAGACTGAAAAAACAAAAGATAAACCATTATTTTCTAATAAAAGCAAAGATTTCATGAAAGCAATGGAATCATACGAAACTTATAGAGCAGAGTGTCATAAGAAAACAAAATCATACGGATGTGTCAAACCTATGACAGGTCCTAAAAAATGCTGTAAACTCACAATCGTTCCGTTATGTAAATTTAGAAAAACTAAAAACTTATGTCAAAAGTAATGACTTCGATAATCGTCGATGATGTAATGACAGAACTTCATATTATTTGTATGATTAGAGAAAATACCAGATTATGTATTCGGAATGGCAAACTTACAATATCAATAGATTCGAGTGGAAGAGGTTTATTTAAGATTGCATCTTGGGTTCTAAATACTAGTTCAAGGTGGATTAGAAATGACAACAGAAACAATACTCTCCTACATGTTTCTTCTCTTTATCAAAAAGCTTTTAAATTATGTGAAGAACTCGAAAAAGATCCAGAGAAAAATGAGTGGACTTTGAAAGAATTTAAACGATTATTTTTAGAAAGTTGTAACGGACTCAGAAATCTCGCAAATACATACAGCGACGATGCTACTGTAGCTGCAAGAACAACTGTATTAATAAATAAGATTACATGTATACATACAGCTAAAGAATAAAATTGTTATTTTAATAACATGCCATTACAGACCCAAACGTGTATTTCTTGCGAAACGCCAGTTTTTGCATCTATTATTGTAAATAACGAAAGCTTTTGCGGGAAATGCGCATTTACTTGTAAAAAAGTTTCGAAACATAAGGGAATTGAAAACTCGTTTGTTTCCAATTCTTTCGGTCTGTCATGTCAAACTTAAACACTGAACCAGGCTGTCGAATATAAACAAAATGTTTATTTGCTGGAAGTGTTTTCAACTTGGCTCCAGCAAGTTTCGCATGTTGGAAAAAAATAGCATCTTCTCCAAGATTAGAATGCGGAAACTTTATTTTTCCATGTAACTTTGACCAAAAGCACATAGTTCCACCATGAGCCCCGTTCGTACCTTCCCATAACCAGTCACTATGTTGTTGGGAAGGTATAAAAAACTGTCCGTTTTTGTAATATATTGGATTTTTTAACATCACTATGTCTGCTATTTTCTCAAACATTGGTTTAGTTTGATAACTTATGCGTTTACTGCTGTAATAATCATCATCATCCCAGAACATGATTATTTCACCAGCTGCTTTTTTGCAAGCAAAATTTCTTTTGAATCCAATTGTTCGTTTTGTATCAAATTTAAAGTATTTAATACGCCTATCTTTCGGTATTGTATCAAGTGCTTTTATCGTGCCATCATCAATAATTATTAACTCTTTATTTGGATAATCTTGTTTCAAAAATAGATAAATCGCATGTTTTACAAACAAAGGTCTATTATAAGTTGGCATTATACAAGAAATCAAAGGTTTCATCATTAAATTGATTTGACAAAAAATATTTGGGTAATTAATGGCGCCGTTTGTACTGTGTACATATTGGTGGGGAAGAGGAAATCTTTCAACAAAAGGAATCAAATATGAAAAACTTGCAGAAAAATTGGAAAAAAAATGTGAATCTTTGAAAATAAAATATGATATTCAAGAACTTCCCGTTATGGAGAAGAAGAAATACCAGCACGCTATCAACTACAAACCTCAATTTATTAAAAAAATGGTTCAAAAACACGGATCAATTCTCTATATTGATACGGATATTGACATTTACAAATATCCGTCGCTGTTTGAAAATGAACACAATGCGGATTTAATGTTATTCAATTGGAATTACGATCCAAGAGTTACACGAGTTGTTGATCCATATATTTTAGAAACTTCTGGTCATATCATGTTTTATAAAAACTCCCCCCAAACTTTAAAGCTATTAGATCTTTGGAATAAATCTTTGAAAAGAAATATCAATATGGCAGATGATAGAATTCTAGCAATGGTCTTCAATAAATCAAATGCTTTGAAATGGTGTAAAGTGGATTGGCTTCCTGTGGAATATGATTTCATTCCACAATATTACAAACATCTAAAAATTAAACCTGTACTCTGCCATTCTGGAGATCTTACGAGTGAAGAAGTCGCAGCCCCTCACAGATCGCGTATACCATCAAGTTATAATTTAGGAAGATTAGTTCGCAAAAGAGACATTTATATTTCCGATACAAATAGACCTCATATTCAACCTTTGTTAAAAGCTTTTAAACAATATGGACTGAAAACATTTATAACTAAGCCTATCCGAAACGATTTAAAAGTTCACGGGGCATGGAAAAACTATCATCTCAAAATTAGAGAAGTTTTATCTGGAAACACAAACGATATCAATAAAAACGCTCGCGCTTTGATGTCGATGCGTGTAAACGTTCTCTAACTTTCCACATTTTATTTCAATCATTTAAAGATAACATTTCTATATACTTTAGGACTTGGGGTCCTAAGAATGTGATTAGGTGTTTGGTCTTAGTTTGATTTAATGAACTAGGTAGGACTAGATTAAATGAGCTAATTGTATCATATATCAGATTGTACTCACGGCTAGCAAGGAGCTCTACGGAACATTGTTCGACAGGCTAGTCGGTGACGTTTCTAAATGAGGCAGATCCACAAAGGTGCCTAGAAACGGGAATGAGCCACGTGTCCCAATCGCAGGTGCACATTCAAAAATAAACCCTTTACGCGCCGATGGTCTATTGGTATGATGCAACCCTTCCAAGGTTGAGAACCGAGTTCGATTCTCGGTCGGCGTAAGGAAAATCTCTATTTTGAGTTTTCCAAAACTGCTCCCATAGCTCAGTTGGTTAGAGCGTTGTGCTTATACAAAGTATATTAATTAAGACGTAACTGTCTTAAGTGCACGCAAAGGTCACCGGTTCGAGCCCGGTTGGGAGCATCAAAAAGTATGACAATGTGCCCGAGTGGTCTAAGGGGTGGGTCTCAAGTACCCATGAGTAATCTCGTGGGTTCAAATCCCACCGTTGTCAGACTTTTTTTTAGAGCTTGCTTTAAGTTTTGAAAAAAAGTCTTTTTTCGGAATATAATTTTCAAACGATCTTTGTTTTGCCTTTTCTTTTATTTTTCCCTTATTTTGTTCATAGTATTTTTTATTATAATCACAATGATATTCTTTTGATTTTGAAGCCATCAATGGATAACGACGAGTTTTCCTTTAGGCTTAAATATTTAAAGAGTGTAATGAACAATGGAAAAGAGATGTGGAATTTGCAAAGAATTCAAATGCATTACTGAATTTTCAAATCAAGCAGGTAAAAAAGATGGAAAATATTATGCTTGTAAGTCATGTGATATAAAAAAAAGAAATGCACTAAGTTTGACTCTGCGAGGCACGTTTCAAGACATTCATAAACAGATGAAATATCGTTCAAAGAAGAAAAAATTAGAAATGGATATTGATCAAGAATATTTACATAGCCTTTGGAAAGAACAAGGTTATACAACAAACGACACTCTTAAGAAAAAGTGTCCAGAAGTAATAGCTCGCAATTCTCCATGGCGTTTATCTCCTGATCGTATCGATAATAAGAAAGGATATGTGAAGGGAAACGTCCGTCTCGTATGTCATATTTTTAATGTAGCTCGTTGTGACTTCAGCGACGAACAATTATTCGAATTCATCAAAATTTCAGCACAAAATATCTAAGAATCATTATTACGAAGTCTTTGATTTATTTGGCGGTCTGAAAATAATAATAGATTTTTTAATGAACACCGGTGATATCATTCTCATTCAAAGCAACTTCAAAGGACCATATGCGTGGTGGAGTTATGCAATTTCAAAATGGACTCGCAGTCCTTGGACTCATGTAGCAGTAATCTTTCAAGCTAAAAATGATGAATTCTATGTTTTGGAATCAGCTGAAGAATCCGGTGTATGGGGCGTCCAAGTACATCCCTATAATGAATATTTGAAAATGTACAACGGAAATTTTCTTGTTATTCGTCATCTTTATCAAAACAAATTAACTAGACGCGACATATTACAACGAATAGAAGTTATTTTAAACACGCTTGGTAGTACTAATTATGACACATCATTATTTGATTTATTAGCAACAGCATTTCAAACTGATAAAATCGGAAACCCTAGAAATCTCAACAAAATGTATTGCTCAGCTTTAGTTGCATACTTTTATACTCAAATGGGTTGGTTTAACCCAAGTACTGAATGGACTCTGATTCAACCGAAACATTTTTCAAAAGAAAACCAAATTCATTTACAACCAGGAGTTCGCTTAGGAGACTATTATGCAATTGTTTAAATTTTTTATTACTAATCATTTAAAATAAATTTTTATTAATTACTTTAAATGAACGATGATTTTGATGTTTTACAAAAAACTTGGAACAATTATGGTAAAAAGCAAACTTATTGGTCTGTCATAACCGCACCTGAATATAAAGACGACAAAATAGAATTTACATGCGAAAGTTTTTTTCTGGGTGGCATAAAAGATATTCAGACGTTTGAAAACATTGCTAATCAATATAATCGTTCTTTAGTAGACAAAAATATTTTAGACTTTGGTTGTGGCGTGGGAAGATTAAGTCTCGCTCTTTCTCGCCACGCTAAATCAGTACTAGGTGTAGACATATCTACAGGACATTTAGAAAAAGCCGAAGAACACATGATTTCAAATAATATCGAAAATGTTAATTTCAAACTTATTGAATCTCAACTTTCTGATATATTAACTGAAAAATTTGACGCAATTATATCTCTCATCGTCCTTCAACACAATCGTCCAGAACTGATGAAATCAATGATTAAACAATTATTATCCTTTTTAAATGACGATGGATTTGCGCTATTACATATTCCTTATTACATTCCTAATTATACCAAAAAGACAGGCACTACACATGTTATGGAAATGCACTTTTTACCTATTTTTGAAATAGACAAACTTGCTCAAGAATGTGGATTTTTAATGAAGCAACACAGTTGTGATTTTTGTGGAGGAGGTATAAAAAATGCAATCTTTTATTTTAGTAAGTAATGGAATTTTTACTTTTCCCAGAAGGAGACTACCATCTGACACTTGGTATTAGGAACAGACCAAATATTCTAGACCAACTTAACAAGTTACAATTTCAATCAAAAGATTTTTGTCTGAATAACAAAAAATGGATTTTATATTACAAGGAATCTACTATGATGAGAAATACTGTTTTTTTTAAGTATAGAGGTCCTGTTTTTTTGCTACCTGATGATGGGATTATATCTGACCTAGACTTAGAAGCTATTCAATCCTTTTCCGACTCTGTTTTTGCCAAAGCTAAGAGACCACTCAGCCCTGTGTCTTTACCTTAAACTTATCGCTAATATGAGGGTAGACACACTTATACCTACCAGCCACCTCTGCCATGGATTTATTGGCATACATCCTCACCTCGAGCATGTGCTTTTCCAAAGTTTTCATCTCTTGTATGGTCTTGGTCTTGTAAACCTCCATATTGACATCCCTGTTATTCTCTACAATGATCCTAAACTGCTCAGCTCCAATATCATGGAACATCCTCAGTATCTGTCCCATCTCATTCTCCTTCATCCTCGCCTTTTCTTGTTTTTGCAGCTCCTTTGCCCACTTCTCCTCGTCTATCTCATTCATCATATACTTGACTCGGAGGGCTTCAAACCGACCAGTATTGTCCCGACCAGTCCGATATCTCGTCAACTCATTGTGCTCCATATGTGCCAGCAACCTGTGAATATCTGATATGATCTCAAATTGTTTTGTAGCTTTTTCCCATAAAGCTTTATCAACTTCACTCATCTTGAGCTCAAGCTGATGGGTTTCTATAGTACGATTTCTGAATGGAGCCCTTGGGTTTTGATGATTACCCGTAATTCTGTTGTACCAAACAGAGTAGTCTTTACATCTTCTGATTTCAAGACCCCATATCTCACGAGGCAATCCTCCACAAGGAATATCACCATTCGCCCTCGGCATCCCTCCATTCTGTCGCATAAACTCATAATAGTGCGGATTGTGGATTGTTCCACCTACCACCTGCCCTGTACGCCAGCTAAATGGTGTGTGACACATGGTGCAATACATCTGGTCGCAACCCATGATCTTGAATATGCGCATACCACACTTGGGACACGGCTTGGTTTCCTTCTCTACCATCTTGGCTGTGTCAATATCGCATTGCTTACACTCATGGTCTTCATCCTTTGTCTGATGGCACTCTTTGCAAGTAGTCTTCTCACACAGTGAGCAATGCCATTTTGAATCCAAGAACCCTTTACAATTGTCACTTGGACATTTGCGAGTAGTGTATTTCTTCTCACCGTCATTTGACGGTATTATCTCATGGCCGTGCTCCATGTTTTGAACGATGTCCCACTTCCGCCGTTCCAATTCCCTCATCTTTGTCCTCATTGCCCGGATCTCTTCATCAACTTGGCCGAGAAGTTTGGTTGCCTCGCGTCGATTCTTCTCACGCTCCACTGCTCCTTGAGTAGCAGGTAGCTGGCTCTTCTCCCGCTCCATAAGTACCTGTTCACGATGTTTTTTGAGTTTTGTATTACGGAAAGTAGCAGTAAGGTTGGTGTCGACGAAATCCCGACTCCATGCTTTGCGGCACTGCATGCAGTGTGGATCTTCCACAGACTCCAAAAGATAGCGTTGGGTGCATGTCTTGCATGCGGTGTAGTCGCAGTAGTTGCATGTCACAGGCTTGATAAGCTTCTCGCAGCAGATAGAACAGTCTGCCATTGCTTCTTTTATTAATATACTTTTGTATTCTTTAGGCAAGAAAAAACTTTTCGATCTTATTCCAATCGTTGAACTGGAGCACTCCAGGTAATTCATACGTCCACTGATACTGCGGGTTACCTTTAAACAATACAGGAATAGTGTCGCTATGTTCCAAAGATTGAATTTGAGATATTGAATCATCTATGAGGTAATCAGCCTTTATTTTTTCACATACTTCTAGCTTTGTCATCTCTGGCCCTATTAGACTATAACTGTTTATATATATAATGTCATCAAATATACCGTGAAAATGTTTATTGATTGTACATTCCGTAGCCAATGTGGCATAAAGTTGACGCCCAGTCACTACAGTCAATTTATTACCTTGTTTTTTCAAATTTCGCAATACACGTTCTGCGTTTTTCACTGGCTTCAGATTATGAGATTCTTCTGAATTCCAAAATGAATATACTAACCATTGAGCTTCTCTCGGTGGGATTTTAAATATTTTGCTATAATTGTAATCATAATTGGGCTGAATAGGACACGGTTTTTTATTGACTGTTTTATAGTGTTTTTTAAGCGCGGGAAGCATATGAACCATTACTTCATCCATATCAACAGCAATTTTCATTATTAAAAAAACGATTGTAAATTTTAAGTAAAATCATGTTTGCACTTATTTGTAAACCGACTGTAATTTATGACGTTCATGAACACTTGAAATACGTAGAACCTACAAAATGCAAGATGATCCAATAT
>MDTC01014252.1_pt1 | contig 18010 bp, 21 predicted proteins | sample 811181 | NCBI WGS metagenome assembly MDTC01 (sample SAMN05326644, study PRJNA326480) | marine metagenome | isolation source: seawater | place: Pacific Ocean: North | collected 2011
CCAATTGCTTTATTTGGATTAAGTCCTTTTGGACAAACATTTACACAATTCATGATTCCATGACATCTATAAACACTAAATGGATCTGATAGAGATTCTAATCTTTCCTGAGTTTTTAAATCTCTAGAATCAGCTAAAAATCTATAAGCTTGAAGTAGAGCAGCAGGCCCAACAAATTTATCTGGATTCCACCAAAAAGAGGGGCAGCTTGTAGAGCAGCAAGCGCATAATATACATTCGTATAGTCCATCTAGCTTATCTCTTTCTTCAGGTGATTGAAGTCTTTCTTGTTCAGGAGCCGTGGTTTCATTTTGTAAAAATGGCTTTATTTTTTCATATTGTGCATAAAACTCTGTCATATCTACTACTAAATCTCTTATGACTGGCAATCCTGGAAGTGGTCTCAATTCAATTCTGTTTTTCTTAATTATTGATGAGATTGGCGTAATACATGCAAGTCCATTTTTTCCATTAATATTCATCCCATCTGATCCACAAACACCCTCTCTACATGATCTTCTATATGAGATAGATTGATCATCTTCTTTTAGTAAATGCAATAAATCTAAAACCATAATATCTCTTTGAGGTTTTTCAATAGTGTATTCCTTCATATAGGGGAACTTATCTTCTTCAGGGTTATAACGATACAAACTAACTTTTATCTTATTGTTAAACATTAATAAGACCTTACCTTAGGTGGAAATGCATCAACTTTTGAGGGATTAAAATTAACCTCTCTTTTGCTTACAGATTTAGAAATTGGATCAAATATTGTGTGGCATAACCATTTTTCATCATCTCTTTCTGGATAATCATCTCTGGCGTGTGCTCCTCTGCTTTCTGTTCTTTGGTAAGCTGATATTGCAGTAGATTGAGCAACCTCAAAAAGATTTTGTAATTCAATAGCTTCAACTCTACTAGTATTAAAAGCATCACTTTTATCTTTAAGATGAAGATTTTCAACTTTTTCTTTTAATTCAACAAGCTGGTCTAAACCTTTTTTCATAAATTCGCCACGTCTAAAAACTCCAAAATAATTCTGCATACATTCTTGTAATTCCTTTTTTACTTCTGCAGGATCAAACCCATCATTAGATTCATTTAATTTATTGAGTCTTTCAAGTGATGCATCAATATCTCCTTTTGAAGATGACTCAACTCCTCCACCAGAATTTAATTCGCTTTGTATATGCATGCCGGTAGCTCTTCCAAAAACCACCAAGTCGAGCAAGGAATTACCGCCTAATCTATTTGCACCATGAACTGAGACGCATGCTGCCTCTCCAGCAGAAAATAATCCTGGTATTAAATGGTCTTGATTATTTATTCTGGTATAAGCTTGTCCTGAAACATTTGTGGGCGTTCCACCCATCATATAGTGACATGTTGGGACAACTGGAATTGGTTCATATATTGGATCAACATGCGCAAATGTGCGCGATAGCTCACAAATTCCTGGTAATTTAGAATTTAAAACATCAGCTCCAAGATGATCAAGTTTTAGGAAAATATGATCATTTTTTTCACCACAACCTCTCCCTTCAAGAATTTCTAGAACCATTGAACGTGCTACGACATCCCTTCCAGCTAAATCTTTTACATTTGGGGCGTATCTTTCCATGAATCTTTCACCATCTTTATTTATAAGATAGCCGCCTTCGCCCCTGCAGCCTTCAGTAACTAAAGAGCCTGCGCCATATATACCTGTTGGGTGAAATTGCCACATCTCCATATCTTGTGCTGGATAACCTGCTCTTAGTGCCATTGCTAATCCATCACCAGTATTGATCAAAGCATTAGTTGTAGAGGCATAAATTCTTCCTGCTCCACCGGTAGCTAAAACTGTAGCCTGAGCTTTAAGATATGCAACTTCTCCATTTTCTATTGAGAATGCTATTACTCCAGTTACTTCTTCTTTTGAATTCTTAACTAAATCAACAGCAAACCATTCGTTTAGGAAATTAGTTCCTTCCTTAACATTATTTTGATATAAGGTGTGCAGCAATGCATGTCCTGTTCTATCTGCAGCTGCACATGTTCTCGCTGCTTGTCCACCTTTTCCAAAATCTTTTGATTGTCCGCCAAATGGTCGCTGATAAATTCTCCCATTTTCAAACCTTGAAAAAGGAAGACCCATATGTTCAAGTTCAAATACAGCTTTTGGTCCTTCTGAGCATAGATATTCTATTGCGTCTTGATCGCCAATAAAATCAGCGCCCTTTACTGTGTCATACATGTGCCATCGCCAATCATCATTTGGATCGGCGCTTGCAATAGCGCAAGTAATTCCACCTTGTGCAGAAACAGTATGTGATCTTGTAGGAAAAACTTTTGAAACAACTGCGGTCTTTAATCCTGATTTTGCTAATTCTAAAGAAGCTCTCATTCCTGATCCACCACCCCCAACAATAAGAGCGTCAAATTCAACAGTTTTGATGTTATTTGTAAAAATACTGTTCATTATTATTAATAATTATAATTATATATCATTATAATTTATAACCATATTATATATAAAACTGATGTTAAATACATAGCCCCAAGCAGAACAAAGATAAAATAGTACATTTTTCTATAAACATCTGCATACTTTGACAAGGATTTATTTAAAAATCCCAAGGTTCGACTAGTTAAATAGTCTGTACCAACTGTCCATAGGCCTATAAAGGCATGAATTATAATTAAAACAAATGCCAATGAGGATAAGAGCCTTGTTTGAAAGGATAAGAAAAATTCACTCCAAGAAAAAAAATCTAAATTAGTAGAATATATATTTACCAAAAGATAAATTAAATAGCCGAGAATATAAAGCGAGGAATACCTTTGGAGATTCCATATTATTGAGCCTTTCATAAAAAGTTAACACCTAGAAATAATGAATAACTTAATACCCAGAAAAAGACTACAAAAATTGCTGAAAAATTAGCACCTTTTAGAGATTCACCAATATGAAAAAAATCCATTATTAAGTGCCTTATTCCAGTCAAAATGTGATACCAAAAAATTGAAACGCTAATATAAAAAAATATTGAAAAAACAGAGGCCGTATTTAAGCTCACGAGTAACAATTCATAGCTTGATTTAGATAAAGTCGATGTATAAATTACATATAAAAATAACGGCAAAGTTATAAAAAAAACGTACATGCCAGATAGTCTATGAGTTATAGATGAGAATGCAGACATTGGTAGTCTGATTTTAGTTAAATCAAGATATACTGGCCTTTCTTGCATTGTGTGCTTCAAAAATAAATATAAAAAATTTATTGTATTCGAATCAAATTATACAGTAGATTCTTCATATAACTATCTTTAAGAATTTACTTCTTGGTTTTTTTATTATGTTTAATAAGTCGCTGCCTTTTCTTAATTTGCCTATCTGATAATTTATTTTTTTTATTATCGTAGGGATTTTCAGCTTTTCTAAAAATTAATCTCAACTGGATACTGAAAAGACCAAGGCTTGAGCGAAAAGAGTTCTCGAGATATTTTTTATAATTATTGGGTATCTTCTTATCATGATTAGAGTGAATGATTAATGTTGTTGGGCGCGTCCCGCCAAAGTGGACATGTTTAAATTTGAGCTGTCTTCCCCCTACTGCTGGAGGAGCACTCATAGATACAAATTTTCTAAGTAAATTATTTAACCTAGATGTTGTATATTTTTTTTGAGAAAGGTCGATAAGTTTATTTGTTAAATAAAAAACTTTATTGAACCCCTTCTTTTTTATTGCTGACATTTCTATAGTAACTAGGTTTGACATAAATTCTGATTGCATTTTTTTTGTACTATAAATTTTTGCAAGTTCTTCCTTTTGAAGAAGATCTGTCTTATTTAAAGCAAATAAAATAGGTTTACCACTATGAATTACCATATTTAGTATTTTTAAATCTTGGTCAACAATTCCCTCAGTTGCATCACATATAAAAATAACTATGTCACTTTGCTCTATTGCATGTATGGCCCTAACATAAGAGAAGTATTCAACCTTATGGTTGTATTTATAACCTTTTCTAATTCCGGCTGTATCAATAAATATAAACTTGTGATTATTAAATTCAAATGGAACACTTATTGAATCAATGGTTGTGCCTGCAATTTCACTTACGATTAATCTTTCCTCATTAATAATTTTATTTATGAAAGTTGATTTTCCTGCATTTGGTCTTCCAAGAATTGCAACTTTTTTTCCTTCAGGTAACTCAATTGATATATCTGGAACCAAATTCTCGAGATGTGATTTTAAAATATTTAAGTTTTTGGAATGTTCAGCGCTAATTTTAATATGCTCAAAGATCCCATTTTTTATAAGATCTTCATATATAAAAGAATCAGATTTTTTGTCAATTTTATTAATTACGGTTATAAAATCTTTATTTAATTTTCTTAGTTTGTATATGATATCTAGATCTTCTTTATTTAAATTCTCACTACCATCTAATAAAAGAATAATTAATGATGATTCTTCAACTGCTATCCAGGCCTGATTTGAAATAGCTTCTTTTATGCTTTCTTTTTGATTAACAATACCGCCAGTATCAATAATTAGAGTTTCTTTGTCCTTAAGTTTTATAAAGCCGTGATTTCTATCTTTGGTAAGGCCTGGAAAGTCAGACACTATAGCGTCTCTAGACCTAGTTAATTTATTAAAAAGCGAGGATTTACCTACGTTAGGACGCCCTATAATTGCAATTGAAGTAAACATTTTTATATCTCATTTTATATGTTAATGGAGAATAGATTAAATGACTCATCTATAGCATATAAACTATTACTTCTGCTAAATATTGATTTAATAGGTTTTCTCGATAATTTTTTTCTACCAATTGTCTTACCATTTAAAGGATCAATTACATGTATATGTCCTTCAAAATCCCCTACTATAATATTTCCCTGATAGCTGACTGCGTTTGATAGATCTCTGTTTATATAATCTTCGTTGATCCAGGATTCTTGAAGGGACTTTAGTGTAAATGATCTTATTTTTGAGTCATCTTCAACAACTATCAACATTCCTCGAGTCAAAACTGGAGAATAGAAAGACGACGTTTCATATGACCAAACAGACCTCCTTTGTGCTATGTCAAAAATATTAAGGTTTCCTTGATAATTTGTTGTGTATACAAGCCCGCCCTCAATAACTGGGCTTGAGTCTGCATCTATTAGATTCTCTAGCTCAGAGGAACCACTTACATAAGAGATTGCTCCATCCCAAATTGGAAATCCAGAGTTTATTTCAAACACACCCAGCCTGCCGTTGTCGAATGATGAATATAGTTTATTTTCTGAAATCACTGGACTACTACTTCCTCTAACAGTAAGGGCTGGAAGTTTGGATCTATAGGACCATTCTATTTCACCCGTCTCTTTGTTAAGGCCTATTAGTTCTCCGGAACCTGTTTTAACCGCAACTATTTTTGTATCTACAACTGACTTACTTAAAACCTCTCCTTTTACATTGGTACTCCATAAACTCGAGCCATCTTTTTGATCTAACGCTATAACATTTCCATCGACATCAGCAACAACTATAATTCCAAATCCTGCTGCAGTTCCAGAGGCTAAAAAATTTAACTCTGTTGACCAATTAATATTTCCGCTACTTATATCAATTGAAGACAGTGTTCCTTCAGAGTCTGCAAAAAATATACTTTTAGAACTAAAGGCTGGTTCAAAATTTCCAATCTCATTTTCGCCGCTATTAGAAATATTCCACATTATTTGAATATCCTTTTTATTTTCAATTGAAAAAAGTTCTTTCGGCTCATCTGGATCAACTTCATCATTACTCCAAAATCTCAAGCCATCAAGAGAAGAACATGAGCTCAGAATAAACATAGTTTGGATAATTAGAAAAAAATGAAGTTTCTTATTATTCAACTTGCTTACCGATATTTGCTATCTTCATCGAAATTATAGTTTTGGATACTTCATCATTATATTTTTCTGATGCCATCTCGTACTGAGCTAAAGATAGATCAGTTTTGCTTTGTTTAAGTAAGATATCTCCAGTTAATTCATGAATATATGCATTTGTAGATTTTGATGAAAATTTTTCAACCATATTAAGCGCTTCATCATATTTTTTTTCTGAAAAAAGAATCCTGGCTGCACTAACTCTGGCTATCTTATTATAAATTTTATTTCCTTTGGCACTATCAGTAATACTCACGAGTTTTTGAAAATTTTTGAGAGATTCTTCAAAGTTATTATTATTAGCATCGAAACTAGCTTTATTTAATAAAGCAATTTGGGCATAACCTGAGCTACCATAGGTTTCCAATAAACTGTTTAAACCTTGGTCAATCAAATCAAAATCTGGATCATCTGAAGAGAGTTCTTCAAGGAAACTTGTATAGATAATTGAGGCCTCAGCATTTTTTTTCTTTGTTAGCTGATTGTTAATAACAAAGTAACAAATAACTAAAATTAGTGTTATTAAAATAGAAATTAATATTTTTTTGTTTTTTGCAAAAAATGTTAATAAGGAATTAGTTTTCATATTATTTTCATATACATTATTCATAATTTTTACCTTATTTTATTTTTTCAATAAAACTATCAATATCTTTAAAGCTCATTGTAACCTGCTCAGAGTCAACATCTAGGAGTGATTTAATAATAATATTTTTTGACTTAAATTCATCCTCTCCAAGAATCAATGCGTAAGCAGCATTATCTTTATTTGCTCTTCTTAATTTTGATTTCAAGCTTCCATCAGAAAGCTGAACATCTATATCAATTGAGTTGTTTAAAGATCTTAATTTGTGGGCTATTTTATATGCTTTTGGTTCTATATTGCTAGACAAAATTATAAAAGAAATCAAAGTTTTACTTTCTTTGTATGTTTTAGCCAATGATGCCAAACGCTCTATACCTATAGCCATTCCTATTGCTGGAAGATCTTTGCCGCCAAGTTGTTTACATAATTCGTCATATCTACCCCCGCCTATATATGCATCTTGAGCACCAAGACTTGAGGAGACAGCCTCAAAAACAAACCCAGTATAATAATCCAAACCTCTTACTAAATTCGGATCAATTTCTATGTCACAATCATCTGAAAAAGTATCTTTTATAATATTTAAAGTATCTAAAGCACTGTCTGAAAGATAGTCGATGATTTTAGGGCCATCTTTTAAAATTTCTTGAGTATCTGCATTCTTTGAATCAAGTATTCTAAGTGGGTTTTTGTTAAGCCTTTCTAAATCTTTATCATCAAGTTTTGATGATAATGGTACTAAAAACTCTTTTAAAGCCTCACAGTAATTTTGCTTTGTTTCATTATTTCCAAGATGGTTTATTTTTATTACAGTATTTTCTAATCCTAATGCTTTATTGATGGAGCAAATTATTGAAACGATTTCTAATTCAGCCAAACCTTCAGGGTAACCAAGTATCTCAATACCTGCCTGATAAAACTGTCTATATCTTCCTTTTTGAGGGCGCTCATATCTCCACATAGGCCCCAAATACCATAGCTTATGCTTTTCATTTTCTATTTTCTTTTGAACAACTGACCTTATTACACTTGCTGTGCCTTCTGGTCTAAGGGTTATACTTTTTTCGTTTTTATCAAAAAAAGAATACAGTTCCTTGTTAACAATATCTGAAGTGTCTCCAACTGATCTCTTGAATAGGCTCGAGCTTTCCAAAGCTGGGGTCCTTATTTCAGAAAATGAATAACCTTCAAAAATGTTTCTAAGAATCTCTTCTGTATGAAATATCCTATTTGCAATATCTTCTTTTTGTGTCTTATGACTTATTAGATCGAGCATACCTGAAAGAGAATGAATTTTTTCCAACTTAACTCCTCAAAATGATCTTTTCAGATTCTGTTTTATTTTTTATTACTTTTTTTCTTACTTGGTCTTCAAGCTCATTAACTAAATTTTCGTTCGAGATTTTTTTATTAGGTGCTCCATCAACGTATAAAAGGTTATTTGGACTTGCTCCAGTCAATCCAATATTAGCAGCCTTGCTTTCCCCAGGGCCGTTAACATAACATCCAATAATAGCAACTTCTATATCATCTGAAATGTCTTCAAGACGCTGTTCTAGCTCATTGACAACTTTAATTACATTAAAGTTCTGTCTTGAACAACTTGGACAAGCAATAATTTTTACGCCACGACTTCTAATGTTGAGACTTTTTAGAATATCCCAACCAATTTTAATTTCATCTACAGGGTCTGATGCTAAAGAAATCCTGATAGTATCTCCAATACCTTCTGACAAAAGCATCCCTACGCCTATTGAGGACTTCACAGTTCCAGCTCTGTAACTCCCTGCCTCGGTTATTCCGAGATGTAATGGTTGATCTATTAAATTTGATATTTTTCGATATGCATCAACAGTCATTTCTATATTGGAAGCTTTAAGACTCATCTTGTAATTTCCAAAGTTAAATTTATCTAAAATTTCAACATGCCTAAGTGCAGATTCTACAAGCGCGTCAGCATTTGGCTCACCATATTTTTTCTGAAGATCTTTTTCTAAGGAGCCTGCATTAACTCCAACTCTTATTGGGACATTATTATGAAGGGCTGCATTAATTACCTCTCTTACTCGATCTTCCTTGCCGATATTTCCTGGATTAATTCTTAAACAATCTGCAGTATCAGCTACTTCTAAAGCTATTTTGTAATCAAAATGAATATCAGCGACTAGTGGAATATTTACTGCTTTTTTTATCTCTTTAAAAGCATTTGCTTCATCATATCCTGGAACTGAAACTCTTACTATATCCGCTCCTGCTAATTCTAAATCTTTGATTTGATTCACAGTAGAAACCACATCACATGTATTTGTATTTGTCATCGACTGAATTGAGATAGGGTTGTTACCCCCCACAGGAACATTGCCCACCATAATGGTCTTGGTTTTTTTTCGTTTAATCCATTTACTCATTTAAAAAATATATTGTGTTCACTTTAGTAAGTCTATTAGCATTAGTAATAAAATCAATGCGTTCATCATTATATGTACCTTTAACAAATTCAGGATTCCCGATAATAATTTTAAATGGTTTGGTTATTTCTTTAATGTACTGCCTGCCTTTACTAAAAGACTGTGCTTCTACTAGATTTTCATCAATATAGACCTCAATCCAACATTCATTGTTACAATTAAGTATAAGTTCATTACTTTTTTGAACAGTTTTATCACTTTTAAGTTTAATTAATTTATTTTCTTTAACTGAGCTTACTACCGAAGCAATATCTTCAGAACTAATAGCCTTGCTCTCGATTGCGCTATTATCAATAATGTGTTTGTTTAATGAAAAATAAAGAAATGTTGTCACAGCCAATATAAAGATAAACATAAAAAAATATTTTAAATTCTTATTTAGAGATTTACTAAAATTAATTTCAGATGATATTTTGTTATTTTTTCTTGGGATATCTTGTCCAAAGATATTAGGAAAGTCACAATTAATTCCAAGATAATCATCATATTTTTTAAAATACCCTTTGGCAAATGCCTGACTAGGGAAAATTGAATAATCGCCCTTTTCTATAGCAATTAAATAATTTTTATTTATAAATAGTTTCTTTGAAATTTGATCAACAGAATATCCTAGCTCAAGTCTTCTTTGAGAAAATTTTTTACCGATTTTTGCTGAAGATGCAGATTTGAGATTATTGTTCATTGTATCGATTTATGTGAAATTAAATGCTTTCCTTTTATTGAATTTGTAAGATTGCCAACCAATTGCCCACAAGCTCCATCAACCTCATCACCTCTAGTTATTCGCAACGTGGTTATATATCCTTTGTTCATTAAATAATCTTTGAACAAATTAATTTTTTTCATTGTTGGTCTTCTATATGTTGATCCATTAAAGCCATTAAAAGGTATTAAATTAATCTTACAAGACATTGTTGATAAAAGTTTTGTTAGTTTTTTTGCGTGTTGTATTGAATCATTTACTCCATCTATGAGGATATATTCAATAGTTATACTTCTTTTATTCTCATATTTATTCAAGTAACTTTTGCAAGCATCGATTAAAGAGCTAATAGGGTATTTATTGTTAATGGGGACTATTTCATCTCTGAGTTTGTCATCAGGAGCATGAAGGGAAACAGCTAAAGAAACGTCTATTTCATTATAGAGTTTTTTGATATTAGGCACTATACCTGATGTACTAATAGTAATTCTTTTTCTAGAAAGTCCATAGGCTGATTGGTGCTTCATGATCTTTGCAGATTCAATAACAGCATCAAAGTTAAGCAATGGCTCACCCATACCCATAAATACTATATTTGTAATTGGTTGGCTATCTTTCTTATGAAAATTTGAAAGCCACAACTGTCCAATAATTTCATGACTTTCTAAATTCTGATCAAACCCTTGAGCTCCAGTTGCGCAGAAAGTACATTGAAGCGCACAACCAGCTTGAGATGAGACGCATAGAGTTTTTCTTTTTTTTTCGGGTATCTCTACCATCTCTATCATTGAGCCTGATTCAAGCTCAATAAGATATTTTATAGTACCCTCCCTAGAAATATGTTCTTCATGAATAATTGGAGGTTTTATATAAGCAAGGGACTTTAGCTTAATTCGAAGATCTTTATTAAGATCTGTCATTAAATTAAAGTCTAGAATGCCTTTTTGATGAATCCATTTTAAAACTTGTTTTGCCCTAAACTTGGGTTCATCTATCTCTAAAAAAAAACTTTCTAGTGACTCAATAGAGCAACCTAAAAGATTTTTTTTTACTTGCAATTTACTTATTCAATATTTCTTTAGATGTAAAGAAATACTCAATCTCCCTTTTTGCACTATCGACTGAATCAGATCCATGAACGGCGTTGGCATCAATACTTTTTGCAAAATCTGCTCTAATTGTGCCCTCTTCGGCTTCCTGAGGATTTGTTGCACCCATGAGTTCTCTATTTTTTTGAACTGCATTATCTCCTTCGAGAACTTGAACAAAAACCGGGCCAGATGTCATGAAGTTTTTTAGATCATTGAAGAATGGTTTTCCATCATGCTCAGCATAAAACCCTGATGCTGATTCATCAGATAGATGAATTAATTTTGCTGCAACTAAATGAAGACCATTCTCTTCAAATCTAGTAATAATTCTTCCAATAACATTTTTGCTAACTGCGTCAGGTTTTATAATTGATAAAGTTTGTTCTATAGCCATATCTAAGTCCTAATTTTTAATGGGTATTATATTAGAGTTATTGTGATTCTTCTATCCAATGCATCTGAATAGCCTCAAGTATTTTTTCATTAGATTTGTTTGGATCTCCGATAAAATTTTCCAACTGACACACTTTTCTATGTAAATCTGGAAAACTTATCCATTGAGGATCAACTTCAGGAAATTTATCAGCTAACTCAATTGCTATATCGAAGACATCTGTCCAATCTATCATTTGCACTAATGATCCTCAGAAACCATATTTATATTATATTTTGGTAGTTCGATTTCTATTTCTTCATCTATAGGAGGGATTGCTTGGCAACTCAATCTTGAAGTTTGCTCTAAACCCCATGCTTTATCCAGTAAGTCCTCTTCTATATCGCTTGCATCATCGAGTAATTCAAATCCTTTTCTTACGATGCAATGGCAAGTAGTACAGGCAGCTGACATTTCACAAGCATGCTCTATCTTTATATTATTCCTAAGGGCTGCTTCACAAATTGTTTCATCCGGCAGTGAGTCTATTTGAACGCCATCAGGACATATTTCCTCATGAGGCCATATTTTTATTTTTGCCATTATTTAAACAGTGAAACTTTCGCCACATCCACAAACTGCTTTTGCATTAGGATTGACGAACTTGATACCTTTATTGAGACCATCATCAACGTAATCGATTAAACTTCCTTTTAAAAAATTAAAACTTTTGTTGTCAACAAAGATAGTGCAATTTTCTTTTTCAAAGCTAACATAATTCTCAATAACATCATCAACAAAATCAAATGTATATTCATATCCAGAGCAACCAGCTTCTTTTACACCAATTTTTATTCCAGTACCTTTTCCTCGCAGGTTAAGCATCTCACTAAAATGATTCAATGCACTATCAGAGAAATTAAGTTCTTCTGGACTAAAAGTACTCATAATTATTATTGCTTAGCTTCGTAATCCTCAATTGCTTGCCTTATTGAATCTTCAGCAAGTACAGAGCAATGAATTTTAATGGGCGGTAATTCAAGAGCCTCTACAATTTCAACATTTTTTATAGCTTTAGCCTCTTCAAGAGTTTTGCCTATTAACATTTCAACAAGCTCGCTGGAAGAAGCTATTGCAGAACCGCAACCATAGGTCTTAAATTTTACATCTTTTATAATGTGAGTATTGCCCTTAGCTTCACATTTAATTTGCAATTTCATAACATCACCACATGCTGGTGCCCCAACCATTCCCGTACCAACGTTCGTTTCTTTTGGGTCAAATCTTCCAACTTTGAAAGCCTCTGGGTTATTTAACGTATTTTCAAATTTTTCAACAACTTTTTTACTATATGCCATATGAATCTCCTAATGCATATTCCATTCAACTTTATCAAGATCAATGCCATCAAGATGCATCTCCCACAAAGGTGAAAGTTCTCTTAATCTATGCACAACATTTCCTAATATATCTAAAGTATTCTTAACATCATCATCGTTCGTAAATCTTCCAAATGAAAACCTTATTGAGCTATGAGCTAATTCATCTTTTCTTCCTAGCGCTCTCAAAACATAAGAGGGTTCTAGACTTGCAGATGTACATGCAGATCCGGACGACACAGCAATATCTTTCAAACCCATAATTAAAGATTCGCCTTCAACAAAATTAAAGCTTACATTAAGAATATTTGGTACTTTGTTATTCAGATCGCCATTAATATAAACATGATCTATCTCTTTTACTTTTTCAAGGAAATCTTGATGGAATTTATTTATTTTTTTATGATCTTCCAACATCTCTGCTTTTGCAATTCTAAATGCCTCACCCATGCCAACGATTTGGTGAGTTGCTAATGTTCCGGATCGCATTCCTCTCTCGTGGCCGCCTCCATGAATAAGAGCTTCTAGCCTTACTCTTGGTTTACGTCTGACATAAAGTGCGCCTATCCCTTTGGGTCCATATGTCTTATGTGCTGAAAATGACATTAAATCAACAGGGATACTGGATAAATCTATATTAATCTTACCAGTGCTTTGAGCAGCATCCACGTGAAAAAAAGCACCTCCATCTCTTACAATTTCACCAATTTTTTTCAAGTCATTAACTGTACCTAGCTCATTATTAATATGCATAACCGATACTAGTACTGTTGAATCTTTCATAGCATCTTTGACAGATTCAGGACTTATAACACCGCCCTCGTCAGGATCAAGGTATGTGACTTCAAAACCTTCCCTTTCAAGCTGTCGACATGGATCTAAGACGGCCTTATGTTCAATCTTGGATGTTATTATGTGGTTTCCTTTATTTTTATAGAATCTGGCAACGCCCTTGATGGCAAGGTTGTCAGCTTCAGTAGCGCCTGATGTCCAAACTATTTCACGAGGATCGCAATTTACCAGATTAGCAACATGTGATCTCGCCTCTTCAACAGCCTCGTCGGCTTTCCATCCAAATCTATGTGATCTTGACGCAGGATTACCAAACTCACCTTCAGGAGTCAAAAATTCCATCATTTTGGAAGCTACCCTTGGATCAACTGGTGTTGTTGAAGCATAGTCCAAATAAATTGTAGATTGTGTGCTCATCTAATTTATCTCTTTAACCTTAATATATGGGTTGTTGTATGATTCTACAAGGCTGTATATAGTAATTTTTTCTAAATAATCCTCAACAATGTTATTTAGCTCATGCCATAAATCATGAGTGCTACATTTTTTGCCATTATGACAGGCTGATGTTCCATTGCATTTAGTTGCATCGAGTATTTCATCAACTGCACTCATAACTTCTTTTATTGAAATAGATGCAGGATCCTTGGCATACAAGTATCCACCTTTTCTTCCTCTAATACTCTTAACGATTCCAGCCAGTCGAAGTTTTCGAAAAATCTGTTCTAAATATGTAAGCTCTATATTTTGATTATTAGATATATCGCTAAGAGAGACAGGTCCCGAAGACTGTAAAAAGCTCAATTCAGTAAGTGCACTAACAGCATATCTGCTTCTTGTAGTTAATCTCACGTGTGAATTATAAATACCTGACTATTTTAGTCAAGTTTCTATATTCATACCCAGTCTATCAGCCACTTGATGATAAGATTCAACTACGTCACCTAAGCCCTGTCTAAATCTATCTTTATCCATTTTTTTCATGGTCTGTGAGTCCCAGAGCCTACAACCATCCGGAGTAAATTCATCAGCTAGAATAATCTTATCTTTGTATATTCCGTATTCAACCTTGAAATCTACTAATATCAATCCAGAGTCAATAAAAAGTTTTGAAAGTATATTATTCACTTTGTATGTTTGTTCTTTCATATCTTTAATTTGTTCAAGATTAGCCCAACCAAATGAAAGAATATGTTCGTCATTGATTAATGGATCTCCCAACTCATCGTCTTTTAAGAAAAATTCAAATAATGGATTCTCTAGCACCAGTCCATCCTCTGTTCCTAGTCTCTTACATATTGATCCGGAGGCTCTGTTTCTAATTACACATTCAATTGGGAACATATCTAGTTTGTAGACGAGAGAATCAGTACTATCAATTACCTCTATTAAATGAGTTTCAACACCATTTTCTTTTAAATGCTCCATAATAAAGGCATTAAATTGATTGTTAACTGCTCCCTTTCCTAAAAGAGCCTCTTTCTTTTTACCATCAAAAGCTGAGGTATCATCACTAAAATGCATGATCAGATGATCATCATTCTCAGTGGTGTACATTGATTTCGCTTTACCTTTTGTTATTTCATTAATTTTTTTCATTAGCTTAAAGATTCGTTTATTTTTGATAAAAGTTGCTCTGAATCAGAAATATTACCATCTTTTGAAATTGCTCTCACGAAACTTTTACCATTTTCTTCTTTTATTGTTATTTCAAACTGAGATTCTTCACCGAGAACAATTTCTTGTGAATCCTTACTTTTGCTTCTCCCACCAAATAAGCCAAATAAACCCCTTTCTTCTTCTTTTGCATAACTTACAAAAAACACACCGTTACTTCTATCTCTATCATTTGTAATTATCTCTGCAGCTATCAAAGCCCTGCTAACAGAAGACCATGCGCGGTCAAAATTTAAATCTAATGCAATTACAGTCTTACCATCTTCTGTAAAGATATTAGCTTTTTTCATTTCGTTAAGATTTTGTGCAGCTAAAGATGTTCCTGAAAAATTAGATACTGAGGCAGCAAAATACTCTACTATCTTTTCAAGCTCTTGTTGAACAAACTCTGGATTGCTCTCAATATCTCCACTACTTTTATTAATTGGGTAAAGAAATATTTCTGTTGAGGCTTCTTTTATTCCGTGCTCAACTTTCATTTGTAGTTTAGTTTCAATATTGAAATCAACTTCGATCTCTCCAGATATTGGATCTGCGACAACGACTTCGTATTTGGAGGTATCCCAATAATTCTTAGCAATTGGCCACGATGTTGATGGAAGGGTTTCTATATAAATCCACATTAACTCACCAAGCCTTCTTAACTGAACTGAGCTATTTCCTGAAGAAGCAAAAATTTGTCTAGGTTTTGGCACTTCAAGAACATTATCAATTTCTTCAAGGTCAACTACAGGATAATGATTTTCTGAGTTAGGTTTTGAAAGAGATCCTGGCAAAGCAATATCTTCTTCTACTTTTTCATCTAAAAAATCATATTTTTTATCAGGAAAATATCCATCGGGACCACCTATTGTTGAGCAAGCACTTAAAAAGAAAGTTATTAAAACAATCGAGTATGTTATTTTCATAATAATTTTAATTTTACCATTTCTGACATTATATTTTCTTCAAATTTCTTATCAAGATTTACCAGAGGCAATCTTATAGAATTTTTAATAAATCCCATCTTAAATAAGATCCACTTTACAGGAATGGGATTGGATTCAACAAATAATAAATCATAAAGGGTTTGATTTTTTTTATTTAACTGAGTGGCTTCCATAATTCTTTCTTCCATTATTAACTTACATATATCAGATATAGATTTAGGTAGTACATTTGCAGCAACTGATATTACTCCATGTCCTCCTGAAGCAATCAAGTTAAAAAAAGATTCATCATCTCCAGAAAAAATTAGGAAATCCTCTATAGATTCCTTAGATATTTTAAGTAATTCATTAATCCTTTCTTGATTGTTTAAGGCTTCTTTTATCCCAATTATATTATGGTGTTTAGATAAAATTTCTACAGTTTCAGGCAATATATCACAAGCTGTTCTGGAAGGAACATTGTAAAGAATTTGTTTAATATTGCATGACTCAGCAATCTTTGTATAGTGCTCTATGAGTCCTTTTTGATTTGGTCTATTGTAATAAGGAGTTACAAGTAATGAAAAATCTGCTCCAATTTTTTGAGACTCAATCGTGGTCTCTATTGCCTGAGCGGTTGAGTTTGAACCAGAACCAGCAATAACAGGAATTCTTCCTTTGACACACTTAACAGTATGCTCAATAACCTTAAGATGTTCATCAACTGTTAATGTTGCGGATTCCCCTGTTGTTCCTACCGATACAATACCATTAGTATCATTAGCAATATGCCATTCAATTAACTTTTCTAGAGAATCAAAATCGACTTGCCCCTCTAAATCCATAGGAGTCACTAAAGCTACTAAACTACCATGTAACGCTTGCATCATTTTTAAAATAAGTAAAAATATGACTATACACTATTTTTAAATATAACTTATACAAGGAGAAGATATGGTGAAAAAAATGGTTGGTAAAAAATGTCCAAAATTTGAAGGAGAATGTACAAGCGGCTTAACTCTATCAAATAAAAGTTTTATTGGTCGTAATTTAGTAATTTATTTTTACCCCAAAGACAGCACTCCTGGATGTACAACAGAAGGCCAGGAATTTAGAGATAATTATAAATTATTTAAGAAATTTAATACTGAAATCATTGGGGTATCAAGAGATAGCATCAAGTCTCATGAAAACTTTAAATTGAAACAATTATTTCCATTTGAACTGTTATCAGATCCAGATGAAAAAATGTGCAAAACTTTTGATGTTATGAAGTTGAAATCAATGTATGGAAGAGAGTATATGGGAGTTGATAGATGTACTTTTTTAATTAATCACGATGGAAAAGTTATAAAAGAGTGGAGATCTGTAAAGGTTAAAGGTCATGTCGACGAAGTTCTAGCTACTGTAAAAGAACTTTAGTAAATTGATACATTTAAATCAGACTTATTAGTAAGGCTTCCTCTGATCATGCCCTCTGTATTGAAAGGTGTGGATATATTGGCATCTTTGTCAATTGCGATTAGTCCTCCGGAAGCTCCAATGTCATTTAGCTCTTTTATTATATTGTGTGAAGAGTCTTTTAATGATTGACTAAGGTATTCCATTCTAGTGCAAACCTCTTTTGCAACTTGAAACTTTATAAAGAATTCTCCATGACCTGTTGAAGAGACTCCGCAAACATTATTTTGAGCCCATGTCCCAGACCCAACTATCGGAGTATCTCCAACCCTTCCAGGCATCTTATTAGTCATGCCTCCAGTAGAAGTTGCAGCTGAAATATTTCCTTCCTTATCAATAGCAACTGCACCAACGGTACCGATTTTGTCTTGGATTGAGTGATTCTCAGCAAATTTACTTTTTAGTTTCCTAAGTCGTTTAAGATTTTTTTCAGAATAAAAATAAGACGGTTCTACAATAACTTCTCCAATAGATTCAGCAAATGATTCAGCGCCCTCTCCAACCAAAAGAACATGCTGTGTTTCTTCTAAAACTTTTCTAGCAAGTTTAATAGGGTTTTTAACTTTCTTTATCGATGCAACAGCACCAGCACTTCTATCAAAACCGAACATAATTGAGGCATCCATTTCTTGTGTTTCTTCGGAAGTGTAAAC
>MDTC01171784.1_pt1 | contig 18009 bp, 20 predicted proteins | sample 811181 | NCBI WGS metagenome assembly MDTC01 (sample SAMN05326644, study PRJNA326480) | marine metagenome | isolation source: seawater | place: Pacific Ocean: North | collected 2011
GGGTTAAACCTCAGGTAGTATTTAAATAAAACCGTAGCCACATCTGCCATACCCATAGGCATGCCCGGATGACCGGACTTTGCTTTTTGCACAGCGTCAATAGATAAAAATCTTATTGCGTTTGCTAATTGATTTATTTTTGTGCTCACAATTTTAACTACCTATATAGACTTAGCCTCACTATATCAATATTATGATATAAAAATTAAAATGAACAATTTTAAAAACAAAGAAACAAATCTAAATAAACTTATAGAAAAACTAGGAAATCTGTCTGTTAGTTATACACAGTCTAATAATGAAGCAGAAAAAATTACTCAAGAAAAAAATCAATTAGAGGGTGAAAAAAAAAAAGTAGAATTAAAACATGAGCAGCTTTTAAAAGAGCATAAATACTTAAAAAACAAATTATTAAAACTACAAGAAGAGGTTAGTAAAAAAACCGAAAAGGAAGAGATCTTTAACAGAGAAATTGATGAACTAAGCCAAGAAACTGAAAATTTAGTAGAGGATATAGAAAAATGGCAAATGTAAATATAAAATTTAATAATAAAGACTACCTTCTTTCGTGTGACGATGGTCAAGAAGAATCTTTAAAAATTCTAACAAAGTATCTTGATAAAAAATATAATGAACTAAAAGATAAACTTGGTAATATCGGGGAAAATAAGCTTTTATTAATTACTACAATTCAGCTAATTGATGAATATTTTGACTTAAAAGAAAGAATTAGTTCTCAAAAAATAAAACTTGATAATTTGACTAATAAATTTAAAGAACTTAAGTCATTGGCTATAGATTACAAAAAAGATAAAGATAAAGAAATAAACAATTTAAATTTAGAGATAGATAAATTTAAAAAAATGATTGAAGAAAGCAGCAGCTCGTACGAAGCCATGTTAGACAGAACAACACAATCGCTTGAAAAAATTATTCAAAACGCTGGATCAGACTCAAAAATTCAGTAAATGCTTTCAAAAGACAATATTAGAAAAAGATATTATAATTTGAGAAAAAAAAAATATTTTGAAGTTTCTATAAAATATTTTAGGCCTATTATTAATCTACTTAATTCATTTTCACAGAAAAAAAAAACTTATTTGTCTTTGTATTATCCATCTAATTTTGAAGTAAATACTTTAGAATTATTTAAATTAATCAGTTCAAAAAAAAATTTGATTACACTACTGCCTTCAATTTACAGCAATCAAAGTATGAAATTTTACAAATGGAATTTTCTGGATAACTTAAAAGTAAATCAATATGGAATGCTAGAGCCAGCAATCTTGAAAAAACCTATTGTGCCAAATATAATTTTAGTTCCTTTAATAGCCTTTGATAATGATAATAACAGGTTAGGCTATGGAAAAGGATATTATGATAAATTTTTAAATAAATATTTAAAACTAAATTCAAACATCTTGACAGTTGGAGTTGCTTTTTCTTTTCAAAAATATAAAAAGTTACCTTCTACTAATTTTGACGTAAAACTTAACTATATTTTAACTGAAAAAGGACTGAAATAAATGAATATACTCATACTAGGAGACATTATGGGCCCTTCGGGTAGAAAGGTAATTAGTTCTAACCTGAAAAATATAATAAATAAAAAAAAAATTGATTTCACTATTATAAATGGAGAAAATTCAGCTGATGACGGCAGAGGGATTACTAAAGAAATTGCGAATGAATTATTTGAATTAGGTGTAGATGTAATTACATCTGGGAATCATATTTGGGACAAAAAAGAGACAGCAGAATTTATTTTAAAAGAAGATAGGCTTTTAAGACCCGCAAACTTAGCAGAAGGCACTCCCGGCAAAGGATATGGAATATATTTAACAAAAAATAATAAATTTAAAGTAGCGGTAATAAATCTTATGGGCAATGTTTTTATGAGAAAAACTGATGATGCATTTCTTTCAGCAACAAATATTCAAAAAAAAATTATTTTGAAAGATAACGCAGATTTTATTGTTGTTGATTTTCATGGAGAAATTACAAGTGAAAAAACAGCTATAGGTCATTTTTTTGATGGCAAGGCAACTATGGTAGTAGGAACCCATACTCATATTCCAACTGCAGATACACGAATTTTAAGTAAAGGAACTGCATACCAAACAGACATCGGCATGTGTGGTGATTATGACTCTGTAATTGGGATGAATAAAGAAAATTCAATCAATAAATTTTTAAAAAAAGAAGAAGCAAAAAATCATTATCCTGCATTAGGAAAAGGTTCTTTATCAGGAATTATAGTTGAGGCCGATGAAAAAACTGGACTAGCAAAAAACGTAGAAAGAATAATTGAAAAAGGAGTATTTAAAAACTAGGTCTATGGCAGGACATTCACACTGGGCAGGTATAAAACATAAAAAAGGCCGAGCAGATAAAGAAAGATCAAAAATTTTTTCCAAATTGTCTAGAGAAATTACAGTCGCAGCAAAACTGGGTGATAAAGACCCTGACATGAATCCTAGACTTAGAACAGCTATTCAAGCTGCAAAACAATCTAATATGCCAAAAGAAAACATTTCAAGAGCTATAAGCAAATCTGAATTAGACATAAATCAAAACTATCAAAACTTAAGGTACGAGGGATTTGGTCCTTTTAATGTGGCTTTTATTATTGAGACTTTAACAGATAATAAGAATAGATCTGCATCAAGCATTAGAACTATTCTTCAAAAAAATGGTGGTCGATTAGGCGAAACAGGATCAACTTCACATTTATTTTTCAATTGTGGAGTTATTCACATTAAAAAAGATAAATTTAATGAAGAAGATATTTTGGAAATAGCTATTAACGCTGGCGCCAAAGATTGTGTAAGCCTAATAGATATACATGAAATTATTACCAAAAAAGAAGATTTCTATAAAGTAAAAAGTGAAATAGAAAAAAAAGCAGGAAATTTTGAATACTCTAGCGTAGAATGGAGACCAATTAATTATATTAATCTTAATAAAGAACAAAATGAAAAAATTTTTCAAATTTTAGAGTCCTTAGATGAAGATGATGATGTGCAAAACACATTTATTAACTGTAAAATAGAACTTAATTAAAAATGAAAATTATTGGTATAGACCCTGGGTTAAGTGGAGGCATTGCAGTTTTGAAAAAAAACAAAGTGCTAGCTTTATTTGATATGCCAGTTATGCCAGAAGGAAAAAAGAATAAAAGACAGCTAAACAGCGCTCAATTAGCAAACATAATAAAGGATAACATTGTAAACGATGAAGAGGTCGTAGTAATTGTCGAGCAAGTAAACGCTATGCCAGGGCAAGGAGTTACAAGCATGTTTAACTTTGGCCAAACATTTGGAGCAATAAAAGGAATTTGTGCAGCATTAGGTCTATCTATTTTTTTTGTAAGACCTTCAAAATGGAAAAAGCATTTTGAATTAATCAATTCATCTAAAGACTCCAGCAGAACAAAGGCAATTGAAATGTACCCTAATTTATCAAATGACTTGTCTAAAAAAAAAGATGTTAATAAATCTGACGCAATACTTATTGCTAGATATTACTACGAAACAAGGTCTCAGGACGACCCAAAATAAACTGCTTTAAAATAATTTCATTTTAAAATGGACAAATTGATGACACATTCTAAAAGTATTGAATTATTAATGGAACAAGATATAGCGACGCAAGTTATTGGTTTAGGTGGCAATACAGACTTCTCTTTATGGAAGTTATTTGTACGAGCTGATTTTGTAGTTAAATCAGTTATAATAATATTATTGGCAAGTTCAATTTATTCTTGGGCATTAATATTCGACAAATATAAATTATTTAAAAAGATAAATTTATCTACCGAAGATTTTGAAAACAAATTTTGGAAAGCTAAATCTGCAGAAAGTTTTAATAATAGTTTACCAGCTAAATCAGATGATCCTGTGACAAATATTTTTAAATCTGCAATGGCAGAACTTATAAAAACAAAGTCTAAATCATCTGCAATTCAAAGCGCAAGAGTAGAAAGAGTTTTAGAAATTTCAACTGATAATCAACTTAAGATAATAGAAAAAAACTTTACCTTTTTAGCTACTGTTGGTGCAACCGCACCTTTTATTGGTTTATTTGGAACTGTATGGGGAATAATGAATTCATTTCAATCTATTGCAATATCAAGAAATACTAGCTTAGCTATAGTGGCACCTGGAATAGCAGAAGCTTTATTTGCAACAGCTCTTGGTTTATTAGCTGCTATACCAGCAGTAATCGCTTACAATAAATTTAATAGCGATTCCAAAAAGTACGTTTCAAGGATTGAGAATTTTTGTAAAAGATTTTTATCAATTATTTAAATTATGGCTTTCAAATTCAACCACTCAAAAAATGAACCAATGAGTGAAATTAATGTGACTCCTTTTGTTGATGTAATGTTAGTTCTTCTAATAATTTTTATGGTTACTGCCCCTTTACTTACTGTTGGTGTTCAAGTAGATCTACCAGAGTCAGCTGCCGACTCTCTTCCGGATGATCAGGAACCATTAACTATTAGTATCAACTCGAAGGGAGAAATATTTATTCAAGAACACAAAGTTACTTATAGAAAAATTGTACCAAAACTTTTAGCTATAGCTAAGAATAGAACTGATACAAGAATATATGTGAGAGGTGATAAAACTATAAATTATGGCAGAGTGTTAGAAGTAATGGGAACACTTTCCGGCGCTGGATTTTCAAAAGTTGCTTTGATTTCTGAGCCTTACAAAAATTAAATGTTTAATGACAAAAGGATTAATATTTTCAATCAGTTTTCATACTGTTATTATTATTTTAACAGTATTGACCTTACCTTTTATGATAAGACAACCCATTGATTTACCTCCAATTGTATCCGTGGAATTAATTCAAATTACAGATAAGACAAGCATACCTTACGCGCCTAAGGCAAGAAAAGTAATTGAAAAAGTAATAGAGGAAGAAAAAAGAGTGGTATCAGAACAAGCGCCACCAGCGGCTAAAGCAAAAGAAAAGCCCGATAGAATTCCTATGCCCAATGAAACAAAAGAAGAAAAAAAAATCGTAAAAAAGAAACAAAATCCAGAAGAAATAAAACCTGAAATAAGACAATCATCAGAGTTTGAAAAAAAAGAGATAATTGACACAAGTCAAATAGCGGCCTTAATTGATAAGGCTAAAGAAGAAAATAGTGAAAAAATTGAAAATTCAAAAAAAATTACACAAAGTAGTGTAAAAAATTCTTTTGCCTCAGGATTAACCTTGTCACAAGAAGATGCCTTAAGAGCGCAAATTTTTGGTTGCTGGAGCGTTCCTTTAGGACTACCATACGATGGAAATTTACTTGTTAGAATTCAATTAAAATTAAAAAGAGATGGAACAATAGCAAAATCTGAAATTTTAGATCATGAGAGAATGAATAAACCAGGAGAAAAATTTTATAAAATTTTGGCGGAAAGTGCGCTTAGGGCTATTAGATTGTGCCAACCTCTTAAGGTTCCTCCGACAGGATATGAGAAATGGAAGGATTTACAATTAAATTTTGATCCTACAGAAATGTTAAAAGGATAAAATATGAAAAAAATATATTTAATTATTTTACTGTTATTTGTTAAAATTGCCCCAGTTTACTCTTTAATAGAGATCGATATTACAAGAGGTAATTTAGATCCACTTCCAATCGCGGTTTCCCCTCTACATGTTGATCAGTCTTCAGAAAAAGTTAAAGACTTGAAAATAAAAGGATTAGGAGAAAATATTTCTAAAATAATTGAAAATAATTTTAAATCTACTGGACTATTTAATCCTCTTAAGAGAGACGCTTTTGTTCAAAAACCAGATATAGCACATTTAAAACCAAGGTTTGAAGATTGGAGACTAATAAAAGCACAAGCTCTAGTCACTGGAAAACTTTTAATTGTTGATAACAAATTAAAAGTTGAATTTAGATTATGGGATTTAACAGCCTCAAAAGAAATTATGGCTTTAGCATTCACAACAACGCCAACTAACTGGAGAAGAGTGGCTCATATTATATCAGATAAAATTTATGAAAGACTTACAGGAGAAGATGGTTATTTTGATACAAGAATAATTTACGTTGCTGAAAGTGGACCTAAAAACCAAAGAGTAAAGAAATTAGCTATTATGGACCAAGACGGTGCGAATACAAAATATTTAACTCTTGGAAATGAACTAGTATTGACCCCACGGTTCAATCCAGCAAATCAATTAGTTACCTATCTATCTTATTTTAGAAATTTACCTAGAGTATATCTTTTAGATATTGAAACAGGAGAACAAGAGGTTGTTGGTAATTTTCCTGGCATGACTTTTGCACCAAGATTTTCACCTGATGGTAAAAAAATTATAATGAGTTTTGCTCAAGATGGTAACTCAGATATTTATACTATGGATATAGAAACAAGAGTTGTGGAAAAAATTACAGAACATTCTTCCATTGACACCTCTCCATCTTATTCTCCTGACGGTAAATATATTTGTTTTAATTCTGATAGAAGTGGACTGCAGCAAATCTACGTGATGAACAGTGACGGTAGCAACGTTAAAAGAATTACATTTGGCGACGGACTTTATGGAACTCCAGTTTGGTCGCCGAGAGGCGATTTGATTGCTTTTACAAAAGTTAGAAAAGGCAGATTTTATATTGGAGTTATGAGAGCAGATGGTACAGGAGAAAGATTACTTACAGAAAATTTTTATCAAGAAGCCCCATCTTGGTCACCAAACGGCAGAGTTTTAATATTTTACAGAGAAACTAAATCAGGCCCTAAAGGGGAAGGATTTTCTGCTAAATTGTGGTCTATTGATATAACAGGTTATAATGAGAGGAAAATAACCACAGAAACTGATGCTTCAGACCCATCTTGGTCTTCATTATTATCAAAGTAAAGGAAATTTTATGTAATTTTAACTTGAATAATCTAATATAATTTGAAATATTCCGACTAACTTTAAACCCAAAGGAAAAAAAAATGAAATTTACATCGAATTTAAAAAACATATTCTTAGTGACGATAGCGACACTTTTACTAAGCGCTTGTTCTACAGCAAAAAAATCTGCTGTTACAAGTGGAGACGTTTATACAGGTACAGATACAGTTGAATACTTAGCTAACGGAGTGCCTGATAGAGTTTTCTTCGCAACTAACAAAACTTCACTAACAACAGCTTCAAGAGAAACACTAAGAAAGCAAGCAACATATCTTAGAAAAAATAAAGATCTTAATGTTACGATCGAAGGTCACGCAGATGAAAGAGGAACAAGAGAGTATAACTTAGCATTGGGCGAAAGAAGAGCAAATGCAGCAAAAGATTATCTGATGACATACGGAATTTCTGGTAAGAGAATATCTGTAATTAGCTATGGTAAAGAAAAACCTGTTAATACAGCCTCTACACCTTTAGCTTGGTCACAAAATAGAAGATCAGTAACTGTAAAAGTAAATTAAAAAAATTACAGTTAAATATAAGAGTTTAGACCCCTTAGATAATTTTTAAGGGGTCTTTTTTTTGCCATCTTGTCCAAATAAAAAGAATCGTATGAGATTAATTAACATAATTAAAAAAATATTTCTTTCATTGGTTTTTGCTAGTTTTATAATTACAGCGTCAGTTGCAGAGGAAGAAGATGAAAAAATTAATGCGATAACTGACCAAATACAAATTATTGCTCAAGATCTTAAAACTTTAGAAAAAGCTGTCTATAAAAAATCTGATATTACTGGATCGGTCTCATCAAATAATTTAAACGAAGATGTATTAACCAAACATTTATTAAAACTTAATGAAATAGAGGAACAATTCAGAAATATAACAAATAAATTTGAAGAAATAAATTTTAAAGTAGATAAATTATCAAATCGTATTACTAAAATTCAATCTGATAACCAGTTGCGTTTTACTGATTTAGAAACAAATACATCAAATCCAATCTTAAATAAAAAACAAAATAATAAAAAAACAAGCTTACCTGGAACAGACAAAGCGCAAGACTTTGGCGCGGCTCCCGCTTATACCACAACTAATTTGCCAGCAAAACAAGAAACCCAATCAATTGAATCTGCAAGTACAGTTATTACAGAAAAAGCAGAAATGAATTCTTCATTGTTACCAGATAAACCCGCTAAAGATCAGTATGATTTTGCTTTAAGTTTTATGAAAATAGGAGATTACGAAACTGCAGAATTTGCTTTAAAAGAATTTATTAATAAAAATAAAACTCATGACCTTGCTGGAAATGCACAATATTGGTATGGAGAGACATTTAGAGTTAGACAATTATACTCAGATGCTGCTACAGCATACTTAGATGGTTATCAGAACTATCCTAAAAGCACAAAAGCTCCAGAGAATCTTTTAAAACTTGGTATTACGCTTGTTCAGCTTGGAGAGAAAGATCAAGGATGCACTATGATAACAGGTCTTAAAAAACAATATCCAAAAGCTAACAAGTCTGTGCTACAAAAAGCACAATATGAAGAAAAAAAATTCAAGTGTGTTAAAGCTTAAAGACGCATTTAAAAAAAAAGATAAACTTTCTAAGATTTATTCAATTTTTAAATCTCATTTGAATAAAACCATTAAAGATGCCCCATTTTTAGTTGCAGTATCAGGGGGGCCAGACAGCCTCGCTTTAACCGCGCTGTCTCAGATGTATAAGATTGAGAGAAAAAATAAAGTTTTTTATGTTTTGGTTGATCATAAAATTAGAAAAAACTCAAGTTCAGAGGCAAAGACAATTAAAATATTTTTAAAAACTTTTAATATTCAATTAAATATAATCAGCAACACGAAAAAAATTGAAAAAAATATTCAAAGCAGTGCAAGAGAAGTTAGATATGATTTACTTTCAGACTTTTGTAAAAAAAAATCAACTAAATTTATCCTTACAGGCCATCATAGCGATGATCAGGTAGAAACATTTCTTATTAGGCTTTCTAGAGGTAGCGGTGTACAAGGCCTTTCATCCATGGATCAGATTTCGAGACTAAAAGATAATATTAAACTTTTTAGACCTTTATTAGATTATAAAAAAAAAGATCTAAAATACATTGCTAAAAGTATTTTTAAAAAGAGCTTTAAGGATCCAAGTAATAAAGATAATAAATATTTAAGAACAAGAATAAGAGGTTTAGGAAAACAATTAGAAATAAGCGGTATTCACCACGATCAAATAATTCAATCAATTAAAAATCTTACTATTTCAAGAAATACACTTAATAATTATTTATTTAAGGTCACAAAAAATTGCGTTAGAAGAAAAAAAAATGAAATTTTAATTGATTTTAGAATACTGGATAAAGAACCAGATGAAATAGCTCAAAAGATAATAAGTTATGAGATTAAACATTTTGTCAAATCTTATTACCCCCCAAGATCAAAAAAAGTACAAAATTTGTTAAATCTTACTAAAAAAAATGCTCAAATTAAACTGACGCTAGGAGGATGCATAATCGAGAAATCAAGCAATCTCATATCTATTAAAAGAGAAAAAAAACAATAATTATCTAATATAATTGAAAAAATAGGATTTTGTCACATTTAATATCCCACATATGTTAATTTTAGCACTTGAGAATTAAAAAAAAATACCTATTTATATAGTCATGAACTTTAAAAATTTGATAATGTGGGCAATTATTATATTCCTATCCGTAGGATTATATAATTTGTTCCAAAATCCCAAAAGTATTAATTCAACAAATGATAAAGTTCCGTTTTCTAAATTTTTAGAAGAAGTAGATTCAGGAAGAGTGGTCCAAGTTGAGATTCAAGGTAACAATATCTCTGGAATTTTATCTGATGGAAATTCATTTAATACTTATTCCCCCAATTTTCCAAACTTAGTTGAAAAACTTTCAGAAAAAGAGGTGAGTATAGTCGCTAGGCCTCTGGAAGATAAAATGCCTTCTTTATTAGGAATTTTACTTTCTTGGTTTCCAATGCTTCTACTTATTGGGGTTTGGATATTTTTTATGCGTCAAATGCAAGGCGGCAAAGGTGGGGCCATGGGATTTGGAAAATCTAAAGCAAAGCTATTAACTGAAGCTCAAGGAAAAGTTACTTTTAATGACGTTGCTGGTGTTGAGGAAGCAAAAGAAGAAGTGGAAGAGATCGTGGAATTTTTAAAAGATCCAAAAAAATTTAGTCGACTAGGGGGAAAAATTCCAAAGGGAGCTTTATTAATTGGACCTCCAGGTACTGGTAAAACTTTATTAGCTAAAGCAATCGCTGGCGAAGCGAATGTTCCGTTTTTTTCTATATCTGGTTCTGATTTTGTAGAAATGTTCGTTGGTGTTGGCGCTTCAAGAGTAAGAGATATGTTTGAACAAGGAAAAAAACATTCCCCATGTATAATTTTTATTGATGAAATTGATGCTGTAGGCAGAAGTAGAGGAGCAGGACTTGGTGGCGGAAACGACGAGAGAGAACAAACACTTAATCAGCTATTAGTAGAGATGGATGGCTTTGATACTAATGAAGGTATAATTTTAATAGCCGCAACAAACAGACCAGACGTTTTAGATCCAGCTTTATTAAGGCCTGGTAGGTTTGACAGACAAGTAGTTGTAGGAAATCCAGATATAATAGGAAGAGAAGCAATTCTGAAAGTACATATTAGAAAAATTACGACTGGACCTGATGTAAAGCTAAGGACAATAGCGAGAGGTACACCAGGATTTTCAGGAGCAGACTTAGCAAACTTGGTAAACGAGTCAGCGCTTCTTGCTGCTAGAAAAAATAAAAGAGTTGTAACCATGTCTGATATTGAAGAGGCTAAAGATAAAGTAATGATGGGCGCCGAAAGAAGATCAATGGTAATGACCGAAGATGAAAAAAAATTAACAGCCTATCACGAGGGCGGACATGCAATTGTTGCTTTAAATGAAAAAGCCTCAGACCCAATTCATAAAGCTACAATTATTCCAAGAGGAAGAGCTTTAGGAATGGTTATGAGATTACCTGAAAGAGATCAGTTATCTATAACTAGAGAAAAAATGTATTCAGATATAGCCGTAGCCATGGGGGGAAGAATAGCTGAAGAAATTATTTTTGGCCACGACAAAGTTACTTCAGGGGCTTCTTCTGATATAGACATGGTAACTAAGATGGCAAAAAATATGGTAACTAAATGGGGCATGAGTAAAGAACTTGGTCCAATTGCATTTGGAGATAATGAAGAAGAAGTTTTTTTAGGTAGATCAGTTACACAAACTCAAAACATGTCAGAAGAAACAGCAAAAAAAGTTGACTCAGAAATTAAAAAGATAGTAGATCAAGGCTATAAAAGAGCACAATCAGTTTTAACTGATAAAATTGATGATTTACACAAATTAGCTAAAGCACTATTAATATACGAAACTTTGTCAGGCGATGAAATTAGAGACCTCATATTAAAAGATATAAAACCAACAAGATCTTTTCAAGATAGCACTGAAGATGATGACAAAGAATCTTCAGCATTAGACACTATAGGCCTAAAGCCAAAGCCAGCAATTTAGATCTATGAAAAAATATTACACAAGGGCGTGTAATTTTTATTATGGAACTACTTCAAAAAATTTAATTAAAAAAAAAATAACTCTCCCATTAGCTGGAAGTAAAAGTATTTCATTTAATAATATTGAGATATTTATTAGACAAAATAAGACAGTTAAATCGAAGATTATTAATATAAAAGATATCAAAAACCAAAATAACAAATTAAGAAAAAAATTAAATGATGACTTAAAAAAGATAGTTTCTAAAAGGAAATATTTTAATGAACCAATGATTATGGGAATTTTAAATATGACACCAGATAGTTTTTCAGATGGTGGTAAATTTATCAAAAAAAAAAGTGCCCTAACACAGATAAATAAAATGATAGAGTCTGGCGCCAATATAATAGATGTTGGTGGCGAATCTACTAGACCCGGGTCAGTAACGATCTCATTTCAGGATGAATGGGCAAGAATTGGATCAATTATAAAAATTTTTAAAAAAAAATATCCTAGGACTCTATTGTCGATAGATACGAGAAAATCTGAAATTATCAAAAAGTCAATTAATTATAAAACAGACATAATAAATGATGTATCAGGATTTAATTTTGACAAACAATCTATTTTAGAAGTTAAGAACAAAAATTTATGGAAAGTTGTTCACCATATGAAAGGAACACCAGCTACAATGCAAGTCAATCCAAAATATAATAATGTACTATTAGATATTTACGATTTTTTTGAAAATAAAATTAAATCTATTTTGAAAGAAAAAAAATATGCTGATAAAATAATTATTGATCCCGGAATAGGTTTTGGTAAAAACTTGAAACATAATTTGATGTTGTTATCTAAAATTTCGTTATTTCATTCTCTAGGTTTTCCTATATTAATAGGAACATCTAGAAAAAGATTTATCAGTGAAATTTCTGGAAATTTTGACACTAAAGAAAGAATTGGTGGAACATTGTCTTCCATAACATTTACGCTTTCTCAAGGTGTACAGATTTTTAGAGTTCATAATGTTGAGGAAGTAAAACAAGGAATTGAAGTTTATAAAAAAATATTAAATCAATGAAAAAAAAATATTTTGGGACAGATGGTATTAGGGGAACAGTAAACCAGGGAAATATAAATGGTGAAAAATTTTTCAAATTTGGATTAGCAGCAGGAACTTATTTTAAAAATCTCAATAAAAGAAAACAAACTGCAATAATTGCGAAAGATACAAGATTATCTGGTTACACATTAGAGCCAGCATTAGTTTCAGGCCTAGCCTCTGCGGGTATGCACGTAACTACTTTAGGACCGTTGCCCACAAATGGGCTGGCTATGTTAACTAAGTCAATGAAAGCAAATATGGGAATAATGATAACCGCATCTCATAATCAATATTTTGACAATGGACTAAAACTATTCGGACCAGATGGTTTAAAACTATCAGATAAGATAGAAAAAAAAATTGAAAAACTTATAGACTCAAAAATTACTAAACAACTATCTGCTCCAAAAATTTTAGGTCGGGTAAAAAGAATTGAAGATGCAAATGAAAAATATATTAATATTTTAAGAAAAAATTTTCCAAAAAACTTTAATCTAAGAGGTTTAAGAATAGTTGTGGATTGTGCTAATGGAGCAGGATATAAGTCAGCTCCAAAGTTGCTAAAAGAGCTTGGAGCCAAAGTTATTTCTGTTGGAGTAAAACCAAACGGATTAAATATAAATCAAAAATGTGGCTCCACATTTCCAAAAAAAATAAAATCTTATGTTAAAAAATATAATGCAAAATTAGGAATATCTTTAGATGGAGATGCGGATAGATTAATTATGTGTGATGAGAATGGCCATATAATCGACGGAGATCAAATAATTGCGATGTTAGCTTTAAGATGGAAGAAAAAAAAAATATTAAAAGGCGGAGTTGTTGGAACATTAATGTCTAATTACGGTTTAGAAAAATTTTTAAAAATGCAAAAAATAAGATTTATTAGGGCAGATGTCGGTGATCGATATGTAAAAGAAGCAATGAAAAAAAATAATTTTAATTTAGGTGGAGAGCAATCTGGACATATTATATTAGGTAATTTTGCAACCACGGGGGATGGCCTGCTGGTAGCTATGGAAGTTTTATTTTCGTTACGAAAAGGAAAAAAAGCTAGTAAAATATTTGATGTTTATAAATCTGTTCCTCAATTATTAGAAAATATAATTGTAAAAGACAAAAGTATAATCTCTAGCAGTAGATGTAAGCAGGCAATGAAGAAAGCAAATAAGTTAATTAAAGATAATGGAAGACTGTTAGTTAGAAAATCAGGAACAGAACCAAAAATAAGAATTATGGGAGAGTCATATGATAAAAATTTGTTGATTAAATGTATTAAAATTATTAAAGATGCAATTAAACAGTGAGACCTAAATCAAAAATATTAATAATAGCAGGTTCAGATTCTTCTGGCGGGGCAGGTATACAGGCTGATATAAAAACAGCTACTTCACTAGGCTCTTACGCTATGACAGCAATAACTGCTGTCACAATTCAAAATACGACAGGAGTTAAATCAATAGTATCTATAAGTCCAAAACAAATTTCTAATCAAATAGAATTCACAGCCCAAGACATTAGACCTGACGCAATAAAGATAGGTATGCTCCATACATCACAAGTAATCTTATCTGTCATAAAGTCTTTAAAAAAGATAAAAGTAAAAAAAATTATATTAGATCCAGTAATGGTTGCTAAGGGTGGCGCTAAGTTAATTGACAATAAAGCAGTTTTAATGATCAAGAAAAAATTAATAAAACAAGTTTATTTAATTACACCTAATATTCCAGAAGCTGAAATTTTAACTAATACAAAAATAGTAAGTCTAGAAGATATGATAGATGCAGGAAATAAATTAATAAAGCTTGGAGCAAAAAATGTTTTGATTAAAGGCGGACATTTAAGATCTAAAACAGTGAATGATGTTTTGTTAAACAAAAATGAAATAAAAATTTATAAAAATAAGAAATATACAACTAAAAACACCCATGGTACTGGCTGCACCTTATCTAGTGCGATTTGCACATATTTATCGTGTGGAAAAGTATTAAAGAAAGCCTGTGAGCTTGGTATTAAATATGTTAACCAAGCTATAGGATCAAACCTTAATTACGGGAAAGGCCATGGTCCTGTAAACCACTTGAACTCAATAGAAATAAAAAAACAATTTAAAAAATGAAAAACGTAGTCGTAGTAGGGTCTCAATGGGGTGATGAAGGTAAGGGAAAAATTGTTGATTGGCTTTCAAGTGAAGCTGACATAGTCGTTAGATTCCAAGGAGGACATAATGCAGGACATACATTAGTAATCGATGGAGTAACTTATAAACTCAGACTACTCCCATCTGGAATAGTAAGAAAAAATAAAATCTCTGTAATTGGAAATGGTGTAGTTGTAGATCCATGGGCACTTCTTGATGAAATAAAAGAAATTAAATCAAAAGGAGTTTTGGTTGACGAAAATAATTTAATTTTAGCCGAGACAGCCAATCTAATACTACCTTTTCATCAAGAAATGGATGCGATTAGAGAAGATGCTGCCGGAGGGAGAAAAATAGGAACTACAAGAAGAGGAATAGGGCCGGCTTATGAAGATAAAGTAGGAAGAAGATCAATTAGAGTTATGGACCTCATTTCTGAAAGCAACTTAGACCATAGACTAGAAGCTGTTTTATCGCATCACAATGCCATTAGAAAAGGATTAGGTAAAAAAATTTTTGAAAAAGATAAACTAAAAAAAAATTTACTAGAGATAGCACCAGAAATTTTAAAATATTCTAAACCAGTTTGGAAAAAAATTGATGAATTTAAATTAAAAAAGAAAAAAATATTATTTGAAGGCGCTCAAGGAATTTTATTAGATGTTGACCATGGAACCTATCCATTTGTTACTTCTTCAAATACAGTAGCATCATCGGCGGCTACCGGAACTGGATGTGGACCCAGCACAATTAATTATGTACTTGGTATAACCAAAGCTTATACTACCAGAGTCGGAGAAGGACCTTTTCCAACTGAATTAAAAGATGAAATTGGTGAACTATTAGGTAGTAGAGGAAAAGAATTTGGAACTGTAACTAGTAGAAAAAGAAGATGCGGATGGTTTGATGGCGTTTTAGTAAGGCAGACGATAAAAATTTCAGGCATAGATGGAATTGCTCTTACAAAGCTAGATGTTCTTGATGAATTAGATGAAATTAAGATGTGCGTTAAGTATAACGTAAATGGTAAAGAAATGGATTATTTGCCAGCCGCAGTAGATGATCAATTAAAAGTAAAACCAATATATAAGACTTTTCCTGGATGGAAATCTTCAACGCAAGGAATTAGAGACATGAATAAACTCCCACCTAATGCTAAAAAATATATACAATCAATTCAAGATTTTATTGGAGCTAATATTTCAAGTATCTCTACTAGTCCTGAGAGAGAAGATACAATTTTGTTAGAGGATCCTTTTAAGAGTTAATGCGCGGGTAGTAGATTTTTAGACTTATTTGCATTGATCATAGATTTTTGAAGCTTTTCAAATGCTTTAGTTTCAATTTGTCTTATCCGTTCTCTAGAAATTTTATATTTTTTACTTAATTCTTCTAACGTTTTAGGCTCTTCTGATAATCTTCTAGCCTCAATAATTTCTCTTTCCCTATCGTTAAGAATTTTAATTGCACTTTTAAGTAGATCTTTTTTTTCGTTATACTCTTGTTTTTGTGAAACAATTAGCTCTTGATCTAAAGAGTCGTCTACTAGCCAATCTTGCCACTCATTAGTTTCACCGTCTTTAATTGGATCATTAAGGGATTTTTCATGACCCATCATACGTCTATTCATATTGACTACTTCTTCAGTTTTTACATCTAATCGTTTTGAAATTTCTTTAACTTGCTCATTTTTTAAATCACCTTCTTGATCAGGGGCTATTTGAGCTTTAATTTTTTTTAGATTAAAAAATAATTTTTTTTGTGCTGATGTAGTTCCCATTTTTACAAGGCTCCATGATCTAAGAACATATTCTTGTATCGCTGCTTTAATCCACCACATTGCATAGGTCGCTAATCTAAATCCTTTTTCAGGATCAAATTTTTTTACTGCTTGCATTAATCCAATATTTCCTTCTGATATTAGCTCATTTACAGGCAATCCATACCCTCTATAACCCATCGCAATTTTTGCTACTAATCTTAAATGACTTGTTACTAATTTGTGAGCTGCTTTTAAATTTCCCCTTTCTCTCCAACTTTTAGCCAACATATACTCTTCTTCAGCATCAAGCATTGGAAATTTCTTAATTTGCGCTAAATATAGAGATAAACCTCCTACCGAAGGGGATGGCAAATTATTGATATTATTTTCTTTATTCATAGATTCAAATATATACTAAAAATTTATTTTCAACCACTGAGTTTATCTAAAAAATTCAATAATTTTTTAAAATCGTTGGGTAATTCAGACTCAAAACATAAAAATTTGTTTTTTACCGGATGAATAAAACCTAAACTTTTTGCGTGTAGCGCTTGACCTTTTAATATTTGAAGCTTTTTTTCAAAATCTCTATCTATTTTTTTAAATCTTAAATTTTTTTTTCCGTACTGTTTGTCACCAAGAAGCGATGTATTTTTGTATTGCATATGTACTCTGATTTGATGAGTTCTTCCAGTTTCCAGCTCACATTCTATTAAACTGATTTTTGGAATATCTTTTAAATTATATACTTTTAAAGTATTATAATTAGTAATTGCATTTTTCCCATTAACATCTGATACTGACATTAATTGTCTATTTTTTTTACTTCTAGAAATAAGAGTTTCAATTTTCCCTTTTAAGGGACGAACAACACCCCAAATTAAAGCAAGGTATTTTCTTTTTATTGTATGCTCACTAAATTGTTTTCCAAGATTTGAATGAGATAAATTATTTTTTGCGACAACAAGCAAACCACTTGTGTCTTTATCTATTCTATGAACTATTCCAGGTCTTAGCTCACCATTAATATTTGATAATTTATTTTTATATTTATAGATCAATGCATTTACTAAAGTTTTATCATAATTACTAGCGCCAGGATGAACAACCATTCCTATTGGCTTATTAACAATTAACAGGTCTTTGTCTTCAAAAATTATGTCTAGTTCAGTTTTAAAAGGTTTAAGGTCAGATTTTTTTTCAATTACAAGATCTACAGTAATTAAATCATTTAATTTAATTTTTTTGGAAGGTAGAACAACGACTTTATCATTGATGCGAACATTTTTAGTCTCAATTATTTTCTTTAAATTTGAACGAGTAAGACCAAGCACTTTTTCTGATAAGATAATATCAAGTCTTTTTCCAAGATCATCTTTTTTAGTCAAGAATTTAATTGTATTATTAGCCATTAGTATCTAGATTATAACCATATGCGTTCGTAGCTCAACTGGATAGAGCGTCTGACTTCGGATCAGAAGGTTGAGGGTTCAAATCCTTCCGGGCGCACCAAAATCAAGAGATCCAC
>MDTC01068860.1_pt1 | contig 18008 bp, 13 predicted proteins | sample 811181 | NCBI WGS metagenome assembly MDTC01 (sample SAMN05326644, study PRJNA326480) | marine metagenome | isolation source: seawater | place: Pacific Ocean: North | collected 2011
ATTGAAATCCCATTTCCAAAAGCATGCCATGCATTACGTGGCAATCCTTCTTTTCTATGCCCTGGCATCTGCACTGCTAGCCAAGTCGTTTGATGGGTATGTCGTGCGCCAAGGAGATCACCAGAATTGGGTGGGAATGAGTAAGGAAGTCCATGATGCGCAGGCATTGTTTGGTGAGCCTTTGGGTTGGACGAATTCTATGTTTGGTGGAATGCCCACCACGCACATTACCGGGGGGTCAAAATCGATCCAAGTAGTCCGCCAATCCAAGCGACTAATCAATTCGTTTGCCGGATACAGTGGCATTTCGATTTTTTGGATAGCCATGATAGGAGGATATATCTTGGCGCTTGCTTTGGGGGCATCACCGTGGATTGCCGTGCTCTGTGGGATAGGAGTCGGTCTGAGTTCCTTCGAAGTGCTCTATTACTCTGCCGGACACATAACCAAAGTGCAAGCCATCGCCTACATGCCTTTTATTTTAGCAGGTGTGGTTTGGGCTTACCGAGGGTACTTGTATCGGGGCATCGCACTCGCAGCATTTGCCACGGCGCTGCATGTTTCGTGTGGCCACCCCCAGATGACCTATTACTTGCTCTTTTTGCTCGTAGCCATTGGACTTGGTGAATCTTGGCGAATGGGGGTGCAAGAGAAGGACTGGTCCAACATGCTGCGCACCAATGCAATGATTTTGTTGGCGGGTATTATTGGCGTCATGCCACATTACACGCACTTGAAAGAAACACAGGTTTATGCGCAACACACCATCCGAGGCGAAAAGATTCTGGAGAACGCAGATGCGACCGAAGCAACGACTGGTCTGGATCGTGATTACATATTGGAGTATAGCATGGCCGATGGCGAGTGGCTGTCCATCATGTGCCCAGACATCAAAGGCGGAAATAATCCACTTTATTGGGGCGAACAGACCTTTTCAGGAGGAGCATTTTACTTTGGAGCCATCCTGGTGGCTCTATTTTTCATGTTCCTTGTTGCCGGGAAAGACCGCTTACGGTGGCCACTTTTGGTCATAACGTTACTATCCATTGCTTTGAGTCGAAGGGGAGGAGGTATGACAATGGACTTTTTCTTGGATTACGTGCCTGCGTTCAGCAAGTTCCGTGACACGAAGATGATGTTGGTTCTCGTTCTCATGACGGTTTCCATGGGAGCTGCATTGGGCTTGAAGGAACTGCTCGCTGAATCCAGTCAGCAGGGAGGGGTGTCGTCGAATCGTCGTTGGTTGTGGCTGGGAAGCTTAATGGGATTGGCTTTGCTATTCTTGGGCTTCTATGGAGCTCCGGAGTTGTTCTTTGATTTCCAATCTTCCATTCGGCCGGATGTTGCTGTTGAACAATTGGGTTACCAAGAGGCGCTGACCCGTCGTTTGGAGGTTTTCCGTGCTGACGTGCTGCGCACCTTAGGTCTACTTGTCTTGCTGTCTGGTATTGTCGCTGCGTTGGTGTGGAATAAGCTCAAACCAGCTGTGGCGTTTGCAGTTTTGATCGCAATCACTTGCGCAGATCTCTGGAATGTAAATCGACGCTATTTCAATGACGACAAAGTCAATGGCATCCACCGCAACTGGGTTAAGGCCGTGGACCATGCTTTCCCTTTCACCCCAGAGCCCCAGATGCTCAAGCTGCTCGCTCAAGATTTCAACGCTAATCCCGAAAATGAGCAACGCGCAAATGAGCTGTATGATTCTTACCTCGAACGGTTTGAAGGCACACGCTTGACGCGGGATGAGAAGGATCGATTGAAATCCGCGAGTCAATTTGGTGCCATGCGCTTCAGTTCACCTTACCGTGTTTTACGCTGGGATAATCCGTTTACGGATGCCTCTGTGTCCTATTTCTTTCAGAGCATTGGAGGTTATCATGCAGCCAAACTGAGGCGTTACCAAGATTTTATCGATCAAGTCCTCCTCCCGGAACGAACTCGTTTTGCGGAAAAAATCCAATCGGGAGCAACGCAGGAGGCCTTTGCGTCGCTCATTGGTCATAAAATGCTTAACACCCGGTACATCCTCTTCGGTCAGATGGCCGAACCAGTTGCTATGTCTGGGACGCCAGGTTTTGCGTGGGTGGCGCGAGATTGGACTTGGGCGATGTCTGACGATGAAGAGATGGCCAAAACAAGTGCATTGGATGCGCCAGATGAGGCGGTTGTGCATGCGGATTATCAGGCCCTGTTTGAGGGTATTTCCCCTGGAGCTACGGGGAGTATTGATTTGGTGAATTATACGCCTGAGTACGTAGAATACAGTTCGAACTTGACTTCAGAGGGCCTTGGTATTTTCTCTGAAATTTGGTATCCCGAGGGGTGGATTGCCCGCATCGATGGCGAGCCGGTTGAAACCTTACGTGCAAACTACGTGTTAAGGGCATTGAAGATTCCTGCCGGAGAACACACCATTACTTGGGAGTACGCACTTGAGAGCTCCACTTGGATTAGTGTGCTTTTCGATTTGCTCTTATTGCTCTTTGTTCTAGGTGCAGGTTGGCGCGGATGGAAAGAATCGAATGGAAGAAAACAAGTACAAGACGGCCGGGCGTGAGGCATCAATTTTAGCTGATGGAACATCGGTGAGTTGGCATTGGGGCGCCGGTGCATCGGATGCTGTGGATTGGAGTGCTTGGGATTCATTCTTGGACTCCGCACAGAGTCGAACGGTATTCTTGGAAAGTCGCATGATGCGGTCTCTGCTGTTGGCATCCAACCGTCCAGTTTCGGCGGTGCAGTGGAAGCGAAAGGGAAGTATCATCGGATTGGCTTGCATCGAAGACACTACGGCGGTAAGCGTTAACTTGGATAGCCATGTCCAATCCGAAAGGAGTTGGTTTTCGGGAATCAGCAAGGTGCTCCACGGCAAGGACGGTCGATTCCAGTTCCGAGTGCGTGTTGTTGGAACTGTCCTGGGGAGCGGGGAGCATGGCCAGTGCTGGTCACCCACAGTATCAGCTGTTGAGGCGCGCCGGTTGCTCACGGAGACGGTCTTTCAGCCGCATTGCTTGAACGGTGTGCAGGTACCGAGGGTGGTCATGATTAAGGACCAACCCATCTTGGACAATGAGCATCGGAAGGTTCAGCATAAGCGCTGGATTCCCCTTGAATTTGATCCGGAGATGCTGTTCCACATTAATCGGGAGTGGAGTGACTTTGACGATTATCTGCAAGGGCTGAAGACCAAGTCACGGACCAAGATCAAGCGCATAATGGCCCTTTCTTCTGACTTTGAGCTTCGCACCCTTTCTAGTTTGGAGTTGGTAGAGCATTGCGACGAGCTCATTGATTTGTACCAGCGTGTTTATGAGCGTTCGGGGTTTCGACTAGGGTCGCTACATGCCGAGGAATTACTGACTTCCAAAGCCGAATGGGGCGATGATTTCGTAGTCACGGTTTTCGAGTTGGAGGGCGTGTTGAAAGGGTTTCAATGCGCTTATGTGGGAAGCGAGGAGACGGAGGCATTTTTTGTCGGATTTGATCCCGAATTGCGCAAGACTCATGCGATTTACCAGCGCATGTTGGTCGAGTTCATCTGCCTCGGCATAGAACGTAAAAGTAAGCGAGTCAACATGGGCCGTACTGCCCTTGAAATCAAATCCTCCGTTGGGGCGTTGCCTCGGCGTTTGATGTGTGAGGTGCAGTTTAGAAATCGGCTATTTAACACGGTGGTTGGGCGCTACACCCAAGGGTACAATCCGGTGGCGCCGCGCTTACGTCAACCGTGGAAGTCCGATGCACACGCCTTGGCGGCGCATTCAGAACTCCATACCCTCTGAGCCTTGGCCATTGTAGCCGTCTCGTCCGGAGGCCGATCGGCGGCGTTCTTCTAGCTTACCGATTTTCCAAGTCGCCGTCAAGAACAGATTGCGGGATTCGCGTTTGAAGCGGTTATCTTGGTAGAGGGTGGCAAATTCGGATAGATAAGACCACTCCCTGGTGTCGAACACATCGCTCAACTTGAGTGTGAGCGTCAGGTCACCATCCATGAGTGTCCGCTGAATATTGGCATCCATAAAGGCATAGCCGTTGAACTGCCCTTGCGGTGTGACAGAGGGGCCATTGTACATGCCATTGATCTGCCATTTCCACTGGCCATCTCCTCCAAGGGATTGGTTGGCAAAGAAGTTCAAATTGTACGACCAACCGGTGGCGTCGTTAGCGAATTCTACTTCACCCACGCTGTTTTGAAGGTGGTACAAAGAAGCGGTGAAACGTGCCTGTCCCCGACCCGGTAATGGGGCCATTGCAATGATTTCCAACCCTTCGTTTTGACGCTGCCCTTGGTTGATCCAGCTGGACGTTCGCACGCCCTGCTCGTTGATACGGGAATACCGCTGGATGATGTCGTTGGTGATCTTCCAAAACAAGGACGTGGTGATGGACATTCGATTTCGTGTCCATTGGTGTCCGATCTCCATGCTATTCGTGTATTCGGGAAGCAGCTCGGGGTTGCCGGTGCGAATATTGCGGCTGTCGCTGTCGTCAATGAATGGCGTGACAGAACGGCCCCGTGGTCGGTTAATACGCCGGCTGTAGCTGGCGATCCAGCTCACTTCATCGTTGCGTTGCTTGGAGAGGTTGAACGACGGGTAAACCGAGAAGTAGTCGTTCGAAAACGATTGGTCGCCTTCCCAAAGCGCCTCGGTAAACACCTGCTCGAACCGCAACCCGACCTGCACGCCGTAGACGCCGTATTTCCGGCCTAACGTTGAGTAGATGGCGTGTACGTCTTCTCGATAAGTGAAATCAAAAGCGGCTGCTGATGGATTGACCGGCACCAATATTCCCTCCTGCCAGATGGCCGTGTCAGAGGCCAAGTATTCAAACCGGTCATCCTTGATGGACAGATTGGATTTCCATCCCCATTCCCATCTGCCATCATTGACCAAGGGTTTTTCAAAGTCCAGTTGGGCCACGGTGCGAATGGAGGAGTTTATTTGAATGTTGGTGTCCACGGTCATGGCTTCGCTGTCGCTTTGACGTGCCGACTCCTCAATAAATTCATCGGAGCGCGATTCGGAACGCGAGTGTCGAATTTGGGCGGATAAGACGTGCTTGGGATTGTTGTCAAACTCCTTTCTGTAGTTGCCGTCTACGTCCCAACCTTGGCCATTTGACCCCTCCGTAGAAGAGCGATCGGTATGGTAGGTGGCGCCGGTGTCCCAAGCCTCTCTGTTCTCCAGTAGATTGTTGTACGAGCGGTTGTTTTGGTTGACGTTAATGTTCCAGCCAATGACTTCAGATTGCGACGGGTACCATTCCATGCCCAAGCGTCCATTCAGACTGGTTCGGATTTGATTTCCGTTGCGCACTTGGTCTGTGATGGATGAACTATCAAGGCCTGTAAGTTCTCTGTAGGTTTCCCCTGCTCGAAACATGTCGCGGTGGTTCCAGCTGGTACTGCTAAACACCGAAAATTTCTCGTTTTTGTAATTGAGCGAGAGGGAAGCGTTGTGGTTGCCTCCTGTTCCCGGTGTGGCCTGACCTTGGCCGTGAAAGCCTCGCAATTTATTTTTCTTGAGGATTATGTTGAGGATACCGGCCATGCCATCTGGATCGTATTTCGCCGATGGATTCGTGATGACCTCAACGCGGTCAATGGAGCTCGCGGGAATTTGTTCGAGGAAAGCATTCTGTGCCGCACCCGTTAACCCTGAGGGCCTTCCGTCAATTAGGATTTGAACTTGTGAAGAGCCCCGCAACGAAACATTGCCGTCGATATCTACCGCGACAGAAGGCACATTGACTAGGAGTTCGCTGGCTGTCCCACCCGCAGCGGAAAGGTCATTTCCAACCTTGAACACCCTCCGGTCAATGAGCATTTCGAGGGAACTCGCCTCCTCTACGACCACGGCTTCTTCTAGTACATTCATGCGGGGGTTGAGTCCAATGGTCCCGGCATTGTATGAAGTTGTTGTGCGCGGAGATAGTAAAAAGGGATCTGAGCGATAGGAAGCGTAGCCCATGAAGTTGATCTGGAGCCGGTACCGGCCAAATGGCAACTCCACCATGCTGAATGAACCGTCTTCTGCTGCCAGTTGTCCCGCTACAATGCTGCTGTCGCGAATGCTTAGAAGGGCGACGGAGGCAAATGGAATCGCCGCTCCGTTATCCACTTCAGTAACGATACCTGAAACCGTACAAATGGATTGCTTTTCACCCCCGTATCGGCCAGGAGGGCCTCCCGGCCGCTGGCTCCATGAGGGCGCAGCGAGCAGGATGAAACAGAGGATGAGCCAAACCACGTTCAGACGGGCCATTGTTGAGGAATTATTTGGATTGTCTTGCATGTCCTCTATATCAGACGCTTGAACACCGGATTTGTTCAAGACAGGCGTAATTAGCGCAAAGATGGCGAATTCACCTCTGTGGCCATCGGTTGTGTACAACAATTCCGCGCACCGTTTCCTTGCATACGCCGTCCTTGCGCTCTACCATGGCCACCATGCAGGCACGGTTTTTTAGCATGTCAACCGGGAGTGCCTCTGCACTTGTCAGGTCCATAATGTCTGTCGAATTGTGCCGGACCCGAAGCCAATGGTGCGGAGCGATAGCCACCCAATCTCCCGCGGCTGTCCATATTTCCGGCCAGTCTTTTTCATGGCACCACCATCCGACGTTGCAATCCGGTGAAGCATTGATCGGCAGAACAGGTGAAGCCATGCGCTGGAAATGTTCGAAGAACCAACCTTTCATCCAGGCTGCTTGGCGAGCCACCTCCCATCCAAATTGGCTGAGGTGTGCAGCGACTTCTGCTTGTGTGCTCAGGGCCACTTGGGCCTTGAATTTGTCGAGCTTGGTATCAAGACGATCAACGGGATCAACCCCCATCCATGTGTCCCAAGCTGCAGAGCCGGAGGTGCTCAAGTAGAACTTTACAGCCAATTCGAGGTGCAGGACTTCTCCGTTTTCTTCCAGCAATAAATCGATTTCACCCGCTGTCCGTTTGTCAAGTTGAACCACGTAGTTAGCTACTTTGACTACCCACGCTGGGTGGTGACGAAACCAAGTCGCCACGCACCTCTCAAAGCGGTAACCCAGTCGCTGATTGTCCGGTCCGTGTTCGATGGTGTCGTTCTCAAATCCCTCGTCCATCGCGTTGCGCATCCAAGCTTCGAAGTCCAATCGCGCCGCATCCGCTGCGTGCTTTCCGGTGTGCTTGACCCCGTGGCTCGATTCCATCAGCGGCGGACTTCCAACGCACCAGGCGATTTCTTGCAACCCGCGCGTTGGACAGGCGTTGAGCACGTCGTCGAGCTGTGGGGGCCAATTACGCTGAATTCCCATGATTGAAGGACTATCTTCGCGCGGAAGTTAATCGAAAATCATGCGAACCATCGCCCAAGTAACGCATCCACTCATGCGCATCACCATCAACCTATGGAACGATAAGTATCAGTTAAGGTATGAGCTGGACCGGTACGAACAGACCTATAAATTTGATGCGGACACGGTATCTCTAGAGGACGTTAAATCCAGTGCGGAGCGAATGGCTGACGAAGTGCTGAAATGCTTTGTGTCGATGCGGGCACTATTACTCTCAATTACACCCCATAACTCCACGTCATGAACAACCCGTTTATGTACATCCTTATCGCTTGTCTGGGCGTTTGGCTCGCCATTTTGACCTACATCCAGGTCAGCGACTCAGCCCCTCAACTCTCGGAGTCCCTACAAGGTGGAAAAGCCGCGACCGTCGCTTATGTTCACGGCGACTCCATCCAGGCCAATTACGAATTCATCACGGAGCGCGAACGGGCATTGTTTGTGGGGGTTCAACAAGCCCAAATCGCAGTGGAACGAATGGCCACCCCGCTGAAGGAGGAAGCCCAGGAACTGATAACCTACGCCAGCGGACCGAATGCGTCAGAAGAGGAGATGCAAATCGCGCAGTCACGGTTGTACGAGATTGAGGCCCAGTTAACTCAGATTCAAAACGAATCGCAAACGAGGTTGGTGCAATTGGAAAATCAACTCCAAGCGGAAGTGGCCGCACGGTTGAGCAAAGAAGTTGCCGTTTTTGCCGGTGACAATGGATTGGAAGTGGTATTGAACTGGGGTTTGTCCGGTGAAGGCGTGTTGTACGGATCTCCAGATTACGACGTCACGAACGCCCTTCTGGAATTCATGAATGACCGGTACGATTCGCCGGCCGAGGAGGAAAACACAGAGGATAACAGAGAATGAGCACGGCCGAAGCTAAAAAGAACGTCCACATTGTCGAGTACGTCCTGTACGTATGGCAAATGGAGGACTTGGTGCGTGCAGCCCAGTTTGCAGAAGCGGCCATTGAAGGTTTATTCAACGGAGAAGGCGGTGCAGATTGTGACTGGTTGCTCCAACTGAGTAAGCAAATGCAGCGCGAAAAATTGGAGGAAAAGGGCCACGTTTCCGATGTGCTCGAAGTGCAAAACGAGCTTGCCCTTCTGCACGATTTGATCACAGGTCCCATGGAGGACGAGATTTACGTGAGCGCCTTTAAAACGGCTGAACCTATTCTGCAGGAATTGGAGCAAAACAAAATGGGTGAAGGGATGCGCCATCCGACAGAAACAATGTTGACTGCGCTCTACGGTTGGCTCGTCTTGAAAATGCGAAAGGAAGAAGTGACTTTGGAAACGCAATCAGCGCTTCAACCCATCCGTGAAATGGCCAATGCCCTCGCGCGTGGCCACGTTAAGATTTATCAAGGAAAGTAGGCCTCAACGCCTCTGCAGTCGGCGCATATGGCGGTTACGACTGATGGAAATGCGCAGGACGTGCGACTCATTTCGCAACCGGTCAATGACGGCTGTGGACAATGCATCCGATGATAAGAAAATGGTGTTTGTTGGCCAGGCTTTTTCATCGATTTCACCCACGACCATGCAACGGAAATATTCATGCGTAGCTGTGGCGCGTTTAGCCAATGCTTTCATGGTTGAATTGCTCTTCATCTCATCATCGATAATGAGCCACGCAGATTGGTGTTTGGTTATGGCATGAATAAACTCCGCACTTGACACTTCGTTGTCAACTAGGGCGCTTGATTCGGAAAAATCGCTAATGCGTTCCGCGAAGCTTTCACTTTCGGCAGCGCTTCCGAAAGCGACACAAATTAGTGGGGTGGAGTTAAATGGGGTCATCCAGCGTAGTTCGCGTTTGGCGGAGATTACGAGGATGATCTAAAAAAGGTTGCAGATTCCCACAAAGACCGTGTTCAAAACAAATCCGCAGGCTTCGGCGTCCCCCTTCTTTCGGGACGAACTTCACGGGATTAATACCATGTCCGTCGACGTCACTTCATACACCACACATCCGGTACTTTATCGGCTTGAGAATCGTGCAGAGCGCGTTGCATGTGAACAAGCGATGCGTCACAGGAAAGGAGAGGTCGTCGATACTTTAGAGGAGCAGTTGGTGGAGTGGCTGGTGACACAAACGCCCGCTTTGCGACGGCAACCAGACGCATTGGCTCAGGCAATCACCGCTAAAATCGGCCAGGCGGGTTGGGAGGCGTACGGGACATGGGCTTGGTTCCCTTGGCGCCAGGCCTGGGTTCGTCTGTTGCCAGAAGAGGCCTTTGTCGCTGTACGAACCAATCGCAACCGCAACAAAATCACGTCCGAAGAGCAGGAACGGCTTGCATCGAAATGCGTGGGAATCGCAGGTCTTTCGGTGGGCAGTGCATTGGCCACTACACTGGCCATGGAGCGTTCGTGTGGAAAGTTGAAGCTGGCAGATTTTGATGTGCTCGAGTTGTCTAATTTGAATCGGATTCAAACTGGGGTGCATCATTTAGGCAGCCCAAAAGCAGTGGCCACTGCGCGTGCCATTGCAGAAGTAGACCCTTATTTTGAAGTAGAGCTTTTTCTGGAGGGCTTCACAGCGGAGAATGCAGAGGCCTTCATGACGGGGGTGGACTTCGTTTGCGATGCCTGCGATCAAGTGAAAGCCAAAGCCAACCTCCGATGGCACGCCAAGGCCAATGGGATCCCTCTCATTATGGAAACCTCCGACCGCGGCATGATTGACATTGAACGCTACGATGAGGCGGATACTCCTTTCCTTCATGGCCGGATTTCTGACGACATGTTGATGGAGATGCGCAACGCATCGGCTTGGCGACCGGAATTTTTTGACGCCTTTATCGATATTAGTCAAGCATCGGGGCGCGGCGTAGCCAGTTTGCAAGCCGTCGGAACGAGCCTTGTCGGATGGCCTCAATTATTTACTGATGTGGCTGCGGGGGGAGCCCACGCAGCACAGATAATCCGAAGCATTTTTCTTGGTGAGCACGTTCCGGATGCTCGCCACTACTTCGAATGGAATGAGCAGCTCCTTGAATCCGTCAATTGACCGCGCCCGCCAAGCAGAGCGCATTGCTCAGGCTGAAATGCACGTTTTCCGTGCCGATCAGTATGCTGATATCTGCCATGAATTGGTGGACGGTCACCAAGCGGTGCTCAAAGCCTATGGTATCAAGAAATTGGCCACGTTCAACCGCGATTGGATAGGCAATCCCAACGTGATTGTCATTGCTGCGGTGGGCCAAGGTAGCGGCATTGACGGCCGCAGCCGACGAGTGCTCGGCGGAGCGCGTATGCACGGCGCTCAGGCCGTCGAGCAGTTGCCTTTGATGAAGGCGATTGGTGGACAAGACCCTGACCTTCATGTGCACATGGAGCGTTACGTGGAAGAAGGCGCCTTCGAATTGGTGGGAATGTGGAATAGCATTGAAATGGCCGGAATGGGGGTAGAGGCCACATTTATGATTCAAGCGGCCATGGCCACCTTAACCCTAGTGGGGGGTAGGCACTTGTTTGCCTTGACTTCACCGGTGACCCGGCGCATGCAAAAGTCGCTTGCCTTCTTCACAGAAAAAGGAATCGGCGACGATGGATATTTTACCTATCCCACGCCAAAACTTCGGGCAACAGTCGCTCGGTATACTTTCCCGGAACACCTGACAGAAATTGACCCTGAGGTGCTAACGCTGATTGAATGCATGTGGCAAGATCCCGAAGGCACGGTGCACCAGGTAAATGGCCCGAAAGGGGAGTTGAACCTCAAATTCAGATTGGAGGTGTGATGACCGTTGCCACAGGAACACGTCAATTACGTGCGTGGTGCGTTTTGGTGTTCATTGCTTTGGCCTCAGCCGGTGCTACACAAACCCTCATCGGAAAGCGCATTGAGATCTTTCAGGATTCACTGCAGGCTGACCTCATGGGGCTCGTACAGGTGGTTCAGTATGACGCTTGGGAGCCAGCGAACCAGACAGTCCCCGTCCTTGGCCTTTCGGACGATGTCAGCTGGGTGCGCCTGAAGTTGGACAGCCGCAGCGAGAATGGACAGCTCATCGAGATTCAGAATGCGGGTATTGATGAATTGACGGGTTACATGGTTTGTGATGGTAAGGTCATTGCGACTTACAACCGTGGCGTTTTGCAAGATAAATCGAATGAAGGGGCGTTTGGCACGTACCCCACCTTCCCCATTCCGCTGGTCGAATGCGAAGAGCTGTATGCTGTGTTTCGCATGAAGTCAACGAAGCCTCTACTGCTGCCGACCCGCATCGCGGGTCCGCGTGAGGTCTTGAATGATGCCCACCAGCGGGACATATTGTTTGCTGCCTATTTCGGGGTGATCCTCGTGATGCTGCTGTACAATCTTTTCCTGTTTTTCAGCGTGGGCGATCGGAGCTATCTTGAGTATTCGCTTTTTATCTTCATGATTGGTGGGACGCAGCTTGTGCTTAATGGGTACGCTCCGTATTTCAATGTGGAAGCGTGGCCGTGGTTCAACACTCGGATCACGCACTTTTTTGGGGTGTTTAGCGGGTTAACGACTATTGTTTTTGCCCAAAATTTCCTCCGGCTGAGCCGCTATGTGCCTTGGCTGCATAAGCTTTTGAATGGGTATTTCATCGTTTACGTCGTGGCTTTGGTGTTGGCCATTTCGGGCCAACTTGTGTGGGCGTACAACGTGATCAATTTCTGTGCCGCAGCGATATTCTTCCTAATTCCGGGCGCTATCATCACCATGCGCAAAGGCTACAGCCCAGCGAAGTATTTTTTACTCGCCTTTTCGATTTTCATTGTCGCGGTGTTGGTCTTTGTCATGAAAGACGCTGGGGTCATTCCTTACAACGTGTGGACTTTCTTTGCCTTGCCTTTGGGCAGTGCTATTGAAATGGTTTTGCTTAGCCTCGCACTGGCGAGCCGCATCAATCAGCTCAAAAAAGAGAGTGCGCATGCAAGGGAAGAACAGCTTCGGATTTCCCAAATCAATGAACGCATGGTGCGTGAGCAGAACACGAAGCTCGAGGAGCGCGTTCGCGATCGTACAGCGGACCTTGAAGAGGTGAACACCAGCATGCGAACGACTCTGGAGGAATTGCAGTCCGCCCAACAACAGCTTGTACAATCGGAGAAGCTCGCCTCTATCGGTCAGTTGACAGCCGGAATTGCCCATGAGCTGAACAACCCCATCAATTTCGTTTCTTCGAGTGCGCAGTCTTTACGGCGGGATTTTGAGGACATCAACACCATCATTGAACGCGTTAAAGCCTTGGACCCGTCAGCAGCCAATTTGGATGAACAGGTCAATGGAGTTAAAGAGAAATTATCCCAGTTGGACATCGAGTTTACACAGCAGGAAATTGAGGAGTTGCTCAACGGCATAGAGGATGGCACGGTTCGTACTTCTGAAATCGTGAAAGGGTTGCGCATTTTCAGCCGAATGGACGGGGATAATTTCATCCAAGCTCAGCTCAACGAATTGATCGAATCGACGTTGATTGTATTGCGCAGCAATTTCAAAGATGCAGCCTTGCTACAATTAGATTTGGGTGAAGAAATGCCCCCGGTAATGTGCCAGCCCGGGCGGTTGAACCAGGTGTTCATGAACATTATCACCAACGCCATTCAAGCCATGGATGCGCTCGGACGGGACGTGGAAGAGAACATTTTAGCCATCACAACTGATCGGGTTGATAGCATTGGACAGGCGTGGGCTGAAGTACGAATCAAGGATACCGGACAAGGCATGGCTGAATCGGTGAAGTCGCAGATTTTTGATCCGTTTTATACCACGAAGCCAGTGGGCGAAGGGACCGGCTTGGGCTTGAGCATTGTTATGGGCATTTTGCGCGATCACAATGCTGAAGTAGAAGTCGAGTCCGAAGAAGGTGTGGGCACTGAATTTACCATCCGATTTCCATTATGATTAACGTACTCTACCTCGACGATGAGGCGCACAACTTGACAGCGTTTCGCGCGGCCTTTCGACGGGACTTCCAGGTGCATGTCACCACCGAACCGACCGATGCGGTTCGCATTCTTCGCGAGCACCCGATTGAGGTCATCATTTCGGACCAGAAGATGCCCAAATTGAGTGGGGTCGAGTTTTTTGAACTCATCGCGCCTGATTATCCCGATCCAGTGCGGATGCTCCTTACTGGCCATGCCGATATCGATGCAGTCATCGACGCGATCAACAAGGGCCAGATTTACAAATACATCGCCAAGCCATGGAATGAGTCGGAATTGCGCGACTTGGTCAACGAAGCCGCACAACTTTACCATGATCGTCAAGCCATTGTTTTGCGGGGAGAGGATTTGCAGCAGCGCATGAGTAAAGCAGAACAGGAGGCAGTGAAAATCCAATCCCTCACGGCAGGTAAAGAGGCACTTTTAGCCGAAGAGACGGAGCGGGTATTTGACCTGGCCACTTCCATTCAGCGCCTGTTGCAGGAGTGATCAGTTGATGTACTTGAAATCCTCTCCGGATTGAATGTTCCTCAAGGTGGCCAGAATCAGTTTAATGCAATTCTCGACGTCTTCGCGGTGTACCATTTCGACGGTGGTGTGCATGTAACGCAACGGTAGACTGATCAACGCACTGGCTACGCCTTTATTGGAATAAGCAAAGGCATCGGTATCGGTGCCTGTGAAGCGGCTTGCTGCCATGCGCTGCAATGGGATTTTTTCGGTCTTTGCCGTCTCGATGATGCGTTGTAGCAGGTTGTTCTGGACCGCTGGACCATAGGTTACCCCCGGTCCTTTGCCCGCAGCCACGTCGCCATTGTCTATTTTGTTCATCATCGGGGTGTGCGTGCAGTGAGTTACGTCGGTCACGATTGCGATATCGGGTGAAATCCGCTCGGCGATCATTTGCGCCCCGCGCAATCCGATTTCTTCTTGAACTGAATTCGTGATGTAGAGACCAAACGGCAATTTGATGCCTTCTTCATGCAGCAGGCGAGCAACTTCCGCAATCATGAATCCTCCGGCTCGGTTGTCCAATGCGCGGGCGACATACCAATCTTTGTTTAAGACCATGAACGTGTCTTCATAGGTGACCACACATCCGACGTGGATACCCATCTTTTCGACTTCTTTCTTGTCCTTGGCTCCTACATCGAGGAAGATGTTCTTCATTGTTGGCGCCTCTTCTTTGCCTGCGGTTCGGGTATGGATGGCTGGCCAACCGAAGACGCCTTTTACGACGCCTTTGGGCGTGTGGATGTCCACCCGCTTGGAAGGAGCAATCTGGTGGTCGCTGCCACCGTTCCTGCGCAGGTAGATATAACCGTCGGCTGTGATGTAGTGAACGAAGTAGCTGATTTCATCGGCATGGGCTTCGATCACCACCTTATAGGGGGCATCGGGATTGATCACCCCAACGACCGTACCGTAGGTGTCGACTATGTGTTCATCGATGTAAGGGCGAATGTAGTCCAGCCACATTTGCTGTCCGCTGCTTTCAAATCCAGTAGGACTCGCATTGTTGAGATACGCTTCAAGGAACTTCTCCGAAGCTTTGTTGAGAATCGTCTTTTTTGGCATTGTACAAAAATACCGGCCGGCGCAGCGGAGATTACGCTGGCCGTCCAGATTGATTTCAACAAAGATTTCACCTGCTGGTGATTATAGTGTGTAGCCGTTCTTTTCGATGAGGTTCATCGCGATCAGCTGCCGTGCTTCTTTCGGGTTGATGTCTTCGGTCTTGCAGAACCGCTTCATGCCCATGAGCATCATTTTCAACTCATCGCCTTCAGCAAAGCTTAACAACGCTTCTTTGCCTGCGCTGTGGATCCACTCGCTGGCTTCGTAGGTGTAGACGTCCATGATGGCGAGTTGAACCGCTAGCTTATCTGTCCCGCCTTCTCGCTGCGTTAGCTTTTGAACGCGTAATACAGTGGATTCGATGGTGTACGTCCATATTGCCATATCGGCAATGTTCATGAGGATTTCTTGCTCTTTGGCCAGGCTCATCATGAGCTTTTGCACGGCTGCACCGGCGACGAGCAACACGGCCTTTTTGAGATTGGCCACGTAGCCCAACTGCCGTTCGAAAGGATCGCTGGATGGGCTTGCAAAGTCCGGCAAGCCCGTTAATTCATTGACCACGGCCATTGCAGGGGTCATCAGGTCCATTTCACCCTTCATGGCCTTCTTCAGGATCATATCAACCGTGAGCATGCGGTTGATTTCGTTGGTGCCCTCAAAGATGCGGTTGATTCGCGCATCGCGGTAGGCGAGTTCGGCCCGCGTTTCGGCGCTGTATCCCATGCCTCCGTGGATTTGCACCCCTTCATCGACGCAATAGTCGAGCACTTCGGAGCCCAATACTTTCATCATGGCACACTCTGGTGCAAAGTCTGCAATGCCCTTCAAGGTAGCATCGCCGTGGTCCATACCGCCAGCTTTGAGTGCGGCGATCGCATCGTCGATGTTCTGAGTCGCCCGGTAGATGGCCGACTCGCAGGTGTAAAGTCTGATGGCGCTCTCGGCGAGTTTGTAGCGGATGGCACCGTACTTCGAGATCGGCCGTCCGAATTGCTCACGCTCATTGGCGTAACGTGTGGAGTGCGAGCATGCTTCCTTCGCAGCTCCAAGAACAGCACCGCCCAATTTGATGCGTCCGATATTTAGGATGTTGACAGCGATTTTGAACCCTTGCTCACGCTCGTAAAGCAGATTTTCGACGGGTACATGTACGTCGTTGAAGAAGATTTGACGAGTGGAGGACCCTTTGATGCCCATCTTCTTTTCTTCTGGATTTTTGGTGATCCCTTCGGCGTGTCCGTCCACGATGAACGCCGTGAGTTTTTCGTCATCGTCGATCTTGGCAAATACGATCATGACGTCGGCAAATCCCCCGTTGGTGATCCACATCTTCTGTCCGTTTATGATGTAGTGCTTGCCATCTTCAGAAAGGCGGGCCTTGGTCTTTCCGCTGTTGGCATCGGAACCGGCGCTGGGTTCTGTTAGGCAATAGCACCCTTTCAATTCGCCTGAGGCTAAACCAGGTACCCACTTTTGCTTTTGAGCTTCATTTCCGTAGTATAGAATGGGCAAGGTGCCGATTCCCGTGTGGGCGCTGAAGCTTACGCTGAACGCATGCGCTCCCCCAATGGCCTCGGTGATGAGCATGGTGGTTTTGAAGTCCAACCCCATGCCGCCGTATTCCTCCGGAACCGAACTGCCGAGCAGACCGAGTTCACCGGACTCACGCATGAGGCTGGGAACGAGGCCTTCTTCTTGGTTGTCTATTTCTTCGAGCTTTGGAATGATGCGTTGTTCGACAAAGTCCAACGTCATCTGCTTCATCATCAATTGCTCCTCCGTCCATTCCTCGGGAATGAAGATGTCGGCTGTTGCTGTAGGGCGTATCAAAAATTCGCCGCCTCTGATGGCTGTTGTGTTTCCTGACATCTGAGCTCGTTTATGCGTTTAACAATTCAAAAACGCCGGCGGCCCCTTGGCCGGTGCCGACGCACATGGTGACCATGCCGTATTTGGCTTGGCGGGATTTTAATTCGTGCATCATTTGCACCGTCAACTTTGCACCGGTGCAGCCGAGCGGGTGGCCCAGTGCAATGGCTCCTCCGTTCGGGTTGACTAAGGTCGGATCCAATCCTAGTTCCTTAACGACTGCAACAGATTGCGAGGCGAATGCTTCGTTGAGTTCAACGGCGCCCAGATCCTGTGCGGTTATGTCTGCTTTGGCGAGCGCTTTCGGGACTGCGTGTATGGGGCCGACGCCCATGATACGCGGTTCCAACCCACTGACATGGTAGCTCGCCAACCGTGCGATAGGCTCTACATTGAGTTCTTTCACCATGCGCTCTGACACCACGAGCACGAATGCCGCGCCGTCTGAGGTCTGTGAACTGTTACCCGCTGTGACCGAACCGCCTTGGGCGAAAACGGGCTTCAACCGGGCTAGGCCTTCCAAGGTGGAATCACGGCGTACCCCTTCATCTGTGTCCACGACGTGGGTGCGTTCTTGGCGCTTTTCGTTTTCATCCAGGTAGATCTCTTGGACCGTAATGGGCGCAATGCCCGGCGCGAATCGCCCTTCGTCAATGGCTGCAGCTGCGCGCTGGTGACTTTCAAGTGCGAAGGCGTCTTGTTCAGCCCGGGACACATGGAAGTCCTTGGCTACAGCTTCGGCGGTGAGCCCCATGCCCCAGTACCAGTCTGGATTGGCCTTGGCGATGCGGGCATTCGGAACAATTCGCCACCCCCCAAACGGGATGGGAGACATGGTTTCGATGCCTCCAGCAAGGATGCAATCTGCAATGCCTGCGTGGATTTTGGCGGATGCGATGGCGATGGTTTCCAAACCGGAGGCGCAGTAGCGATTCACGGTCATGCCAGGCACCTTGTCGGTGTCCAGCCCAATCAGGCTCACCATTCGGCCGATGTTGAGTCCTTGCTCGGCTTCGGGGGTGGCATTTCCGACGATGACATCGTCGATGCGTTCTTTGTCCAATTGCGGGAAATCAGAGAGCAGCTTTCGAATCACTTGCTCGCCAAGGTCGTCGGGGCGAACAAATCTAAAGGCGCCTTTGCCTGATTTTCCAACGGGCGAACGGTAGCCTCCTATGATGTATGCATTCATGGCAATTAGTTTCTCAAGATTTTTCCTTTCTGGATCAAGCTCTGCATGCGCTCTAGTGTTTTCCGTTGCATGCAAAGGGAGACAAACGCTTCGCGTTCGAGGTC
>MDTC01079950.1_pt1 | contig 18002 bp, 14 predicted proteins | sample 811181 | NCBI WGS metagenome assembly MDTC01 (sample SAMN05326644, study PRJNA326480) | marine metagenome | isolation source: seawater | place: Pacific Ocean: North | collected 2011
GCCGTCAGCCAACGTCAAGTTGCCGACAGTAGAGCTGCTTGCGAGTGTAGCAACGCCTGCATCCAACGTTCCCGTCGTGCTCAAGTCTTCGTCGCCGAAGCTGATGGCGCCACTCGAATCAGTAATGCTGCCGTCAGCCAAAGTCAAGTTGCCAAACGTTGACCCCGATGCAGCAGAAGCCGCTCCTGTAACATCGAGCGTTCCTGCCATGGTTGCATTTCCACCAACGGCCAAACTATCGCTGAACAATGCTGCACCATCTTTACGAATGACAAGAGCATTGCTGCGATCCGCGTCCATAGTACCATTACCAATGACAAACAAAGGTTCTTCAGGAATCCAAGCCCAATAAGAACTATCCGTTACCGTACCGAGGGCAATCGTATCTGCGTAAAGACCAAATTGAACTTCACCTACGGAGCGCGCCCTCGATTCAGCTGCGGCAGCGATTGATTGGGAGCCAAAAGCCTCTGTCCCAAATCCAATGGCCGTCGAATTCCAGCCTGAAGCTGTTGATCGTTCGCCGAGAGCAATGGCGTGGCTATGAGAAGCCGTTGATTTATAACCAAACGCGCGAGAATGCCAACCACTAGCCTCAGAACTTCGGCCAGCGGCGATAGAATGACTTTGTGAAGCACTTGAACCATCTCCAACTGCTATTGCGTGCCAATTGGTGGCAGTAGAACTTTCACCGAAAGCAATTGAATGACTGCCTGAAGCCGTCGAACCGAGTCCGCTGGCCAAAGCATGGTATCCAGACGCCGATGAACCTTCTCCGATGGCACGAGCGTGAGAGCCTGAAGCGCTCGCATCAAATCCCATTGCAAGCGAGTGATAGCCAGAAGCGCTAGCATCGTTACCAATTGCTAACGCATGAGAATCCGACGCAGAAGCATCCCAACCCAAAGCCATAGAATGGTGCGCGCTGGATGATGCGTCAACACCGAAGGCAAATGAACTGGAACCGCTTGCTGTCGAGTTCCATCCTAATGAAACCGAGTGGGACCCCGAGGCAGTCGACTGGTAACCAGCTGCAATCGACGCAGTGCTTGATGCAGTAGAGGCTCCACCAAGGGCTACAGACCATGTGCCAGAGGCTGAAGTCCCACTACCTCCTAAGGCTAGTGAACTTGTGCCGCTTGCCGTAGATCCTTGACCTATGGACGTGGCAAATGTGCCCGTAGCATCCGATTCCGCTCCGATTGCAACAGCAGCATAATTGGTGGCTCTTGAGTTTCTGCCAATGGCCGTCGCAGCCTCCCAAGATGCTGTCGATTCCGACCCTAGAGCGCGCGATGCCCATTTTGTTGCCGAAGCATTTTCTCCAAGGGCAACCGTATTCCAAGCCCCGGTTGAACCACCGTCAAGGCTAATTGTACTATCGGCATACAAGCCATTCCCAGAATGGATGCCATTTGCCGCATAAATACTGTCAGCGATGAGCGTACCTGCAACGTCTCCATTTCCGTCAAAATTTACATCGCTTGCGACGTATAGAGTATCGCCAAAGTGCGTAGCTCCGGATACATTGATCGAACCGTCTATGTCCGTTGTATCCAGATTTGCGATTCCATCGATGTCAAGATTACCGCCTATTGCAGTATTCCCTCGAACCACTAAACTGTCTTGAACGTGAACAGTAGACTGGAATGTAGCGTCCATCTCTACGTTCAAGCTATCGTTTAAATCCACCAAGTCATTCAACGTCGTGTTGCCATCAACATTAAGCGCAGAAGACGCAGATACATCACCCTCAATGTCCAAAGTCGACTTCAAATCTGTACCTCCCTCGACTCGGAGGCTATCTCCTACATAGAGTTTAGATTGGAGCATGGCGTTCATGGCGACGTATAAACTGTCATCCATACGGACATATCCGTCCACTTCTAGTGTGCTGTCCAACTTTGCAGCACCTTGAACCAAAAGACTATCAATTCCATAAGCATTCCAGCCGTCAAAATTGACATTCATGCCGGGTGAGTTGCCCTTCGTCAGAACGTCTCCCCATGTATTCCAAGTGTCATCGCCATCGGCATTCAATGCTTCAATGACGGAGTCGGTGAACATGGCTAGAGCTCGGTGGTCGATCCAGATTTGATAATTAAGGCCATTTACCTCAGAAAGGACAACTTTGTTGACATCGCTCTGAGTGAGTCCTTCAGCAACAAAATTGCAGAAAATAAGGCCAATGATTGCGAGCCGAAGTACTGAAATACGATTGAACATCTTTCGGTTGATTTAGTGAGAATGCTGCTTCTTCACGCGAACATAATAATTTATCTACAAGATAAATAATTTCATACGTATTATTTAAGTTTCTATCTAAGATATTTAATCCAACTTACTGATATTGATGTTATAATAATCTCACGAAACGGAGCAATGGAAATCTCAAATCAACTCCAGCTTACTCCTCACCCTTCAACTGAAATAACCTTGAATCAAGGTTCGGTTCATCCGCTCCTGGCCCGTGGGTTAAGGACACGTCGACCATTGTACAATGCTTTCGATACGTCGACCTACATCACACATCGTGCTGGCTCCATGTCAAAGCTGCGACTACACAGATCATACCGCCAAACAATGGACCCGCTAGCCAACCCGCAAATGGCAAAGCCATTAACACATAAAACGGCAGTCCCAATGCCATGGCCGCCCCGAGAACCGACGAAGTGGCATGGAGCGATTGGCGCGCATCGTAACCTGTTTGTTCCCATGCATAGTCGAGAACAGCTGCTCCATAAAAACCAATACTTACGGCACCTGAAATAAAGGGGAACAGCCACCATGTGACCACTCCGATTGCAGGAATGACCAGAGGAATGAAAAGAAAAATCACGCTCAGAATCACACCTATTCCCACTTCCAATCCAACCAACAGCAAAGCCGACCTCAAGCCTCTCCAAAGGGACCACTGCCAACCCCGCTCACCACCATCAGACATTGCACTCCCTCGAATCCGACGGGCAATCAATTCTGCAAAAATGGCGTACAACGGGCTGAGCACGATAAGCACAATGAATTTGGTCACTTTGAATTGAATCCAAAGCCCAAAAACAAAACCCAGCCACTCCACAACGCGCTCAAGGCCACCGGCGACCCAATCCCAACCTACCCAACCTACCCAACCCCAAGATTCAGTTGCTGCACTTGCATTGTCACGAAAAGGCGTCAACATCTCGGTTTCAATCCAACCCGCACCTGCACCCAACACAAGACGGACAAACCACATACAGAAGAAGGCACCGGCGGTAATGATGAGGTACCAATGCCTCAACCCCTCCTCCTTCACAAATGAAAATGCTCGCCGGTAAGCCACCAAGGCCAGATAGAATTGCCTCGCGAAAGATTGCGTTTTCATAGGTTCGAAATTAAGGATGCCATGTTGGAATGTAATCTCGGAGCATGCATAGGACAGGTTGACCCGTTGCATCTTCGAGCATGCGGGTACATTTCATAGCCATCGGAGGAAGCGCCATGCACAACATTGCGCTAGCGGTTCAGGCAGCAGGACACGAAGTAACGGGGTCGGATGATCAAATTTTCGAACCATCACGCCGCAGGCTGCGAGCAGCGGGCCTTTTGCCAGCGACAGACGGTTGGCATCCCGATCGATTGGACGATTCGATTGACGTTGTTGTTTTGGGCATGCACGCCCGTCAAGACAATCCCGAACTTCACAGGGCTCAGTTACTCGGACTGAACATCCAATCGTATCCAGAATTTCTGCGGGCATGCAATGCCGACGCAACGCGCGTGGTTATCGGCGGTTCGCATGGTAAAACCACCATCACCTCCATGCTTTTGCATACCATGCGTGACCAGCGCATCCAAACGAACTTTATGGTCGGCGCACAATTGGACGGCTTTGACCGCATGGTCGAAATCGACCCATCCCACCTGTGGTGTGTTTTGGAAGGCGATGAATACCTGAGTTCACCCATTGACCGCCGGCCCAAATTCTTTTGGTACGGTGCGCACTACACCCTCCTCACCGGAATTGCATGGGACCACATTAACGTATTCCCAACTGAGGAGAATTATACCCTTCAATTCGACCAGTACTTGCGCACGCTTGAATCGAATGCCAAGGTGGTGTGGTGCGAGGAAGACCCGAAATTGCAGCAAGTCATCGCTCGATGTGAACGCGACGACCTCGAGTTCATCCCCTACCGAACCCCTAATTGCGAACCCGACGCGACGGGTGCCATGCGTGTTTCATTCGAAGACGGCAGCCAATTAACCACCCAATTGGTGGGGACCCACAACGTCCAAAATTTGGCAGGAGCTAGGGCTCTGGCGCACGCAATGGGCATAGCACATGACGACTTCGACCACAGCATCGCGATGTTCGAGGGGGCAGCGCGCCGACTGGAAACCATACACGATGCCCCCGGGTTCACCGTATTTCGGGATTTCGCCCACGCTCCATCCAAAGTGCGTGCGACCGTCGACGGGGTTAAGGCCTCTTATCCTAACCGAACAGTCACTGCCGTGCTGGAATTGCACACGTTTTCAAGCCTCAACAAGGCATTCCTCCCCACTTACGCCAATGCTCTCGATGGCGCAGACGAGGCCGTTGTCTTCTACGATCCCAACGTCCTCGAACACAAGGGCATGCCGGCACTGGAACCTTCGTTTGTTCGCGAGGCCTTTGGCCATCCCGATTCCTTAAAAATCTTCACAAGCGCCTCCGAGTTGCACGATTACGTTCAGCGTTTGGCTCCTCAGAACCGAACCCTGCTGCTCATGAGCTCCGGCTGGTTTGGAAACGCTGAGTGGTCCTGGTGATTGCAGCCCGTCTACCCGAGGCCCACGTCGAGGGCCATCATCACCAGAAACCCACCGATGAATCCCAGCGTAGCGAAGTCCGTGTACTTATCGCGTTGCGTTTCGGGAATGACTTCCTCCACAACCACATAAATCATCGCCCCGGCGGCAAAAGCGAGTGCATACGGCAAGATGACCTGCATTTGCAGTACCGCAACCGCTCCGATGACAGCAGCAACCGGTTCCACGACTGCGGACAATTGACCAAACCAGAGCGACCGCGCGGCACCCACACCCTGTCGGCGCAACGGCATGCTCACAGCAAACCCTTCCGGGAAGTTCTGAATGCCGATGCCAATGGCCAAGGCTACTGCGGCTCCGACCGATGCACCATCCAGTCCTAACGCAGCACCACCGAACAGCACCCCGACCGCCAATCCTTCTGGAATGTTGTGCAAGGTGATGGCCAAGACCAACAGGGTCGACCGGTGCCAATCCGTTTGCGGCCCTTCTGCCTCATCTTTGTTGAAATTGATGTGCAAATGCGGCGTCAACCGATCCAATCCGTAAATGAACAGCGCACCCAAACCAAACCCACAGGCGCTTGGCCAAACTTTAGCGAACCCATCGCCGGGAGACATTTCAATGGCTGGAGACAGCAATGACCAAAAACTAGCGGCCACCATAACACCACCGGTAAACCCGAGCATGCTGTCAAACCATTTTCGGTGCATGTCGCTGAAAACGAACACCAACGATGCGCCTAATGCGGTCATCATCCAGGTAAATAGGGTCGCGATGAGTGCGGCTTCCACGGCTCCCAGGGAGCCCATCCATTCCATCAAATCATTCATGGGTCAATTGAATCAAAACGTTCTTGGCCACTTCATTGGAAACACTTGTAAGCGCTGAATCTTTCTCAGTCCAAACTGCGCTTTGATCGAATTCAAGCAGATCAATCAATGTGTATGCTTTACCGAGGCAAATACTCAGTTTGTCCAAGTGGCGTAGGAACAGACTCGAACTGTCTTTCACACCGCAAACAACAAACCTATCTCCCACTACAGCCTCGCTCGCCGCAATGGCGTGCTGTCTTATCCGAACCACACCCTTGGCGTTGGGGATGGGGTCACCGTGGGGGTCGTACGCAGGATGTTCAAGGAATGCATCCAATCGATTGATGAGCTCTTCCCCACCAATGTGTTCGAGCTCCTCCGCAAGGGAGTGCACAGCGTCCCAATCGTAATGAAGCTTTTCCACCAAGAACACTTCCCAAAGCCGGTGCTTTCGAACCAGTGTCACTGCTTCGTTGCGGCCAGATGGTGTTAGCGTTGCCCCTTGGTAGGCCTGGTATTCCACCCACCCCGCTTCCGTGAGTTTTCGAAGCATGTTCGTCACTGAAGCTGGCGTGGCCTCTACCAATGCCGCGAGCGACTGGTTCGTCGCAATCCCATCTCCGACCTCCAACTTGTAAATGGCCTTCAGGTAATTCTCTTGACTGGATGATAATCGCATTTAACAAAGGTAAATAAAATTTTTAGCCTGAGCTAAAAACCAAAACAATGAGGCTTGTTAATTGTGTACCTTTGGTACGCAATAGCGTTCACATGCTCCCCAGACCCACACTCCGCAATCTCGTTGGCATCCTAGGCTTCATTCTGCTCGCCATCGGACTTTGGAAGTTCAAAAGCCTCGTGGGATTGCTGCTGCTCTCAGTTGCCATCAGTTTTATCGGCAGGCCAGTCGTACTGCTGCTGAGCAAAATCAAAATCAAAGGACGCTCCTTCCCCACTTCGGTAGGGGCAGCAGTAAGCATGCTCCTTCTTTTCGTCAGTGCGCTTGGTATCATTCAGCTATTCGCCCCCCTGGTCAATGAGCAGGTTGAAGCGGTCCAAAAGCTGAATTTTGATCAACTCGCAACAGCCACGGGTCAGAGCACTGCATGGCTTGATGACCACTTCGGAGCCATCAACTTTAGCGGCGACAACAGAAGCAATAGTCAATTCGTCCTCGAACAGCTCGAATCTTCCTTGAAGTTCGAAGAATTGGGGGAACGCATTAGCGCGCTGCTCGCACAGATTGGCAGTCTCTTTTTCGGAATTTTCTCCGTGGTCTTCATGGCGTTTTTCTTTCTGAAAGATGGAGCTCTTTTTCGCAACATAATTGAAGCCATTACTCCGGATGAGTTAATGCCCAAAGTCCAATCCATTCTGGATCGAACGAGTCAATTGTTAACTCGGTATTTCGGTGGATTGGTCATTCAGGTCTCCATTGTCACCGCCATTGTAACGGCCGGGCTGGAACTCATCGGTGCGAATCATGCCTTCCTCATTGGTCTTCTCGCTGGATTGTGCAACTTGGTCCCCTACCTTGGCCCACTTGCGGGCACTGCTCTGGGCGTAATGCTGGTAGTGCTCAGCGGGCCAGAAGCCACTTCTCCAGCAATAATCGGAGGTAGTTTGCTCGTATTCGCAGCGGCTCAATTGGTTGACAATTTCTTTACCCAGCCGGTGGTTTTCGCAAACCGCGTTCACGCCCATCCCTTGGAGATTTTTATCGTTATCAGCATTGCGGGAAGCGCAGCTGGCATATTAGGCATGGTACTTGCCGTCCCTGCTTATACCCTGTTCCGCATCGTTGCACAAGAACTGTTTAGCGGTTTTAAATTGGTCGATCGACTGACACAAAACTTGAAGTAAGCGCTCTGAAAGTGACTTGAGTCTAAAAGTTGTTCACAGCCGTTTCAAGCCTGTTATTTCTCATTAGCTTTATATCCCGTATTCTCATACGGGACCATGCCTCAAAAAAAGCCTTCTGACTCCAACCCATCGCCACCAGAAACGGTGCGCAACAGCCGTTATATTTTCGTCACCGGTGGCGTAAGTTCGAGCTTGGGCAAAGGGATTGTCAGCGCATCACTGGCCAAATTGCTTCAAGCGCGCGGACATTCTGTAACGATTCAGAAACTCGACCCCTACATCAATGTGGATCCCGGCACCTTGAACCCATATGAACACGGGGAATGCTACGTCACTATTGACGGTGCAGAAACTGACCTAGACTTGGGCCATTACGAACGTTTTTTAAACGTACAAACCACCCAGGCCAACAACATTACGACAGGTCGAATTTACCAGTCCGTCATAGACAAAGAGCGACGAGGAGAATACCTCGGCAAAACGGTTCAAATCATCCCGCACATCACGGATGAAATCAAGCGGTGCGTCCAAATCCTTGGTGCCGAGTCCAATTACGATTTCGTTATTACGGAAATCGGAGGAACCGTGGGAGACATCGAATCCCTCCCTTACATTGAAGCGGTTCGCCAAATGAAGTGGGAATGTCCTGAGGAGACTTTGGTTGTTCATTTGACCCTCATTCCCTATCTCGCTGCAGCTGGCGAACTAAAAACCAAACCAACCCAGCACTCCGTGAAGCAATTGCTCGAATTTGGAGTGCAACCGGACATATTGGTGTGCAGAACCGAACACGAACTCACCGATTCGGTTCGCACAAAAGTTGCGCGTTTCTGCAACGTTGCGTCCAACGCGGTGATTCAAAGCATTGACGCGGAGACCATCTACGACGTGCCGCTTCTTTTGATGGAAGAACGCCTGGACCAAGTCGTTCTCGAAAAATTGGGAATGGCAACGGAAGGTCAAGCACCAGACCTCCAATCGTGGAAGACATTCTTGACACAATACAAAAATCCGAAAACGACCATTAAAGTTGGCTTGGTCGGCAAATACGTCGAGCTAAAGGATAGCTATAAATCCATCGCAGAAGCCCTTATTCACGCTGGTGCTCATCAAGAAGTCGATGTTCAAGTGGACTGGATTCACAGCGAATCCATCACCTCCAAAAGCGCAGAAGAAAAACTAGCTGGACTCGATGGCATCATCGTTGCTCCTGGGTTTGGATCGAGGGGAGTTGATGGTAAAATCGAAACCATTCAGTACGCGCGCACTATGGGCGTTCCTTTCTTCGGGATTTGCCTGGGCATGCAATGCGCCGTGATCGAATTTGCACGCAATGTGGTCGGCTTGAAAGATGCTGATTCCACCGAAATTAAAGAGTACACACCCCACCCCGTCATCGATTTAATGGCTGAGCAGAAGAGCATTCAGAACATGGGGGGAACTATGCGACTTGGGGCATATCCATGCGAATTGAAGCCAGGAAGTCGTGCCTTTAATGCGTTTGAGTCAACCGTAATTGAAGAACGTCATCGTCACAGGTACGAGTTCAACAACGCGTACCTCGAACGGTTTGAAGAACTGGGTATGGTAGCAACAGGAAAGAACCCGGATTCTGGGCTGGTGGAAATTGTTGAGATTCCAAACCATCCGTATTTTGTAGCATCTCAATTCCATCCGGAATACGCGAGCACAGTTGAAACTCCCCACCCCTTGTTTACTGCTTTCATCAAAGCGGCCAAGGGTAGCCATGGTGAAAAGCAATGGCCTACCATCGGTCACAGAACAACCAACCGTTAGTGACTGCTAGACTCTACATCTGGCGAATCCTTCAGCGCGAACACGCAGCATAAGAGCACAGTTGGCACGACGCCTTGCTGCAGTTCAAGTAAACTTTCAATGGTACCGTTTAATGCCCAGGCAACGGACCAAATAAAAAGCAGGGTATTTTGAAACCAATACGCTGAGAATACTAGCCCTGACCACCACAAAAGCGTCAGCACCAATCCTATCCAACCGTGACTAACCGCGAGCTGAAGCCATGCACTGTGCGGATTCATTCTCTTATCCAATGCGTAGGTGCTACCCTTTTCCTGATAGACTTCGCACAATGCATCCGTGACGTCACCCGTTCCCACGCCAAAAGGCGACTCCAACAGGATGTCCAGCGAGGCACTCCATGCTTGCATGCGTCCCGCTGATGAACCGACCTTCTTCGGTTGAGATTGCCCTTCTTGTGGAGTGCGAATTGCACGCTCGGCGTTTGGTTGCTTTGTGGAGACAACCTCTGCGGAAACGTAATGTGCAAATTCACTCCATCGACCTCCATCGCCAAGCCATGCACCAAGGCACATGCCAGTGAGTGCAACAGCGATTCCCCAAGAACGAATGCCTCGATGAAAGGTGTTAAACACCGCGGTACTCCCCCACAAGAGACCTGCAATAATCCATGCGGCTTTAGACGCTAACAAACCCACAAACAGACCGGTGAGGGCCAGAATCATCCAACACCATCTCGAATTCCAAGGCAACAACGCCGGCATCAGGACCAAGTAAAGCCCCATGTAAGTTGGATGAAAGGGGCCCGCCAAACCATCATAACGCCACAATTGTGAATCGCCGCTGACACCTGCAAGCATGAGACGCCAACCCATAAAGATCACCAGCCCAGATGCGAGGGCTATGGGCACGTAACTCAATCCCACATTGCCCTGACGACGCCAATGGTGCATCATGAGCAGAGGAACGAGCAACAAACTGAATTTCACTTCCAAGGCAAACCATCCAGCCCCCTCATTTTCAGTCCAGCCGAGGCCCAACGCCATCAGGACATAGAACAAAATGCTTCCGGTGGCAAACCATTGAAATGCAGGAGGCACAGGCATCCGAACCACTGAGTGAGGCCTCTGGATTAAACAAATGGCTTCAAAGGCGACAACAAGCAAGAACCACACAGCGAGCGGCAACGTACTCCCACGTGGATGGAGTACCATGCAAAATGCCACAGTTGCCGGCATGGCCTGAAGCGCTTTATTTAGCCCATTCATCACCTTGTCAATTCAGATAAGTCAGTATCGGGTTGCCGCTTGAAAACGATAAAATCGACAATGCCCTTCCAATACCCAACACCGTAACCTGCATGAATCATTGCAAAGGCCCGGATGATACCACCGACATCGCGGTAGGACGCAGCAGACGTGATCGCCGAGCCCACCCCTAGAACAAGCCAGAGAAACAGCGAAGACACGAAGATAGACGCACCAAATCCACCCCACATGTCATCCCAATGGCCTGTGGCTTCGGCCAGCCAGCAGATACCGGATACAAAAGTAACTAGCAAAAAAAGTGCTGGAACCGTTTGCCGCCATGTGGTTATGGTTCGGTGCTTTTGGTTGACAAAGACTTTCCAGTAGCCGTATTGGTAGTATTGACGAATGAGGTTTCGGTACGTTGAACGCACATGGTATTGGCTGCGAATGCGTGGATCGAACCAAATGCGCCAACCAGACTTCAACAAACGGTAATTCAATTCATCGTCTTGATTTCGGGTCAACGCAGCATCGAACAACCCGATTTCATTTAACGCTTCCCGGCGGTACGCACCGAAAGCCACGGTGTCCACATGGCCCGCGCTACCCCCCGTTCTGAATCGGGCATCACCTACACCGAAAGGGGTGCTCATCGCTGATCCAATTCGCTGGGATGTCTTGGAACCGTGAACTTGCTCCACCACCCCACCAACGCATCCAGATTCCGGATGTGCAATCAACACTTGATAATTTCGCAACAACCAATCTCGGCTCACTTGCGCATGAGCGCCCAAAATGATAACCACCTCACCTCGAGCAGCGAAAATACCTTCATTCAAGGCGTGCGGGGTCGTTCGCTTCGGATTGTCAATCCAACGAATTTGAGCGTGCTTACCACTCCACTCCTCCAGTTTGGACCGGGTGCCGTCGGTACTCCCTCCATCGGCTACAATCACCTCCCACGTGACCCCCGGTGGCTCCTGATTGATAAGGCTTTGCAGGGTGGCGCCGATGAATTCCACCTCGTTTAGGCACGGGATAACAACAGAGATCATGGCGATGATTCAGCGATTCGCATCAACTGACGCATGTGATGGCGAACATGAGCAACACCAAACGCCAGGGTATCCAAAAATCCAATTCTACCCGCGATGGGATGTTTGAATACCTGCACTTTCCACCATTCCGGGGCAGCGTATAACGCACTCAATTGTTCGTAACCAATGTCAATTGCATTCTTCCAATCGTCAACCGCCCTATCTGCATCGATATCGCTGCATGGAGAAGGTGACAGCAGGCCACCGGGCGTGGGATCGGTCCAACGCTCATCCGAATCAAGGGCGCGCAAGAGCCCGATGCCCCGGGCGTCCGAATCCAGATCGCACGCTAATAATTCGAAGGGATCAGCTTGGCTTTTCTTTTCGAGGTAGGACCAGGTGCTTTGTTCTGAGCGTCGCAAATGCTCCAATACCTGCATGCCTCCCCATTTTTCTTCTGTACCCTGCAACAAGCGTACTGGGAGGTTACGCAAGCAGTCCGAAAATGCGCGAACGGATTCTTCATGCTGCACCTGCCAGTAGGCCAAACCAGCCCAAGGCCGGAACATTTCAATGTGCGGTATATCGTCTTCCAAATAACCCTCACCAACGGTGGCGAAGCCCAACCGTTGGTAAAAACCAATCAGATACTGCTGAGCAGAAATCCTAATCCCTTGACCTGGCCACCGACGATAACACGAGCGGACAGAGCGCATCATCAACTCCTCCCCCAACCCCGAGCCTCGTGATGCCAAATCAATGGCAACACGGCCGATGCTAGGCTCATCGTACGACACACCCGGGGGCACCAACCTTACTACAGCGCGCGCCGCAGCTCCTGAGGCGGCTCCCTTAGCGCTTGCGAACAAGTGAATCGATTTGGGGTCTTTGTCATCCAAGTCCAAGTAGATGCAATTTTGCTCAACCACAAATACTTCCGAACGCAACCGCATGAGCGAGAAGACCTCGCTCCCCGTCAATTCTTCAAACGATTTCTCTGACCAAAGCACGGCGCAATTTACAATGCGAATGGCCGTGAAAACCCCGAGGCTCGGCGTACTTTCGCATCATGGCCGCCATCAATGTTTTTTCAGCTGAAAACCTTTCCAAACGGTACGGTGAGCGGTTGCTCTTTGAGGGACTGACGTTCGGCCTGTCCCGTGGTCAGAAGTGTGCCATTGTCGCCAAAAATGGCACAGGTAAAACCACCTTGCTAAACGGGATATGCGATGTGGAACCGATGGACAATGGACGAGTCAGCATGGACGCCGGAATCCAGTGGAGCTACTTGCCCCAGGATCCGGAATATGACGGCAACCAAACCATCCTGGATCATCTCTACGCCAGCGACATGGCAGCTGTAAAAGCCATGCGCACTTATGTAGCAGCGGCGGAAGGTGCCGATGACGATACCCTGCAGTCGGCGTATGAAGGCATGGACATCCACAACGCATGGGACTTCGAGGCAAGAGCAAAGGAGGTGCTTGGTCGGCTCAACCTGCACAACCTCAGCCGAACCATGGCCACGCTCAGCGGCGGGGAGCGGCGGAGAATTGCCTTGGCTCGTGTGTTGATTGAGGAGCCCGACATCTTGTTTCTCGATGAGCCAACCAACCACTTGGACTTGGATATGATCCAATGGCTTGAACGCTACTTGGCCCAATCCAAGATGACCATCCTCATGATCACCCACGACCGGTATTTTTTAGAAAACGTCTGCGACACAATTCTCGAGTTGGATGGTCAAACCTTGCACAAGTACAAGGGTAATTACAGCTATTACCTTGAAAAAAGAGAGGAGCGCAAGGAGAACGCCCTTGCCAACCGTGCCAAGGCCCGTGGCATCTTTAAGCGCGAACTTGAATGGATACGCTCCACTCCTTCTGCTCGCACCGGAAAATCCAAATCGCGCATCGAACGGTTCTACGAAATCAAAAATGCAGCCAAGAAACGCCTTGAGGAGGACGACATGGCCTTGCGGCTGAATCCACATCGCCTCGGAGGTAAGATCATTGAATTACACAAGGTGGCACACGGTTTTGATGGCGACGTACTGTTCGAAAACCTCACCCACCATTTTAAACGCGGCGAACGAATTGGAATTGTAGGACGCAACGGCTCAGGGAAGTCCACATTGCTCGACCTCATCACCCAAGGTGATGCGCCGTTGCGGGGAAAAGTGGTGGTGGGAGAAACCGTAGTTTTTGGCCATTACCATCAGTCAGGCGCACAATTCCCAGAAGGCCAGCGCATCATTGAAGCCGTCTACGAAATCGCTGAATTCATGCCTTTGGAAAAAGGCCTCAAAATAACAGCGACACAACTCCTCGAGCGATTTCTTTTCCCCCGATCCACGCACCATCAATTGATTTCAACCCTCAGTGGCGGCGAACGAAAGCGCCTTCACTTACTGCAAGTCTTGATGGCTAACCCGAATTTCCTGATTCTTGACGAGCCGACAAACGACCTCGATATCTACACCCTTCAAATCCTCGAAGAATTTCTTTTTGACTTTCCAGGGTGTCTGATCTTAGTCAGTCACGATCGGTACTTCATGGACCGACTGGTGGAACACATTTGGGTGCTTGGAACCCAAAACGAAGTGCGGTTTTTCCCCGGGAATTACAGCCAATACCGATTGGCCTTGACCGATGAAAAGCGCCAAGCCCAAGATTTACGTGAAGCAAACAAAGCCACCTCTGAATCAAACGCTGAATCCGCCTCGCCCAAAAACGACTATTCCAAGCGCTTGTCGTTCAAGGAGAAATTCGAGTTTGAACAGCTCGAAGACAAAATGACGGAGTTGGAGCATGAAAAAGCATCGCTTACAGAACAGCTTTACGCCAATCCCGCCGACCAGGCGAAACTCCAAGTCCTCGGAGAAAAACTCCATGAAGTAACAACGGCACTCGAAGAAGCCGAAAACCGCTGGCTTGAACTGTCGGAGCGCGCAGGATAGACAGGCTACTGTTGGTCAAAATCCACATCAAAGGGCCCGAAGCCTTTCAGCTTGGTTTGGCACGTCAAGACAAAGCCTGCCTCGACCTCGTCCGGTTCAAGCGCGTAATTGACGTCCATCTCCGTCTCCCCGCTGACCATTTTGGCCCGGCACGTGCAACACACCCCGCCCATACAGCTGTAAGGTGCGTCTAGCCCGGCCTCCAAGGCCGCATCTAAAACGCTTTTGCCCTCGCCGAGATTGACCACGGTGGTCATGCCATCCATGACAATGGAAAGTCGCTTGGTCGAGGAATCGCTTTCTTCTGCCGATTGCGTTGATGTCTTCTTCACGTCGGCAGATGACGTGAAAAGTTCGAACTTCACCCGATCCGAGGCCATGCCTGCTGATTCCAGCGCCGCTTTGCACGCCCAAATCATTTCCTCTGGACCGCACAAGAATGCCGCATCAAGGGTATTTATGTCCACCCAGTCGCTGGCTAAAATGGCCGAGCATCGGTCTTCATCCAATCGGCCGTTGAACAGCTCGATGTCTTGAGGCTCACGCGTCAAAATATGAAACAGCCGAAACCGTTCGAGGTACTCGTCTTTCAATTCCTGCAAAACTTCCCTGAAAATAATACTCGGCGTATCACGGTTGACGTAGAATAACGTGAACACACTGCTTGGCTCTTGGCGGAGGACCTCTTTAATTTGGCTCAGTACGGGGGTGATCCCAGACCCAGCCACGAACGCTATGAAATTTCGCGAATCTGCTGGCTGTGTTGTGAGGGCGAAACGTCCGGTCGGGGCCATGCACCGAATGCTGTCCCCGCTCACTAGTGAGTGGTTCGCCCACGTGCTGAAGACGCCGTTTTCGACTTGTTTGATAGCCACTCGCCATTCCCCATCACTCGGGGCGCTGCACAATGAATAGCTCCGGCGCACGGATGAGCCGTTAATGTCCGCCTCCAACGTCAAATATTGACCGGCCTCGTATGCGAAATCCGATTTGAAGCCTTCGGGGATGTCCAAAGCAACAGAGACACATCCAGCCGTTTCCCTGCGTACATCAGAAATTTTTAGCTCATACAGTCCTTTCATGCCCGCAAAACTACATGACAAATCAGGAAGAAAACCAATGGAGTACATGGTTGTTATCTTTGTAACAAATCTCCAGGCATGACACAAGAAATGGACTTGAATCAGCGGTTTGAACAGTACATTGCTGCAGATCAAAAAATTGAAGCGAAGGACTGGATGCCTGATGCCTACCGCAAGACTCTCATCCGTCAAATCAGCCAGCATGCCCACAGTGAAATCATCGGCATGCAGCCTGAAGGAAATTGGATCACCCGTGCTCCAAGCCTCAAGCGCAAGTCGATCCTACTAGCGAAAGTCCAAGACGAGGCCGGACACGGCTTGTACCTGTACTCAGCAGCGGAGACGTTAGGAATTAGCCGCGACGAAATGCTTGATGCTCTTCACACCGGCAAGGCAAAGTACAGTTCCATCTTCAACTACCCTACCCTGACATGGGCAGACATGGGCGCCGTAGGATGGCTGGTCGATGGAGCGGCCATTATGAACCAAGTGCCCTTGTGCAAATGCAGCTACGGGCCCTACGCACGCGCCATGGTCCGTGTGTGCAAAGAAGAGAGCTTTCACCAACGCCAAGGGTTTCAAATCATGCTGACATTAAGTCAAGGCACTGCCGAACAAAAGGAGTTGGCCCAGGATGCTTTCAACCGCTGGTGGTGGCCCTCCCTGATGATGTTTGGCCCCAACGACGCCACGTCTAAGCATAGTGAACAATCCATGCGATGGAAAATCAAGCGTTTCTCCAATGACGAACTGCGCCAGCGGTTTGTCGATATGACGGTGCCGCAAGCCGAACTTTTGGGGTTAACCGTCCCGGATGCGGATTTGAAGTGGAACGAGGTGACAGGTCACTACGATTTTGGCCCGATCGACTGGAGTGAGTTTGAACAGGTCGTTGCTGGCAATGGCCCATGCAACCGCGAGCGCATTGATACGCGCGTCACTGCGCACGAGAACGGAGCCTGGGTGCGCGAGGCGGCAACGGTTTACGCCGCGAAGTCATCCGAACGTGCATCAAGCCAAAATTCAGCGGCATGAGTACGCCCAATACCGAATGGCCCCTCTGGGAGGTATTCGTCCGAAGTAAACAAGGGTTGAGCCACAAACACGTTGGAAGCCTGCACGCTGCCGATGCTGCCATGGCCATTTCAAACGCGAGGGATGTGTACACACGGAGGCAAGAAGGGACGAGCATCTGGGTTGTGAAAGCAGAAGATATTACCGCGTCTACACCTTCTGAAAAAGACGTGATGTTCGACCCCGCAAACGACAAAGTGTATAGGCATCCAACGTTCTACGATCTTCCGGATGAAATTAAAAATATGTGATGGAGGCCCAAGAACACGAATGGATCCTTCGCCTCGCGGATGACGCGCTCGTCCTGGCACAACGGCTCTCCGAGTGGTGCAGCCACGGACCCGCGCTGGAGGAAGATATTGCGCTCTCCAATATCGCCTTGGATCTTTTGGGGCAAGCGCGTGCGATGCTGACGCTTGCTGGAGGCCGAGAAGGCCGAGGAAGGGATGAGGACGCCCTGGCCTATTTTCGAACGGATAGCGAATACCGCAATGCATTGCTCGTCGAGTTGCCCAACGGACATTTTGGTGACACAATCACGCGACAGATGTTGTTCGACCAATTCGCTGTCCTCCGCTACGACGCGTTGGCCAATCAGTCCGTAGATCTTGAATTGTCGGCGATCGCCTCCAAGGCATTGAAAGAAGTACGCTACCATGCGGCCCATTCCTCCCAATGGGTGGTCCGACTTGGAGACGGTACAGAGGAGAGTCACCAGCGTGTTCAAGAGAGCCTAAATGTTCTCTGGCCCTACACCGAGGAGTTGTTTGAAGACGATGCCGTTTCACAGGCTTGTGCAGCGGCTGGCATCCTCCCTTTAAACGCGAGTTTTAAGGAGGTCTGGTCATCACAGGTACAGAGTATATTAAGTGAAGCAACGCTGTCAATTCCGGAATCAAAGGCATTGCTAACCGGCGGACGCAACGGGCGACACACCGAGCACTTAAGCTATATGCTTGCCGAAATGCAAGTACTGCAGCGCACCTACCCCGGAGCCGAATGGTAAGCGACCGAATCGCTCAAGTGGAACGCATCCTAGACGGGATAATGGATCCAGAAATGCCGTTTTTGACCATCACGGAATTGGGGATGATTCAGGGGTGCGCGTTGGATGAAAAAGGCTCCGTCGTAATCAGACTGACCCCAACTTACTCGGGCTGCCCAGCCACCGATGCGATTCAAGACGACATCAAGACTGCTTTAAAGCTTGTAGAGCCTCATTTCCGCATTGAAGTGGTACACGCTCCAGCTTGGACAACAGATTGGATTTCACCCGAAGCGCGCGAGAAGATGCGCTTAAACGGCATTGCACCTCCCGAAGGGACGAGTGTAGACAAGGCTTTCTTGCTTGGAAA
>MDTC01253081.1_pt1 | contig 18002 bp, 15 predicted proteins | sample 811181 | NCBI WGS metagenome assembly MDTC01 (sample SAMN05326644, study PRJNA326480) | marine metagenome | isolation source: seawater | place: Pacific Ocean: North | collected 2011
GATGTTAATCTAGTAAATAATGTGTCATGACGACCAAGACGTACCCCTACAACAATATCAGTTTTATTATCAATAAGATTATCAAGAAACTTAAAAATTAATTCTGTAGGTTCTTGAAGATCTGCGGCCATTACAGCAATATAATCGCTAGAAGTTACTTCCAATCCACTTCGAATAGCTGCAAAAGCTCCAAAATTTCTTGAATGTAATAAGAGTTTAGATTTAAATTTTTGATGTTTTAAAACATTAGATAATTTAAGAAAGCTATTATCAGGACACCCATCAACTACAAATATAACATCCACTTTTACAGATAATTTACTTTCAATTTTATGATTTAATTTTGATATATTCTCAACTAATATGCTTATAGTTTCTTCATTGCGATATACTGGAATAATTATAGAAAAGGTCTTTACCATGCATTTACCAGATTAATTATTTTGTTAATGTCTTTCTTCATCATGTTAGGATAGCATGGTAAAGATAAAACTTCTTTACTTAATCTTTCAGTATTAACAAGAGATAAGTGACCAAATTTTTCTTTTAAAGCTATTTGGAAATGATCAGGTATAGGGTAATGAACATCACTAGAAACACCATTTTCTTTCAAATAACGAATTAAATCCTGGCGTCTTTTTGTTCTTATTACAAATAAATGTGCTACATATTCTTCACCAGATATTTTAGGTGTTTTAATTTTTTCATTCTTAATATTAGAACTATATTTATTTGCAATTTCCCTTCGCTTGAAGTTATTTATATCCAAATCAGGCAAAAATATCGATAGTACAGCTGCTTGTATTTCATCCATTCTACTATTACGACCAGCAATTTCAGTAACATTGTATTTTTTATTCCAACCATATTGCCTTAATTTTTTAACTTTTTCTCCCATTATATTGTCATTAGTTATAATAGCACCACTATCTCCAATACCTCCTAAGTTTTTTGTAGGATAAAAGCTAAAAGTTGAAATATCTCCAAATGTGCCTGCATACTTCTTACTTATTTTTGCTCCGTGAGCTTGCGCACAATCTTCAATTAATGGGATATTGTAAGATTTACAAAGATATGAAATGGTGGCAATGTCACTCACAGCTCGGCCATAAAGATGTGTTACAACTACTGCATCAACACCTGCAATTAGCGCTCTTTCAACTTCATGTTTTGATACACATTGTGAACATAATTCAACATCTAAGAAAAAAGGTTTTGCGCCAATCGCAAGCAAAGCCGAACTTGTGTACATTCCAGCATTAGCTACAGTAGCAACCATATGTCCTGCTTTTATTCCGCAAGCGCGTAGAGCTATTTCTAGAGCATCTGTACCATTTCCAACTGCAATACAATATTTTATATTTAAATATTTAGAAAAATTTTTTTCAAATTTCTTAACTTCATTTCCAAGTATATAATTGTTGGAGTCTAATACACCTTTAATTGCTCTATTAATTTCTGTTCTTTTCTTTTTCATAAAATTTAAGAGATTGTTAACTGGTATTTGATTCAACATGTAAAAATTCTTATTAATTTTATATAAATAGAATTTACTTATATCATTTAATTATTTAAAAATAATAATTTTTTTAAAATCCATTTTTTATCTAATTATGCTCTCTAAGTTTACCTTTAATTTATTCGAATAATAAATTATGTTTGAAAAATGTCTTTTTATTTCACTAAATTATATTTACTTTATGCTCTATCTCATTTTGGGGTGTTCTTTTTAATTGATGCAATTTATTGGGATGATTGGGCTTATCATGGAGCAAAAGCCGAATCTATTTTGGACGCAGGTAAACAAAGTGGAGGCTTTTTTAACTTTTTTGGTTATATACTTGTATGTCTTCAATATTTTGGTCCGTGGATTTCTAAAGTCTTAACCTTTTTTTTGATGTTTGGTGCTGGATTTGCGCTTGATCAGATAATTAAAAAATATAAATCTATTAATGATGAGACTCGTTTCGTAATTGTACTTTTCTTTTTAATTCTTCCATTTTACTGGTCCAGAATAGCTCAAATTATGTTCGTTTATACTTTTTGTTATTTTTTGTTCTTCCTTGCTTGGGCAATTAATGAAAGAAGTCGTTTTATTTCCATGTTTTTATTTTTTATCAGTTTTAATACTAACTCTTTGCTAATATTTTTCTTAATTCCATACTTTGACATTTATTTTAGAAACAACAGTCAGTTTTACTCTATAAAATCAATTATTAAATTTAGTTTGTATCGTTTTGAATTAACCTTACTTCCTTTCACATATTTTGGTTTAAAAATATATTTTTTTAGTCCTTACGACTCGTATGAAGGCTACAATGAACAATATAATATATCAGTGCTTTATCAAAATTTTCAATTAATGTTTAATGAATGGTATGATTGGTATACGTGGTATATTCCTAATCATGACATAATGATTTATTTCTATATATCTATTTGTATTTGTCTATTTTACATTTATATCTTTGAAAGAGACCTTGTTCAAAAAGTTGGCTTTAGAGATAATTTGATATCAATTATCTTAATAGGCATCCTTATTTTTATAATTGCTGGCATTCCATATTTGATATTGGATAAGATACCTAGATTTAATGATTGGTATTCCCGACATCAAATTTTATTACCTTTAGGGGCGTCTATTGTAATTTTAGCCTTTATTTCTTTGCTACCAAAACAATTAAAATCCTTAGCAATCGTGTCTGTCATTGCCTTTTCAACAATAAATAATTTATCAATCTATAAAGAGCTATATATTGATTGGCAAAAACAAAAGGTTATTATGAACTTAATTGCAAATAATGATGACATTAAAAAGTCTGACATACTTATATTCGAAGATCTTACAAGGCCACTGAACGCAATGAATCGTGGATATAGAAAGTATGAATGGAATGGTTTGGTTGCAACAGCGTTAGGGGACGAAACTCGTTTTTCTGTAAATAAATTTCAATTTCCCTTATTTTTAAAAAGTCCATCTTTTAAACTAACATATAAAAATAGAGATAAATTTAAAGCATCCAATTTCAAAATTAAAAAAGTACACATACCTATTCATGTCAAAATAACCAATATATCTAAAGGCCCTATCAATTTTCTGAGAGAGTTTGCTGGTATAAAGTTAAGTCTTAAAGTAACTAAATTACCTCCTTTTAGTTTTAATTAAATTATTTTACATAAAATATACAAAAAAATTTAATCTAAATTTAATTAATTTTTTTATAAATACGTTAGTTTCTAGATTTTTGTATAAATTTAGATTATTAAATAATTCTTTTTAGTGAATCTTGGTGAAAGTTGTTTTAAAAAAGTTATATTTTTTTAAGATTTAAATATTAATTTTGTTGTTAATGGTTTTTTACTCAAATGAATAAAATTTTAATTACGGGCACTGCGGGGTTTATTGGTTTTCATTTAGCCAAACTTTTATTAAGTGACGGTCATGAAGTTCATGGTTATGATGGTATTACTGATTATTATGATATAAGTCTTAAACAAAAACGTCACAGTATATTGTCAGAATATCCAAACTTTTCTGTAACCTTAGGTAGGCTTGAAGATAAAGAAAAAATTAACAATTCAGCAAATAATTTTCAACCTGATATAATCATACACTTAGCTGCACAAGCAGGAGTTCGCTATAGTTTGGAAAATCCCGAGTCTTTTATAAACTCAAATATTGTAGGAACATTTAATGTACTAGAAGTTGCTAAAAAGCACAGTGTTAGACATTTTTTAATGGCATCTACTTCATCATTATATGGTGCAAATACCAAAATGCCTTTTAAAGAAAGCGATAAAGCTGACACACAACTGACACTCTATGCAGCAACAAAAAAAGCAAATGAAAGTATGGCACATTCCTATTCACATTTGTGGAAAATACCAACTACAATGTTTCGTTTTTTTACTGTTTACGGACCTTGGGGAAGACCTGATATGGCGCTTTTCAGATTTGTTTCTGCAATACTTAATAACAAACCCATAGATGTTTATAATAATGGTGAAATGTTCAGAGATTTCACCTATATCGATGATTTAGTAAAAGCAATAAATTTACTTATAAACAAAACACCAAAAATTACTAATGAGAACTCTCATAAAAAAGAGAATTTTTCAATCGCTCCTTTTAGGATTGTTAACATAGGAAATTCAAAAAAAGTTAAACTACTAGATTTTATTGAAGCAATTGAAGATATTATAGGTAAAAAGGCTATTCGAAATTATATGCCTTTACAGATTGGTGATGTTCCGTCTACATGGGCTGATGCATCATTGCTAGAGAAACTAACTAACTATAAACCAAAAACTAATTTCAAAGATGGAATTGCTCAGTTTGTTAATTGGTATAGGGATTACTATAATGTCTAAAATTGCAAAATCTTTGATCAACTACAAAAAAAGTAAAATAGCAATTATAGGGTTAGGATACGTAGGGTTACCTTTAGCAGTTGAATTTGGGAAAAAGAGATATGTGTTTGGTTTTGATATAAACAAAAAAAGAATTGACGAACTCAGTAAAGGATTTGATTCAACTCAAGAAACTACAGTAGAAGAAATTAATGATGCAAAGAATTTAGTATTTACTTATAATGTTGAGGACATCAAAAATTCTCAGATTTTTATTGTTACTGTTCCAACACCAATCGATGATTTCAAAAAACCAGATTTAAATTTATTAAAAAAATCTTGTTATATGATTGGTTCTTTACTTAAAAAAGGTGACATAGTTATTTATGAATCAACAGTTTACCCTGGAGTAACTGAAGATATTTGTGTGCCAATCCTTGAGAAACAATCGAATTTGTCTTTCAATAAAGACTTTTATTGTGGCTATTCGTCTGAACGTATAAACCCTGGTGACAAAGAGCATCGTTTGACAATGATTAAAAAAGTAACTTCTGGCTCAACACATAAAATTTCTGAAATAGTTGATGAACTATATCAAGAAATTATTACTGCTGGAACTTTTAAAGCACCTAGCATCAAAGTAGCTGAGGCTGCAAAAGTAATTGAAAATATCCAAAGAGATGTAAATATTGCATTAGTAAATGAGTTTGCAATAATTTTTAACAAACTGGGTATAGATACCAAATCAGTTTTAGAGGCTGCGAGCACGAAATGGAACTTCATGCCATTTTACCCAGGTCTTGTTGGAGGTCATTGTATTAGTGTTGATCCCTATTATTTATTACAAAAATCTTTAGAGGTCGGTTATAAGCCAGAAATAATTACGGCTGGACGTGAGTTAAACAATAAAATGGGCTCTTATATTGTTGAACAAGTAACTGATCTAATGTCTGAAAAAGATATTAGGATATCTAATTCAAATGTCTTGATTATGGGATTTACATTCAAAGGAAACTGTCCAGATATTCGTAATACCCAAGTAATTAACTTGGTTAATGGGTTCAAAAAAATTAACTCAAATATCGATGTTTTTGATCCTTATGTTCAGAAAGATGAAGTTTTAAATAAATATTCAATTGAAATAATAGATAAACCTAAAGAAGGTAAATACGATGCAATTATAATAGCAGTTGACCATGATGAATTTAAAAATATATCTTTCCAGCAATTAAAAAAATTTGGGAACGATAAGTGTGTTATTTATGACGTTAAGTATGTATTAACTGCTGATCAGGTGGATGGTAGAATATAGATATTTAATTCAAAAAATTTTAGAAAGAGAAAAGTCAAAATTATGACCAAAATAATTAATATCAATAATAAACAAATGATTGAAACATATAGCTTAATCTACCAAGATTTGTACAATCATGACAAAAGATTATTGCAAATAAAAAAAAAGGTAATAAGAAAAAATTTGCGAGAGGCAAATATTACACAATTTGACAAAATGAATGTAATGGATGTAGGTACTGGAATTCAATCTTATATATTTCATTTATTAAAATTCAAAAGCGTTAGTCATTTCGACATTAACCATTATGCTATAAAAAAAACTTAACAACCTAAAAATACCAACTTTAGTATCAGAATATAAAGATTTAAATTATGAAAAAATAAATAAAAAATTTAATCTTATTTATTTGTATGGAGTATTACATCATATAAAGAATTATAATTTTTTCTTAGACAATATTATTAATAATTTGGATATTAATGGAAAAATTTTTTTGAGAATTTACAGAAGTGGTTCTTATGCTTTTTACATAGTTAACTTTCTAAGAAAATTTTTAAGCAGAAATGATATTTTGAAAATATTGAAAGAAAAACAAAAAAATATTAGAGCTGACAGCCTTTATGCTGATTTTTGTGATGATGTCTTAGTCCCAAATTTGTATTTGTTTAATGTTAATGATTTAGTTTTAAATTTTAATGCTTTTGGTTTGAAATTAATTTTTAACTCACCATTTAAAGAATACGACCATGGTGGTGGAAAAGACAAACAAGGTATAAGTTTATGTTTCCAAAAAACTTCAAGAAAAAAAAATGTATCAAAAAAATTTGAAGTAAAATGTGTTGATCAATTACAATCTATTGATTATTCAGAAAGTTATATTATACAAAATAATATGTTGTTAGATTTTATTCTAAAAAATAAAAAGAAAATTGATAAATATACAAAATATAAATTCTCAATGGATTTATACAAATCTTCTCAAACTTTACACGCAAAAAATACTTGAATCAAAAGAGCAATCATGAGATTTTAAACTCTAAACTTCTTAAAATTTTAAAAAAAATCGCATGAGTATTCATATAAAAAATAGTTATAAAACATCCAGATAATCAACAAATAAATCTGTTTTTAAACGTTAAAACTATAAAATATTTACAAACTTAATTTAAAATGTAAGATCATCAAATGTTTAGAGAGATCTATATCATTGCTGAAGTCGGGCAAGCTCATGATGGTAGCTTAGGTTTATTACATTCTTATATAGATGTAGTATCAAAAACTGGTGCAAATGCTATTAAATTCCAGATGCATTATGCTGATGCTGAAAGCTCGGATCTTGAAAAATTCAGAGTAAACTTTAGCTATGAAGATAAAACAAGATATGATTATTGGAAAAGAATGGAACTAACCTTTGATCAATGGGCTAAGATAAAAGAGCATTGTGAAGAAGTTAATCTTGATTTTATAGTCTCCCCATTTTCAATTAAAGCTGTTGATTTTTTGGAACAACTTAAAGTCAAATATTATAAAATAGCTTCAGGTGAAATTGAAAATTATTTAATGTTAGAAAAAATTTCAAAAACAGGAAAACCATTATTCATATCCACTGGGATGAGTAGTTACGATGAAATTAATAGTACATTAAATATTTTGGATAAATTTGAAGCTAGCAAAAAAAGAGTTTTATTCCAATGCACTACATCATACCCCACCTCTCCGGAAACTCTAGGTTTAAATGTGATAAAGGAGCTAAAAAAGCGATTTAATTACGATGTTGGACTCTCTGATCATTCTGGTCATATTTATCCTTCAATTGCTTCAGCTTGCTTTGATGTCAAAGCCATTGAAGCTCACATCGTATTTGACAAATCAATGTTTGGTCCAGATTCAAACTCTTCTCTTACACCAATTAACTTTACAGAAATGGTGGATGGTGTGAGATATATAGAAAAATCTTTGAAAAATCCTATCGAAAAAAATGATTTAAACTTTGACGATATGAAAATCATGTTTGGAAAAGCTTTGTCAGTTAATAAAAATAAATTTGTAGGAGATATAATTTCTATTGATGATTTAGAAAGTAAAAAACCCGCTGATGCCGGTATCAAAGCCAAAGATTTCGAATCCATTGTAGGTAAGAAATTAAAATATCAATTATTTAAAGGTGATTTTATTACTTATGAAAATATCGAAAATGAAAAATAAAAAAAGAAAAATTTGTGTGGTTGTTGCAAGTAGAGCAAACTATGGGCGAGTTAAGCACTTAATGTTTGCAATTAAGAAAAATGAAAATTTACAATTACAAATTATCCTTGGTGCTTCAGCTTTGCTTTATAAGTATGGTAATGTTGTTGATGTAATTAGATCTGATGGATTTCGTCCAGATTATGAAATCAACTATTTATTAGACGGAGAAAACTTAATTACTCAAGCCAAGTCCACAGGCATAGGTATAATCGAATTATCTTCAGCGTTCGCAAAATTAAAGCCTGACATTGTAGTTACTGTAGCTGATAGATTTGAAACTATGGCAACTGCTATTGCTGCAAGTTACATGAATATACCCCTTGCTCATATTCAAGGAGGTGAGGTTTCTGGTAACATTGACGATAGCGTAAGACACGCTATAACCAAGTTGTCTCACATTCATTTTCCAGCAACTCAAAAAAGTAAGGATAGGTTAATAAAGCTGGGAGAAGAAGATTGGCGTATTTTTAATTATGGATGCCCATCAATAGATATAATTGCTGAAATGGACTTAAGTCTTCCGCGTCAAAGTTTTTTTGAAAAAAAAGGTACAGGAATATTTTTTAATCCTTCTGAACCTTATATTTTAATTTTACAACATCCAGTTACAACTTCTTATGGGATGGGTAAAAAACAAATGATAGAAACTTTAGAGGCAGTGAAAAAAATAAAAATAAACAAATTGGTTTTGTGGCCTAATGCAGACGCTGGTAGCAACGAAGTTTCAAAAGTCATAAGAGATTTTTATAATCAAAATTCTTCTTTACCTTTTTCATACTTTATTAACTTCACTCCTGAAGTTTTTGTAAAATTAATTGCTAATTCCAAATGTCTTGTGGGTAATAGTAGTTCTTTTATCAGAGAAGGCGCCTATCTTGGCACACCTGCAGTAATAATTGGTGACAGACAAATAGGAAGAGAGCATGGGGAAAATGTAATATATTCTAACTACGACAGAAATGAAATTTTTGGAAAAATAAAAAAACAAATTGAAAATGGTTCTTTTAGGAAGTCATTTTTATTTGGCAAAGGAGATGCTGGCTTAAAAATTTCTAAAAAGTTAGAGACAATTGAATTAAAAATTCATAAAGAAATGACTTACTAGAAGGTTAATTTGAAAAACGTTTTAGCAATTATTCCAGCAAGATCTGGATCCAAGGGAATTCCAAATAAAAATATAAAGCTTTTGGGTGGCAGACCGCTAATAGAATATACTTTTGAAAATTGTAAGAGCTGTAATTACATCCAAAGAACCATAGTTACAACAGATTCAAATGAAATTGCGGACATTTCTTTAAATAATGGAATTGAGGTGCCCTTCCTAAGACCTAAAAATATTTCTAATGATGAAAGTACATCAAAATCATACGTACTACATGCTTTAGAATTTTTAAAAAAAAAAGAAAATTATATCCCAGAAATTATTCTAATTCTGCAACCAACCTCCCCTTTTAGACAGGTTGTTGATATCAAACAAACTATAGATATTTTAAATGAAAATGACGCTGATTCTGTTGTTAGTGTAACAGAAATCGATAAGAAATATAACCCAGAATGGCAGTTTAATGTAATGATGGATGGCAGTTTAAAATTTTTTAATAAAGATATTGATTGGAATAGTTTGGCTTCAAGAAGACAAAAATTGGCATCAACTTATACTAGAAATGGCGCTGTATATTGTTTTAAAAGAAAATGTTTAACTAAATATAAAAATATTTATGGAGTAAAAGTTTTTAGTTACATAATGCCTCGATCTAGATCCATAAATTTAGACACATTAGAAGATTGGCTTGAAGCAGAAAATTATTTAAAAAAACAATAGACAATAATTATTTATTATCTTAATTACTGATTAATGATTAAAGTAAGATATTAAATAAAATCCAAATTAAACGATGGATATGTAATGAATCTTCACGACGTGAAATATGGCCTGCCATATGAAGTTAAATTTTGTAAGAAATGTGTTTTAACTAACCAGAGACCAAACCCTACCCAAGAACACAAATTTAATCCATCGTCAAAAAAAGAAACTACTGGGTTTGATGAAGATGGCATATGTTACGCATGTAAATTTTCTGAATTAAAAGACAATAAAATTAATTGGGAAAAAAGAGAACAAGAATTAATAGATCTTTGTAATAAATATAGGTCTAATGATGGAAAATATGACTGTGTTGTTCCTGGGAGTGGAGGGAAAGATAGCAGTTATACAGCGCATATACTCAAAACAAAATATAAAATGCATCCATTGACTGTAACTTGGGCTCCACACATATATACAGAAATTGGATTTAAAAATTTTCAAAGCTGGGTTCACACAGGCTTCGATAATATTCTAATTACTCCCAATGGTAAAGTTCATAGACTACTTACTAAACTAGCTTTTGAAAACCTTTTGCACCCATTTCAGCCATTTGTTTTTGGACAAAGATATGCTGGGTTAAGAATGGCTCAAAAATTTAATATACCCTTAGTTTTCCACGGTGAAAGCCCCTTTGAGTATGGAGGTAAGAGTCTTGACCAAATAAATCAGAGTGGTTTTGAAAAAAATTATTTTATCAATGATACGAATATAAATGACATCTTTATTGGTGGTGTTAAAGTTTCTAATTTGATAAATGATTATGGATTAGATTGGAACGATTTAAATTTATATCTTCCATTCACTGATAAAGATTTTTCTAATTTTAAATTAGAATACAAATTTTTAGGATATTATATCAAGTGGGACCCTCAAGAGGTTTATTATTATGCAACACAAAACTGTGGCTTTGAGGCTAACCCCGAAAGGACAGAAGGAACATACTCAAAATATGCAAGTCTTGATGATCAAATTGATGGGTTTCATTATTTTACGAGTTATATTAAATATGGCTTAGGAAGAGCATCTATGGATGCGGCTCAAGAAATAAGAAATAAAAAAATTACAAGAGATGAAGGTGTAGCACTTGTTAAAAAATATGATGGAGAATTTCCAAAAAAATATTTTAAGAAAATATTAGAGTATATGGATATTACTGAAGATCAATTTTGGGAACTAATTGATAAAGCTCGTTCACCTCACTTATGGGAAAAAATTGATAATGATTGGGCTCTGAGAAATCAAATACGTTAAGATAAACTATAGGGTTTAAAATGAAAAATTTGAAAAATAGTGGTGATGGAATACTGGCTGAAAATGCATCTTGGACTTTTGGAAGTAACACCCCAAAAAACTTCTCTACTCATGTCAAAAAATCTGTTCCATACTACGATACAGGTCATGATTTAGTTTCTGATATTAGTGATTATTTTGTAAAAGAAGACTCTATTTGTTATGAACTCGGTGTTTCAACTGGTGTATTATTAAAAAAGTTAAGCAACAGGCATAAACCCTCAACAACTTGGATTGGTATTGATAGAGAAAAAAAAATGATTGATCAGGCCAAGGTTGAGGTGTTTTCAGATAACAATAAATCAAAAAATTTAAAACTAATTGTAGATGACGTAATAACATACAAGTACAAAAAATCAGATTTCATAGTTTCATATTATACTGTTCAGTTTATACCTAATAGATTAAGACAAATATTAATAGATAAAATTTATTCAACTTTAAATTGGGGTGGCGCTTTTTTAATTTTTGAAAAAGTTAGGGGGCCTGATGCTAGGTTTCAAGACCTTATGACAGGTGTATATAATGAATTTAAATTAAAACAAGGTTATACGCCTGATGAAATAATTTCTAAAGCTAGAAGTTTAAAAAGTGTTATGGAGCCTTTTTCTACTAAAGGTAATTTAGATATGTTAAATAGGGCTGGTTTTGTAGATATACTTCCTGTTTTTAAATGGGTCTGTTTTGAGGGTTATCTATGTATAAAGTAGTTGTTTAATGGAAAATTTTCTCAAAGATTATCTAAATAAAATTGGTATGAATGGTAATTATTCAGCTTCTAAGATACCTTGTGAAATTTGCTCTTCCGAAGAAAACACTATAATTAGAGAGAACGTCAGTTTAGGTAATAATGAATATACAAAATTACCCGTGGTATCGTGCAACAACTGTGGATATATTTTTCAAAACCCAAGGTTTAATGAAAAATTTTATGATGATTTTTACTCAAATAAATACCGTGATCTACTTTTTAAGAAAAAAATACCATCAAACGATTTTATTGATGATCAGATTTCTAGAGGCCAAATACTCTTTAAGTTTTTAGAGAAGCACATTGTAAGTAAGGGTAACTTACTAGATGTTGGCTCTTCCGTTGGTGGAATGATGATACCGTTCATAAACAATGGTTGGCAAGCACTTGGAACTGATCCAGACAAAGAATACGTAGAATTTGGTAAAAAACAAATGAATTTACCAGTTGAAGACGTAAAAGCTGAAAAAATGAAATTAGAAGACGATTTTTTTGATTTAATAATTATTATGGGGTCACTAGAACATGTATATGACCCTAACAAAACTCTATCAATTTGTAAGCAGGCAGCTAAGGATGGCTCATTGATTTTAATTGAAGGAAGAGGTCATCCGCAATCATCGTCAAAAACTTATTTTAATCAAAATCATCATAGATATTTTACATTTAATTCAATGGAATTAATTTTGTTAAAATACGGTTGGAAACCAATTTTAATTACAGACGAACCTATATGTGGTCCATCAAGACCAGGTGGTATTTATTGCTTAGGGTTATTAGATAAGAAACTAACTAATATTAATATAAACAATATTATTAATTCTGGTAAAAGAGAAATACCAAGTGAGATTATAGAAAAGTTTGATGAGCTCGATAGCAAACATGGAATTGCTTAGATGTGCGGTTTTTTTGCAGTATTTTCTTTAGATAATAACATAACTAGTTTAAAAAAAAAAATTGAAGAAGCTGGTGTACTAATAAATCATCGAGGTCCAGATAATAAGGGTTTTTATTTTGACAAAAACTTTGGTATTTGTTCTTTTAGATTATCAATAATCGATTTATCTTCCGATGGAAATCAGCCGATGATTTCTATGGATAATAATTTTGTAATTGGATTTAATGGAGAAATTTATAATTATAAGCATATAAGAAAAAAACTAATTGATAAAGGGTACTTTTTTAAAGGTAATTCTGATACTGAAGTGCTACTGAATTCGTTTCTAGAATGGGGAATTAAATGCGTCGATAAATTAAGAGGAATGTTTTCTTTTGTAATATTTAACAAAAGAAGTAAAAAGTTATATGTTTTTAGAGATCCTCTTGGTATTAAACCATTATATTATATTAACAAAAACTCAAACTTTGTTATATCCTCTGAAATCAAACCAATTTTAAAGTTTTACCCAGAAGAAAAAGTTATTAATGAAGAGGTTGTCTTTAGATATATAACTCGAGGCTGGGTAGATGATACAGAATTTACATTCTTTAAGAATGTAAGAAATTTACCCTCGGGTTGTTATATGAAAATTAGTAAAGATAATTTTCATAAATCAAATAATTACATTCGTTATTTTAATATTGAAAAAGATAGAAAAAAAATTAAGTTTAATCCTATCAAATTTAGAAAAAAACTAGAAGATTCAGTTTCTTCACATTTGATTGCAGATGCGCCATTAGCCTTTACTTTGAGTGGGGGGTTAGATTCATCTACTTTAACAGCATTATCTAATAAATTATCAGTCAAACAAGAAAAAATTAGAGCGTTTAGTGTTATTCCTCCTAACACTAAAGATGAAACTTTCTGGATAAATGATATTGTTTCTAATTTAAAAATTAGTCATGAATATGTTAATGTTGATGTTGATAATATTTTTAGTGTTTTCGATCAAGTGGTGGAAGCACAAGACGAACCTTTCCTCTCAAGCAATGTATTATATCAGTTTATTCTTAGAAAAAAAATTTCAGAATATGGTTATAAAGTTGTTATGGTGGGAGAAGGCGCAGATGAAGTGCTAGGGGGGTACAGGAGATTTGTTAATCCTTATTTATCGTCATTAAAGAAAGAAAATAAAATAGAAGAATTTGAAAATAGCATAAAAAAATTTACATCGTTTTTAAATAAATCTAGGTCTGAAATTACCAATTCATTAATCCAGTACGAAAACATGGTGGATATGAATCATGACGGTCAAGAAAATCAAACTAGTTATGACCTAATCCAAAGAGATTTTTACAAAAAGTATGATTATATTTTAAAACTGCCATCATATCCCCAAAAACAAAATGATGAAGATAATCGCTTTTTTTCTCATATATTTTATCATATGACAAAAAGAGATTTACCTTATGTCTTAAGAATGGAAGATAGAAATTCCATGTTCAATAATATTGAAGCAAGAGTGCCTTTTTTGGATAATTACTTGGTAGAGAACATTCTCAGCCACGATTTTAAGGATTTTATGATAACAGGTTATAATAAATCTATGCTTAGGAAAAGTTTAGAGAATGTTCTACCAAGCAGTGTTATAAATAGGAAAGACAAATCTCCAAGACCTGGTAGCGATGTACACTTCGTTTACAAAGTTTTTAAAACTCAAATTAAAAAATTAATTACTTCTAATATTTTTTCAAACTTTCATTGGTTTTCTAACGATTTAATTTCTGAATTTGAAAATGATATCTCAAATTTGAATGAAAAGAGAGCCGAATTTTGGTTTAGGTATTATTCATTAGGAAGATGGATAGAGTTAAAAATTAATAATTAAAATGTTATACATAAGTCACTAAAATTTTAGGGTTATAATAATTAGTTAAATGTGCGGTTTTTTTGGAACATTTTTTGGAAATCAAACTCTTGCAAAAAAGATGTTTTCTTTACAGCATAGAGGCCCTGATGGTACCAACTCTTTTGAAAATAAAGATGTTTATTTTAAACATTTTAGACTTGCAATAATCGGTAATGAAAAAAATGCTAAACAGCCTATGTTTTCTTTTGATGGTAGTGTAGGTGTTGTTTTTAATGGTGAAATTTACAATTATAAAGAACTAGCCAGCTCAATTGGAAGAAAAAATTTAATTGAGTATGGTGATACAAGAGTTTTGGTAGAGCTCCTAGCCAAAGAAGGTCTAAGTTGCTTTTCAAAATTAAATGGTATGTTTTCCATGGCTATTTATTTTAAATATCAAAATGAAATAGTTTTATTACGTGATCGTTTTGGTATAAAGCCATTATTTTATAAATTACATGGAAATTCCATATATTTTGCGTCAGAAATAAAGTCATTAAAAAAAATTTTTTCTGATATAACTTTTGACAATCAAAAAATTATAAATTTCCTTGATAATGCTGAATATCCTCATTTTCAAGATACTTTTTATAAAAATATTAAACAGCTTCAAGGAGGGACCTATTTGAAAATGAATAAAAATGGGTTCAAAATTCATAAATGGTTTTGTTTGAAGGAGTATTTCAAGAACTTTAATAAAAATAATTTATCCTTTGAAGGGTATGAAGATCTTCTAAAAGACTCTATACAACTAAGGACACGGAGTGATGTTCCCATTTCTTTACATTATAGCGCAGGTACTGACAGTACTTCTTTGTTATTGAAATTGAAGGAAGTTTATGAGGATAACATACCCATTAATACTTTTACTATGGCCTATAATGAGTTAAGCATAGACGAATCATATTTAGCAGAAGAATATTGTAAAGAACTTAATATTAAAAATCATAAGGTTTATTTAAATGCTAACGAAGTTCCTCATCTTGCTGCAACTGTAAACCAATTTCAGGACGAACCATATGCAGGGATACCTGTAATAGCTTATTATAAAATGAATAAATTTGAAAAGGACTTAGGATATGTTGTCTCATTAGAAGGTCAAGGTGGAGACGAAGGTTTAGGCGGTTATTTGTATCATATCTATTTAGCAGCATATGATTTATATACATCTGGTTCTAACAATGAACTTTTAGAACTTATATTAAAAAATAATAATCTTAATATCAAAGAAGTAATCAATCAATCAGAAAAGTTAATAGAAAATGGTTTCAATGTTCATACTGATTTAACAGATTTTAAAACGAGTAATAATAAATTAAAATTTAAAAAGTTTTATGATTGGCTTACTACTATACAAGTTTATGATATTTTGATTAATAAGATACCTAGGGTATTAAGATTTCACGACAGAGTGTCAATGGCATTAGGAAGAGAAATAAGATTTCCACTTCTAGATCATAGATTAATAACTTATGGACTTGCCTTAGACGTTAATCTCAAATATCATCAAGGATACAGTAAAGGGCCTCTAAGAAATATTATCAAATCAGAATTAAAAAATGTATATAATCAATCCAAAAGGAGTGTTGTTACTCCGCAAACCATATGGTTAAAGAATGAACTCAAGACTTGGGCATATGAAAGAATTGAATTACTGAATCAAAAAAAAATTATACCAGATAAATATTTTTCATCTGCACAAGCCTTCTTTTCAGAAAAATCTAGCGAGAATTCTTTTAAAGTTTGGCAATTAATAAATTTATCATTTAATTTTGAGTAGAACTAAATTAACAAACCAATAACTTAGCCATATTTTTTATAAAAAGAAATTTGTTTAGTAGATATAAACAAATTTGCATTGCAAAATACTTTTTAAAAGCACCATAAATGAATGAAATTATAGTCTTATCAAAGATAACAGGCAAACATCATTTATCTTCCAATTTCAACCTGTTCTCATATTGGTTTATATCTCATGCCTTATTAGACATTATTGTGCAGTTATATCTTTTCATAATTCTTTTTAAAATCTGGATATGATATTTTGTAAAAAAGTTTTATTTACCCCATGTCATAGGACGAACTTCTTTCATTCCATATTCCATTAATTAATCTCTTTTTAACACATATTAATTAATTTCCTTTTTTTAAGTTTAATTATGTTTTTATTATTTCTTACCAAATGGTTTAGTTGCAGCAACATAAATACCAGCAATTATGAAAATTAATGCTAACAAATCCAATGTTGAAAATGGGAAGTCAATTATCAAATAATCTATTAAAACTGCTAAAACAGGGACTGTCATAACAGAAATTGAAGTGATGTTTACAGAAAATTTTTGTAAAACTGTAAAATAAGCCCAGTATGTATAAGCACTTGAAAAGAATATTCCATAAAAAATTATCAAGATATGTTTTATTTCAAAATTGCCAAAATGATCTAAGTCATAGTAAAGAGCAAACGGAATAATTGGAATAATTCCAATAAGTTGTTGCCATCCTGCTACAATTAATCCATCAGATTTAATACCGCCATATTTTACTATCATTGTACCAATTGCCCAACTTAAACCTGCAGAAAGTGTAATAAGAAAACCAAAAAAATTTTTAAAAATATTTATTTCAATAGAAAGAAAAAAAATACCAATCATTCCTAAAACTAAAGAAACAATAATAGAAAAATTTATTTTCTCATATCTAAAAATTGTAGCAAAAATTGTGGCCCATACGGGCATCGTATAAGTTAAAACTGCAGCTCTGCCTCCTCCTAACATGGTAATGCCATAAAGCATTAAGATCTGCCAAAGAGTTACGTTAAAAAAACTAATCAAGAGAAGAGAGTTAAAATTATTTTTTGGAATTTTAACTGTTTTAACTTTTTTATATCCAAGCATTAGCAACAAAAGAAAGGCAGGCAAACCTATAATGACTCTAAAACTAAGAGGAGGAATGACTTCCATAGCAACTCTAAATAAAGACCAAACTGAGCTCCAAACTAAAATTAAAATAATCAAAAGTAATACTGTTACGAATTGCCTTGAAAAAACTAGTTCCATTAAAAAAGAACCAACGAAAAGTAAATAAGATAAAATTTGTTAATGTATAACGTCATTTTATTTCAAAACACTATTCAACTGTTAATCTAGACATTTAGTTGTGTATACATTATTTTAAAAAATAAAGGGAGTTTATAATGCTAATTGTAGTTTCACCTGCAAAAAAACTGAATATGAAGACACTGAATAGTATTGACATAACAGAGCCTCTTTTTGAAAAAGATGTCAAAAATTTAGTAGGGATTGCACGTGATTTAAGTTCAAATCAATTAAAAGATTTAATGGGTATTAGCCCTAAATTAGCAGAGCTTAATAAAGAAAGATTTATGAGTTTTGGTAATCAAGAAAAAAAAGC
>MDTC01005160.1_pt1 | contig 17997 bp, 17 predicted proteins | sample 811181 | NCBI WGS metagenome assembly MDTC01 (sample SAMN05326644, study PRJNA326480) | marine metagenome | isolation source: seawater | place: Pacific Ocean: North | collected 2011
AGCAACCAGTCCATAGCGGGAGACGCGGCCGTATGTCGGTTTTAAACCGATAACTCCGCAGTGACTCGCGGGTTGCCGAATCGATCCTCCAGTGTCTGTTCCGAGTGCCGCAACCGCAGTGTTGGATGCCACAACAGCAGCAGAACCGCCGGACGAACCTCCGGGGATTCGCTCGGTGTCGTGTGGGTTTCTGCATATCTTGATCCCTGAGTTCTCGTTTGAAGATCCCATCGCGAACTCATCCATGTTGGTGCGGCCGAATGGAATAGCGCCAGCTTCGCGAAGCTTTCGCACAACGGTCGCGTCATAGGGGGCGCGGTATTTGCCTGTAAGCATCTTGGAAGCACAACCACAGGACTGACCTTCGACGTTGATCAAATCCTTGATCGCAATCGGCACTCCACCCAGCGGAAGAGCGAGGTCTGCTTTCTCGGCATCCGCCAACGCGAGATCAAGGTCGTGAGAAAGATAACCTCCGATATCACCATCCTTTTGATCAATAGCTTCGGCGATCGATTTAAGAGCATCAGACGGGGTCAGTTCACCACTTTTGTAGGCCTGTTTGAGTTGACTGATGGTGAAATCGGCGGCGTTCAAAGAATGAAAAAAGTTTGGAGTTTAATCGGGAGAATCGAGCGGGCAGACTTACTCTACAACTTTGGGCATCTTGATTTGATCATGTGCCGTGGCAGGAGCATTCGAGAGAACAGCGTCCTGACTTAGTCCTGGGCCGTGGCTTTTGTCCTCACGAACGACATCAAAAACGGGAACGGCATGAGCTGTAGGTTCAATGCCCTCAACGTTAATGGTGTTGAGCTGCTCGACATACTGGAGAATCTGATTCATCTGCCCTTGATACTCTTCGATTTCTCTGTCGGCTAACTCGATTCGGGCAAGGTGGGCTACTTTGCGGACGTCCATAATTATTCAATGAGAGATGATGCGGGATGAGCCCACCTAAGGCGGAGCAGTCTACGCATGCCGCGGCGATCCGGCAAGTTTGAGTTGGCGTGTGCGGCAGGTTTGGTCCAACTTGGACGTTTATGCTGATTCATACCATAGACCTTGATTTCGAGGGATTGCATGAGGCGATCGCTGCTTTTCTGGTCGAGAGCGGGGAGACACGAATCCTTATTGAGACCGGCCCCGAATCGACGAGAGAAACGCTGGTTGGTAAGCTTGCAGCTTTAGGATGTAATCCGGCGGAGCTTGATGCGGTATTTGTGACCCATATTCACCTCGATCACGCTGGCGCGGCGGGATGGTTTGCGGACTTGGGAATCCCTCTTTACGCTCACCCGAAGGCAGTACGTCACCTTGTGGAGCCTTCACGTTTGATAGGGAGTGCCCGAACGGTTTACGGTGATCAATTTGATGATCTCTGGGGTGAAATGATCCCTGCACCACAAGAGTCGACACATGCGATTCAGCCGGGTGCAATACAAACCGTTGGAGAGCTTTCGATTGAGGCGATTGAGACACCGGGACATGCTTTTCATCACTATGCCTATGCCCTGGGAAACAATTGTTTTGCTGGAGACGCAGCAGGAGCTAGGATTGGGGGCAGTGACTTTATTTCCGTCACTTCAGCACCACCTCAATTTCACCTAGCCCATACGCTGAACTCGATTGATCTGCTTAGGAGCCGTGGGTTCGATGCAGTGTATTTGACGCACTTTGGGGCGGTGACGTCGCCCAAACAACACCTCAGCGATTATCGTGAGGCCGTTGAATTGAACGCAGAATTTATTCGCCAACGCCTCGAAGAGAAAATGGATCCAGAATCGCTTAAGATCGCTTATCAGGCCTTTTGCATGGAGCAGGCCTTTCGTGTTGAAACGGCTCGGGAAATTTGGGAAATACTGCAAAGGGTCAACAGTACGGACATGTGTGCCGATGGAATTCGCCTTTTCTGGGAAAAACTACGGACGGAAGAAACTTGAATAGCCTCAGCGAGCAGTGTTGACTTGTTTCGCGTATGAGAGGTTTGACCACGCTGATCGCCATCCTGACTCTTGTTGCAGTGTTAGCCAATTCAGGCTTCGCACAGGATAAGGAAAGTCTTGGAACCCTCTCAGGGCGACCGCTTTCCTACTCGAGTTTGGCGAGGCTCCCATACCGACACCTGATTAAGATCGCGCAGAGTGACTCCCGCTCAGAGGTGGATGCCGAGACCTACCGTCTTAAAATAGAGAGTAGCAATTCACTCGTTTCTTCCCGGGATATTGAACTCTATCTCGACGTGAAAGGTGCTCCAGTCATTCTTGTGGTAGACAACGACGGTTTTGTTGAAGTCCCACTCAATAAAAAGTTGATGGAACTCAACCCTGACCTCGTAGCTAATCAGCCAAAGGGAACTCTTAATATTTTTGTTGATCTTGAAATCCCGAAGGTTGACCCACCGAAAATCAAGGATGGGGAGGTCGACTATCGCGAACTCTTCCGACCACTCCTTGTCATTCAGAAAGAGATGAGAAAAGTCGATCCTATTTTTGGTCTAGCGGGGCAGCAACAATTCGTTCTCGAAGTGGATACAGAGGGCACTTCACTTAAAATTATTCGAGAGTTAGGCGCTCGCACTTTCAGGCCCAACAAGGACGGTAAAATTTACATGATCCTCGAATCGTATTTATTCGAGGAGAACCCTACTGTCACTATTCCTGATGATGCGAAGATTCAGGTCCTGCCTAAAACACCCGAGGAAATCGAAGAGATTCGCTCCCACTAGGGGTTTGATCAGGGCTTTCTTCTGACCTTGCGTCTGTTGTCTTGTTTTCCAGAACTGCTGCGAGATCGTACTCGGAATACAAAGGGCAAACCTTCCATGGGATGATCTTTCCGAATCTGATTCTCGAGGAAGCGCTGATAGGTTCGGGTCAGCAGTTTAGAGTGGTTTACGAAGAGCAGATACTCCGGAACTGGCACGGGTTGGGGTCGGTCGCTGCGCTTCTGAGTTGCGTAGAGCAGTTTAAGACGTTTTCCATGTCGAACGGGCGGAGGATTTCGCTCAATAGAATTTTGGAGCAGGCGATTCAATACGCCAGTCGAGACAGGATCTTGAGCCGTTTTTACGACCTTCTGGATGTGATTAAAGATTTTTCCAAGATACTGTTTCTCCTTGGCTGATATTGCGATCTTTGGTGCGTAGGGGAGAAAGAAAAGATCATCACCAAGTTCCTCACGGAATTGCTCGATACGATCCTCGAACTTGGCACCCGGATGGTAAAGGTCGAACTTGTTCAACAAGACGACACATGGCTTATGAGCATCGATCACCATCCCGGCTATTCTGCGGTCCTGAGTCGTCACTCCTGATGAAGCATCGATTAACAGTAAACAAAGATCAGCACGTCGAATCGATTTCTCAGATCGCATCACTGAAAAGACCTCGACGGAAGTATCCCGTTTATTTCGTTTCCGGATGCCCGCAGTATCAATGAGTGTGTATTCTTTTGCGTCACGGGAGTAGGGGACATCCACCGCGTCACGTGTCGTGCCAGCTACATCAGAGACGATACTGCGTTCATCGTTCATCAGCGCATTGATCAGGGACGACTTGCCAACATTAGGGCGCCCAACGATGGCGATTTTCACGGGAGGAGGACCGGCGCTCGCTTCTTCATAGGTTTCTACACCAAGTTCGTGAAGTTCGGTTTGAATAAGATTCTCCAACTTGTCAAAGTTTCGGCCGTGCGCCGCAGAAGTGTTGATCTGGTTTGGAAAACCGAGGGCAGCGAACTCAGCGGCGTCGGGCTCTGACTTTGGAGTGTCAACTTTGTTAGCAAGAAGCACGACCGTTGCCTTTGAATTACGAAGCAATGTAGAAAGTTCACGGTCTATGGGATGAATTCCCGTTTGAACATCAACCACGAATAAAATTAGGTCTGCTGATTCGATGGCTATATCAGCCTCCATTCGAACCTGCTCACCGAATCCATCATCAAGTGTAGCTCCGATACCGCCGGTATCGGTCAATTCAAAAGAGATGCCTCGAGGCCGCTTACATTCTGTGGCAATCCGATCACGGGTCACTCCTGGCTCATCATGCACGATAGCGATTCGACGCTTGGCGATACAATTAAAAATGGCGGACTTCCCGACATTGGGGCGACCAACAATGGCAACTTGAGCTAAACGATTACGAGACATCAGAATCTGGCGTGGTATACCCGTGTAACCGCATCTGATGAATGCCTTCTACGACATACTGGTAGCCGGAAATGAGCGTCATTACGGCTGCCAGATAGATCAAGATATCCAGCGGAAGCGGTCGGGCTTCGAGGCTCCAAAAGTCCACCAAAACCCAGCAGACGCAACTTAACTGTAAGAAAGTGCATATTTTACTGGTGATGATGCGCTTCATCTTAACCTCGCCGGTCGTGTAATGAATGATAATCACTCCAGCCACGATCGTGACATCCCGAGTAATCACCAGCACAGCAAACCATATTGGGAGCCCCGCATGCCACTGTGTCACACTCAGAGTGACAACGCCGGCAAGCAGTAAAAGTTTGTCCGCGACCGGATCGAGTGCCCGCCCAAGTTTAGTGCTTTGGTTGAAGTTGCGAGCAATGTAGCCATCAAGAGCATCACTAAGTGACGCTATCGCAAAGATAATTAGAGCGGAAACTCGATACCACAACACCCCATCACCGTCGATAATGCTCTGGCTGTAGTAGGCTGCAAATATGACAAACACCGGAATCAGAAGAAGCCGGGTGATTGTGATTTTGTTGGCCAGTGTCATGGGGAGCAAGCGTAGTTCGCGATCAATTCCACGGATAGTAGAATGATTCGACAATAGCCACGGCCTCGGCTATAATCTAGCTCGGCCCATACCGTTTTCCGCGTTAACAAAAACACGTTAGGCATGGCAAAAGCTGCTGAGACATCCCAAGAATTACTTGAGCAGGCGCTCGCTTCAAAAGAGCTTCGTTACTTCACTGCCAGTGGTGGAGCTGCCAAGGGCAAAACTGGTCCAGAGGACACCAGTGAGTTTGCGGAACTGCTCATGGCACTTCAGGAGTGCGCACAACTACTTGGGGAAACGCTTGAATTGGGTGCTGTTTCCAGCGCGATCAGTGTTCAGGGGGATGAGACAGCCGGATTCTGCTTCGACCCGAATGTAGACTCTGGGGATCCTGTCATTGCCGGTGCTATTGTGAACCGGAAAATGCCGGTTAGCGCGTTTGTAAGTTCTCTCCAAAACTACATCAACAGCGGAGACTACGCATGACACCGGAAGCTCTCACCGCAACTCTGGATGCCCTTAAGAAAGCAGGGTCGGTTTACGGCGTGATGCTTCAGCGAGGCCACGACGTCATCTTCAGTGATCTCCCGTTTGAGAACGATAAGGTGAAAGAACTATCTGACGTAATCGATGACATCGTCTACTTCTACGCACAGGAGAGCCGTTGCCCAGACCAGCTTGCTTTCCGTTATGATGGCGGGAACCTTGTGATTCTCTTTAAAGAGGGCCACCGGATGGTGGTGCTTCACCGCAGTGCGGATGAAGCTGACAGTATTTCGAAGTCGGCGACATCCTTTTTCTGTGATTATCTCACTGGGGAGGCGGTCAACTCATTTTGAGGGCTTATACAATAAGCCGCAACTCTGTGGCTTCAGCTCTTATGATTGGGGGGGGTACGGAACGACCCCTTTATCACAGCGTTGATACACTTGCTCTCGAGTGATTGATCGGAATCGGTAGCAAACACAAAAAAAGCTGCCCGTTCAGGCAGCTTTTTGTCTATCGAAACCTAAGAAGAGATCTAATCAGGAACGCTCCTCTTTGGGCTTATCTTCGCGAAGAGTGAAACGGAATCGGTTTCCGCGATTTCGTTTGGCGGCGGCTCGGGCTTTTCGTTTGGTGCGCTGGGCAGGAGTTTCGAAGGAGCGAAGCCGGCGCATTTCTTCGATAATACCCTCAGATTCCATCTTGCCCTTAAGACGCTTAAGAGCACGATCGATTGGCTCTCCTTTTTTAATATCAACTTCTGGCATGGTGAGTGATCGGGATTGGTTGTAGGTTCTAGAGTATTTGTCTCAGCTTCCCGTGAGGGCGGGAATCTAACGGGGGAAAAGCGCTCCGTCAAGTCCGGGCAACGATAAGAAGGGTGAAATGATTCGGTAATGGAGCACTGAACGCTGAATTTATGGTCATTGCATCTCGCTCTTTTCTTTCTTTGAGGTAAAGAGATGTTCAAAAGTTAAACCACTAATAGGAAAAATATTTAATCTTCCTTCTGCAAGCTGGCAACGACATTGAAGTCTTCTAGCGTGGTCGTATCGCCCTTTACCTCGCCTCCAGAAACAATTTCCTTGAGAAGACGGCGCATAATTTTTCCGCTTCGAGTTTTCGGAAGAGTTTGAGTAAAGCGAATGTCGTCTGGCTTTGCGATGGCTCCGATTTCTGCTCCGACGTGCTGGCGAAGTTCTAATGCTAGCTCATCACCATGATCGATACCTTCTTTGAGAGTTACAAAAGCCACGACAGCTTGGCCCTTGATATCATGAGGGCGCCCAACTGCGGCAGCCTCTGCGACTGCTTCGTGCGAGACAAGCGCGCTTTCGACCTCGGCCGTTCCTAGTCGGTGGCCTGAAACGTTAAGCACGTCGTCGAGGCGTCCAACGATCCAGAAATAGCTGTCATCATCAGTTCGAGCGCCGTCACCAGCGAGGTAGATGCCCTCATATTCGTTCCAGTAAGTCTCTTTAAAACGCTCCGGATCCTTGTAAATCGTGCGCAGCATGCTGGGCCACGGCTTCCGAATCACGAGTTTACCTCCCTCATTTGGGCCGCATTCTTCGCCGGTTTCATCAAGTATCGCTGCATCAATGCCAAGAAAAGGACGGGTCGCGGTTCCAGGCTTTAGCGGTGTCGCGCCGGGAAGCGGGGTGATCATGATCGCTCCCGTCTCTGTCTGCCACCATGTATCGACGATAGGGCAGCGTCCGGCACCAATCTTCTCATGATACCACATCCAAGCTTCGGGGTTGATCGGTTCACCAACCGTGCCAAGAAGACGGAGAGAGCTCAAGTCGTGCTTATCAACATGATGGTCGCCTGCTTTAATGAACGCGCGAATCGCTGTCGGTGCGGTGTAGAAAATGGTGACCTTATATTCGGCTACTATCTGCCAGAAGCGATCCCAGTCGGGCTGATTGGGCGCTCCTTCATACATCACTTGCGCAGCGCCATTCGCCATAGGGCCGTAGACAATGTAGCTGTGACCGGTGATCCAACCGACGTCAGCAGTGCACCAATAGATATCATCTTTCTGATGGTCAAAAACATATTTGAAAGTCGTCGCAGTACCGGTGAGATAGCCTCCAGTCGTGTGGAGAATTCCCTTAGGCTTGCCGGTTGAACCTGAGGTGTAGAGAATAAAAAGGGGATGCTCGGCGTCAAATCCTTCGGCAGGACAGAAATCAGACATATCAGCGGTGGCATCGTGCCACCAAGCGTCTCGGCCTTCCGTCATCTTGATCTCGTTCTCGCAGCGTTTGAGAACAAACACATTTTCAACCGCATCGTAATTTTCGAGGGCCTCGTCAACGTTGGCCTTCAGCGGAACGACATTGCCACGGCGCCATCCGCCATCGGCGGTGATAATGGTAGTCGCTTCTGAGTCTTCGAGGCGATCCTTGATAGAAGTTGCGGAGAATCCGCCGAAAACAACCGAGTGAACAGCCCCAATACGAGCGCAGGCTAGCATAGCAATGGCAGCTTCTGGAACCATAGGCATATAGATGAGAACCCTATCTCCTGACTTAACGCCACGGGCAATCATCGCATTGGCAAAGCGGCAAGTTTCACTGAGGAGTTCCGAAAACGTGATGTTTCGCGTGTCCCCGGGTTCGCCCACCCAGTAGATCGCAACCTCATCGCCTCGCCCATCAGCAACATGGCGATCGAGGCAGTTTTCGGCTGCGTTGATCTTGCCGCCATCGAACCACTTTGCAAAAGGAGCGTCGTTCCAATCGAGCACGGAATGCCATGACTTTTGCCAGCTCAACTCGGCAGCCTGCTCCGCCCAGAAAGCCTCAGGGTCCGCGATTGACTTAGCATGAAGTTCCTCGTAGTCATCCATCGATTTGATGTGCGCTCTGGATGAGAAATCTGGTGAAGGAGAGAAGACTCGATCTTCTTTTTGAAGCGATTCGATATTGTTACTCATGGGAGTTAAAACTGAGGCATGAAAGCTACCAAGAGACCTTTGAAATGAAAACGGTAAAATTCGCGTTATTCAGGTCGTGGGTCTTACCTGAAAAATGAAACATCTCCATGACGATGGGATCAAGAAAGATTACGTGACCACTAGTTTTGCACAGGTGACGGTTGAGCCCATATCTGCAAGAACCACGGGGTTAGAGGTCCTCTTCCATAACGCGTTCCAAACTTTCGCGTGGTTTCTGGTATGCTGAGAGAGTGGACTAGGCGCGGTCATTCACAGCCATCATGACGACAAAATAAAAAACGGCTGCTCAGTTCAGAGCAGCCGCTTCAAAAAACCTGACGGTGCGTTTCAAACAGCGTCGCGCGCGTCAATCATCGACTTGAGAATGGTGTTCCAAGTATCTCCATTCTCGAGCATTTCGTTGGGAAACATACAGCCATCCCAGCAAATGTGCTCGATTCCGCGGTCCGCGTAGTCCTTCAGCCAGTAGGTAGTGCAGCGAGTGATGTCGAGCTTACCGTTAGTATCGTCAGCCGGGCAGTGTTTGCCGGTCTTGTCGTGACTGCCGGCTCCGTGAACCGAGCCGTCGTTCTGGGCGACGTGGAAATCAATTGTCCAGGGCCGCAGCTTGTCAGTCATTTCCTCGTAGGCCGCATAGAATTCTTCGTCGTTGTAGCCGTCCTTAAGAAGGGCATGCTCAGGAGCGTTGTAGCCAAGAAGGTAAAGGTAAGTGTGAGCAAGATCAGCCTGAAAGCCGAGCGTCTCAGGCATCCCGACTTCCTCGAGGAGATCCAGCATGTCTTTCCAACTGTGCATACCAGCCCAGCATATCTCACCTTCAGCAGCGAGGCGTTCACCGTGGTCGGCAGCGATCTTGGCTGCCTCGCGGAAAGTAGCGGCGATTCGCTTGGTATTGGCGGAAGGATCCTCCCGCCACTGCTCGAGACCAAACTCGGCAGAATCGATACGGATGACACCACGCTTGCGAACGCCATGATCGTTAAAAACACCGGCGATTCGGCAACCAACCTTTACGGCTTCGAGAAATTTCTTCTGCGACTCGTCGTCGCCCATGGCGGAGTCACCCACGGTGCCACCCCACACTGGTGCCACCAGAGAACCGACGTCAAAGCCATATCCAGCAATTGTGTCGGCGATTCCCCGCAGCTCCTCGTCAGTGGCATAAGGGTCGGTGTGAGGGTGAAAGAGAAAGTAGTCAATGCCCTCGTACTTTTGGCCGTCCACCTCGGCGGCGGCCGTGAGTTCCAGCATCCGCTCGAGAGAGATTGGTGGTTCTTGGCCTTCGTCGTCGCCTTTTCCGACGAGACCGGGCCACATGGCATTATGCAGTTTCAGTGAAGACATTTATTTCTTAGGTAGTGGATATTTGGGTGAGCCCCGTAGAATACATGAACGCCCTACCAGAGCAAGGTAGAAGCCCTTCATGATGTATCAAGTTTGGCTAAAAATATATTAGCCTGAGAGTTCTTTGCGGAATAGTTCGAGGCTGAAAGACAGGGCTTCAGTGGTTGACTTCAATTCAGCTATCGCGGAACCTCTCGATGTCACTCTGGGAGTGAGCATTTCTATTTTTCTACCTGACAATGAATTTGACCAAGTTGACCCTTTTAGCGGGCGCTGTAGCGCTCGGTTTTTCCTTCTCCGCAACTGCGGGGCCAAAAGTGGTGCTGCACACGAGCTTAGGTGATATCACGCTCGAGCTCAATGAAGAGAAGGCACCAAAAACCGTAGCTAACTTCCTAAGCTACGTGAATGAAGGTTTTTACACCAATACTGTTTTCCACCGTGTTATCGAAGGGTTCATGATACAAGGAGGAGGATTCGAGCTCCAGTCGACCGGCAAAATTGAGCAGAAAAAGGTGAAAGACTCAGTCGAAAATGAGGCCAAAAATGGACTCAAGAATAAGCGGGGGTCCATTGCTATGGCTCGAACCAGCGATCCGCACAGCGCTACCGCCCAGTTTTTCATCAATGACGGAGACAACGGCAATCTCGATTATCCTTCCTTTGACGGGTGGGGTTACGCTGTCTTTGGTGAGGTCATTGAGGGGTTTGATGTTGTCGACAAAATTGCCGATGTGGCGACAGGAACAAAAGGTTTGCATGCTCGCATGGGCGACCAGACTATGGAGCGTCCAATGAAGGACGTGCCAAACGAAAATGTGATCATTAAATCGATTGAGAACGTTAAACAGTAACTAGTTAAAGCATTTTTTTACACTTTTATGAGCGAAGAAACTATTGACCTCCCGCGCGTGTTTTTTGACATGGAAGCGGACGGCGAGCCGGTTGGCCGTATTGTCATGGAGCTGCGTAGCGACGTGGTCCCCAAAACTGCTGAAAATTTCCGTGCTTTGTGCACGGGAGAGAAGATGGGATTGAGCTACAAGGGGAGCCCGTTCCACCGAGTGATACCCGATTTCATGTGTCAGGGTGGTGACATCACCAATGGCGACGGAACGGGCGGGCAGTCCATTTATGGTCGTCGCTTTGACGACGAGAACTTCGAATTGAAGCATACGGGTCCCGGCATTCTCTCCATGGCGAATGCCGGTCCAAACACAAACGGGTCCCAATTTTTTATCTGCACGGTAAAAACCGAGTGGCTCGACGGTAATCACACTGTTTTCGGCAGCGTTGTCGAAGGCATGGATGTCGTCCAGAAACTGGAAGAAATTGGTAGCCGCAGTGGTCGCACTTCTAAGGAGGTCATTGTGGCGGATAGCGGCCAACTCTAATCGCTTCCTAACGTAAGTTTAAGGCCGTCCCTGGAGCTCACTCGTTTCAGCGGCGGCTTTTGCTTTTATTCTAAAGGCTGCTAGCCCTATCTAAATATGGCAAACGAATACGATGCTGTAGTGATTGGGTCCGGCCCGAACGGGTTAGCGGCAGCTGTCAGGCTTGCTCAGGAGGGTCAATCCGTCGTCGTCCTAGAGAGGCATGATGAACCGGGCGGAGGTACAAGGACTGCGGAGCTTACGCTGCCGGGCTACCACCATGACGTATGTTCTGCAATTCACCCGATGGGGCTTGCCTCACCGTTTCTTAGTTCGCTGCCTCTTGAAAAATATGGGCTCGAGTGGATTCATCCAGAAATCCCGATGGCTCACCCGCTGGATCACGGAGAAGCTGTTATGCTGCACCGTTCGATCGAGGAAACTGCCGCTCAATTCGACCCCGTGACCCGGGGCACATATCGCAAGCTGTTTACGCCATTTGTGGAACAGGCCCAAGAACTTCTGCAGGATCTTCTCGCTGCACCTCGAATGCCAAAGAACCCCGTTCTCGCCGGGCGTTTTGGACTTAAATCGCTTCCAGCGGCACTCGACGCCTCTAGGGCATGGTTTCCGGATGAAAAGGCGCGGGCTTTACTGGCAGGGAATGCTGCTCATTCCATCCTGCCTCTTGATCGCCCGATAGCGACCAATGCGATTGGATTGATTCTGATGCTGGTCGGGCACGCTCACGGATGGCCAGTCGCAAGAGCGGGTTCTCAGCGCATCACAAAGGCACTGATTGGATATCTCGAGTCAATCGGTGGAAAGGTAGAAACGGGTCGTCAAGTTTCAACCATCAAGGAACTCCCCAAGGCGAACGCCTATGTATTCGATACTTCACCATCCGCCATGGCAGAGATCGCTGGGGACCGTCTGCCTGCAGGCTTTTCAAAACGACTCCGAAAATACCGCCATGGTGCAGGTATTTTTAAAATTGATTATGCCCTGAGCGAAGCCGTTCCATGGGTTAACTCCGGTTGCCGCAAGGCTGGAACCGTCCATGTCGGTGGCACCATAGACGAGATTGCCCAATCAGAACGTGAGATGTGGGAGGGAATCCACAGCGGGCGTCCTTTCGTCCTCGCCGCTCAGCAAAGCGTGTGCGATGACAGTCGGGCTCCCAAAGGCAAACACACTTTCTGGGCCTACTGTCATGTTCCAAAGGAATCGACCGTCGACATGACTGAAGCGATTGAGGGACAACTTGAGCGGTTCGCTCCCGGCTTCAAAGACTGCGTTCTCGAGCGGCACACTATGAATTGCTCCGACTATCAATCCTATAATCCAAACTTCATCGGAGGGGATATTATCGGAGGAGTTTCAGATTGGAGACAAGTCGTGAGCCGTCCTGTGGCGAGGATACGACCTCACACCACTCCGGCGAAGGATATCTTCATCTGTTCCGCATCAACCCCGCCTGGGGCAGGAGTTCACGGCATGGGCGGGTATTGGGCAGCGGAAGAGGTGCTTCGCCATTAACGGTTAGCGATCGCCTGGCCAAAATTCCTTTTGCTTCTCCATGGGAAGCTGAGACACATCACTATCGTCTTCGTAGTACTCACGAATGTCTTCCAGCTTCTGCTTCATGTTAGAGACTAGCTCCGGACTGGCGGTTTCGTAGATGTTGGTGAGTTCGTCGGGGTCTTTCTGGAGATCAAACATTTCCCACTCATCGAACTGATAGTAGCAGATCAGCTTGTAGCGATCGGTTCGAATACCATACTGACGGGGCACCATATGAACGCTAGGGTATTCGTAGTAGTGGTAGTAAATCGCTTCGCGAAACTTTTCGTCTCCCTCGCCCTTGAGGAGCGGGACGAGTGACTGACCCTGGAGGTCATCCGGGATTGTCGCGCCTGCCATGTCTAGGAACGTTGAAGCGTAGTCGAGGTTCTGGACGAGGTCGGTGTTCCGTGAGCCGGCCTGGGTAATGCCTGGCCACTTCACGATGAGAGGCATCTTGAGAGACTCTTCATACATCCAGCGCTTGTCATACCAGCCGTGATCTCCAATATAGAAGCCTTGGTCACTAGAATAGACAACAACAGTATTGTCATCGAGTCCCAGTTCTTCAAGTGTTGCCATGAGAGTGCCGACGCTCTCATCGACGCCTTTGACGCTGCGGAGATAATTCTTAGCGTAGCGCTGATACTTCCAGCGAATGAGTTCCTTGCCACTAAGATTGGCCTTGTGAAAAGCTTCGTCCTTTGGCTTGTATGCTGCAAACCATGCGTCGAGTTGAGCTTTACTCATGCGCGCCATGTTTCTCCACGCTGACTTGTCTTGTCGCTTTTGTGATGCTTCTTGAGTGAAGTCAGGAGTCAGGTCCAGAAAAAGATCGTAATTAATGTCCATGTGTCGATCGATTTCCAGTTCCTGATGACGCGCACCGGGAGCGCGGGTTGCGTAGTCGTCGAAGAGCGTCTCAGGTTCCGGCATATCCATGTCATCGTAGAGGGTAAGATGACGCTCAGCAGGCATCCAATTCCGGTGCGGAGCTTTGTGCTGGACCATCAGCATGAAAGGCTTGTCGTCGGTGCGCTTTTCTTTGAGCCACTCGACTGCGAGGTCGGTGACCACATCGGTGCAATGACCTTCGATTCGAATGTTGCCTTCAGGGACAATGAGATCGGGATTGTAGTATAGCCCCTGCCCAGGCAGTACTTTCCAGTCGTCGTAGCCCTGAGGATGACCCTTGAGGTGCGATTTGCCATAAATCGCGGTCTGGTAGCCCGCTTTTTGGAGCAGCTTGGGGAAGGTTTGCTGGTTCCAGTCAAAGGTGTTGCCGTTATTCATGAAGCCATTCTTATGGCTGTGCTTCCCAGTCTGAATCACGGCACGGCTTGGACCACATATCGAGTTAGTACAGAAGCTGTTTTCAAATACCATACCCTGGTCGGCAAGCTTATCGATTTCAGGAGTGGGATTAACCGGCTTCAGCCAACCATTGTAGGCGCCGATAGCGTGGGGTGCATGGTCATCAGAAAAAATGAAGAGTACGTTTGGTTTCTCGTCAGCGAGGGAGGACAATGAGAGTCCGACGAGCAAGGCGGCAGAGAGAAAAATGAACTTCGGCATGCGAACTCTATGCCTTTAGTTCGCGCGATCGGCAAGGATATTCCGGCGTGCGGTAATAGCGGAAACACGGAAATGAGCACCTGTGATGCCTTTCTAACGGCCGAATTGGTAAAAACCAAGAGGGACCTCAGTCTCTGCGCGTCTCAAATCCCTATAAATCGGGCCATGAACGAACAGAACTGACTTCGTGGTTCGATCGCCGAATAGCTAGTGAATTTCGCCAAGTTGGGGCGCGCGTGATTGCGTGCAACATTCAGAATCCAAACCTTTAAATTTCGCAGCCCGAGTCAAACGCCATAGGAAACGATGGTATGCGGAGGTCTGTGGCTGGAAGGCGATAAGCATCGCCGTCTGGAAAATTTGATATTTGAAATCCGGTAGTTCACCGCCACGAACGAGCTCCTCGTCTTCGAGAACCATGCTTCGCTTGAATACGATTTGCCTCCTCGCGGGATTTCGATGTCCCGCGTAATCCATACATTCGCTTTTTAGCCGTTTCGTAGGCCGCGCGGTGGTCAACTAAAGGGGCAGGATAATCGGTCCCGATGCGACACCCATAAAGTGACTGCTCCATCGTTGTTAGTAGTTCCGGTCTCAAAATCAGCGGTGAGGGAAGACCCTCCAATTCTGGAACCCAGCGACGGATGAAATCTCCATTTGGATCTTGATCTTCCGCTTGCTTGATCGGTGAATAAATCCTCACCGTGTTGATGCCAGTTACGCCGCTTTGCATTTGCACTTGGCTGTAGTGAATTCCGGGCTCGTAATCGGTAAAGAGGCGAGCCAGATGATGAGCTGGCTCTCTCCAGTGATTCCAGAGATGGTAAGATGAAAAAGAGACTAACATAGCCCTCATCCGAAAGTTGATCCATCCAGTATGATTAAGGTAGCGCATAGCTGCGTCGATCATGGGATAGCCGGTCTGTCCGGCGCACCATGCCTCGTGCCATTCTTGATTCCAATGATCCTCACGAAGGCCATCGCAAGTTCTGGAAAAGTTGCGGAATTCAATTGAGGGTTCATCTTCCAGCTTCTGCATAAAGTGGCAGTGCCACCGGAGCCGCCCAAGGTAAGATTTCAAACTACCAAGCCAACCCGGCGGGATGGTTCCACCATCCCTTTTAATCTCGTAAAGGCCCGCACGATGCTCTCTCGCCGTTTGATAGGTCTCTCGCATTGAAAGACAACCGTAGCTTAGATAGGGGCTTATCCGACTGCAGGCGGACTCGGCCGAGATCGGACTGGACATCTCTTTCTGGTAGTGTTGTCCGCGAGACTGAAGAAACGAGCTCTGTAACTTGAGCGCATGCGATCGTCCACCGCGCTGAAGTGTCATTCGGTCGGTGAGTTCAGAATGGGCGAGTAGCCCACCGTTTTGTCGGAGCTTGCCAGGATTTTTAAGAGCAAGGAACCCGATTTCTTCAGGAGCCGGGCAAGGAGTCAACGGCTCGCTCATTCTTGAGTTCCAGCGAGCCGACCAGCCGTCCCGATCGACAAGACGGCGTACAACTCCCGTTTGGGGGATTTCAGTCCAAAGAATCCCGTGTGTTTTGCACCAATCGCCCACTTGAACGTCTCTCTGGTAGCTAAGGCCGTTGCCAGTTTCCTCGTGACTCCACAGATGGAAACTACCCACCTCACGCAAGATGGCTTGGAGCGAAATCAGGACATCACCACGGTGCACGAAAAGTTCGCCGCCGAGGGCCTCAAAGCTGGATTGAAGTTCACCTAGACACTCCTTGATAAAGTTGAGGTGCCGTCCTGAAAAATCTTCTGCGGCGAGCATATGATCCTCAAAGACGTAAAGGGGAAGAACCGGGCCGGCTTTGGCCGCCTCAACGAGCGGACGGTGATCGGAGACCCGTAAATCCTTCTTGAACCAAATAACCTGTGGCGTCATTGACTTAGATTACGTCGCGACATCAACGGGAGTCGGTCGAAAAAGGTAGGGATCGAAAGCAGAGGAAATTTTGGTGTAGAGTAAGAAGGATTTGCTTATTCTAGGACTACCAACAAGCCGCTTGTAGCTGTTTGGTATTCTGAGCAGTAATTAGAGGCACTGATGAAGGCTGAAACGATTGCACCGAGCATGCGGTGTATTCCACCGGATACACCCGCGCGTCATGTAACGGATAACAGTTTTAGTTATGTGATTTTTCTCAAGTCCGGCGATGCGGAGTAACGCCTTATCACAAGGAACACCCTCGGCGCCTCGTCTTTGTGGAGTCCTGCTCTGATATCTGACACGAATCCAAAGCGACGGATATGGTTTAGAGCAGGTGATCTTATTCGAAGCGGAGTTCGGTGAATGGGATTTTGTGTTTAAGCACGGTGTTACCGGCCTTATCGATAGTACGTAGCGTGGCGCTTTTGTTGGTCCAATCAAGGTCGATGACACCGGCATTGAGTTGGGCGTAGGCCTTGCCGATACGGAATGAGTTCGTTGCCTTTGACCATTTGGAGCTAGCATGGGTCATGCCGCTGCTTGTAAAATCGTAGAACGGATAGCCATGGACGGTTTTTCTCGATATTTCGGAAAAATGGACATCGCCGGAAATTCCGATGGTGTGGTGTGCTTTGTGTTTTTTCAGTAGACCCATAAGTCGGTCGAACTCATGGGGGACATTACCCCAGTTTTCCATACCCTTTTCGAAGGGTATCATCTGGATGCTACTGGCGATGATGCGGAAGTTGGCGGGCACTTGAAGTTGTTGTTCGAGCCACTCCCATTGCGCCTCTCCGAGGAGTGTCATACTGGTGTCTTCGACTGGACGGTACCATCCGACAATATTTTCGGGGCGTTCGCCTTCATTGTATTTTGCCGTCGGGACTACATCGCGGAAGTAGCGGGTGTCTAAGACAATTATCTGACAAGTTTTTCCTTTTGCCCCGAAAGTATAGGATGTGTGAACACCGGGGCGAGTGCGACGCGCGGTGTCTTTGGGCTCGTTGAAGAAATCGAGGAAGATTTTTTCTGATTCCTCGCGCATCGTATAGGTATTCCCACCGTCGTTTACGCCGTAATCATGGTCGTCCCAGGTGGCGATCACTTTACTTTGTTTGCTGAGTTTCTGGAAATCTTCGAGCGCACCGAGTTCGTCGTATTTTTTCTGAAGGACTTCCATGTCCTCGGTGTCGCCATAAATGTTGTCACCGAGGAAGACAAATATATCGGGTTTTTCCCCAAGGATCGCCTCATACATCCCTGGATCATTCTTGCGCGGGTTATTGCACGCCCCAAAGGCGATTCGTGAGATTTTGGTCTCGCTGTGGTTCTCGCTTATGTTGTCATCAGCCTGAATGGGCAACAAGATGGCGACGGTGATAAAGAAGATGAGATTTCTCAGATGTAACATGTTTGCTTGGGATGGTTGTTAGGTGGGGCCAACTGATCAGATAGTAAGGTGGTTCGTAAAACGACAACGAACAATTAGGCGAGCGATCATCGGGTTTATCCAACGGTAGATCTCTGTTTGTGAAAGCCACCGCGTCACGCCTAGATCTTAGCTGAAAAAGAGAAGCTCATTTGATATTTTTTCACGGCTCTACTCTGATGAAGCATTGAGGGTGTTTACTTCGGTGTCCACAATAGGTAGCCCTGATGAGCCTGCAGACGACGGACCCGGTTTCGATGCGAATTTTCTCGAATCGATCTTCCCGGCACGATGAAGGTCTTCGCGGATTGATTATCGGCGCGAACGGTAGCCTCGAAACCCTGTTGGAGAGGGGTGCCCGCCTTGAAGCCCCCAAAAGGCCGGATGCAGGATTGCAATGACGGGAGCGGTAAATTCCGTGACCATGACTGACCACAGCTTCGACTCAGTCCGAGTTTTATGCCCTGTAACTCCGCTATTTACAAGTAGGGCCGGTCGGACTCGAACCGACGACCAAGGGATTATGAGTCCCCTGCTCTAACCACTGAGCTACAGCCCCAACTTAGG